>JACCDQ010432886.1_pt1 | contig 11459 bp, 10 predicted proteins | sample 7446031 | NCBI WGS metagenome assembly JACCDQ01 (sample SAMN15323442, study PRJNA562643) | freshwater metagenome | isolation source: river surface water | place: USA:Blue River Watershed | collected 2017-08-17
AATATTGAAAAAAGAGAATTTTTTATGATTTCTGGTGGAAAAATGTACTTTTATTTAGTTATTGTAGAAGAAGAAACTGATCAAAAGTATGTTTTAATAGAAAAAGAATATAATGAAATGTTTAACAAATATTTTAATAATATAGTTTCATTTGATATTTTAGGTACAGAAATAAATTCTTTTATCTTTGATAAATTAAATGAACATTTTAAAAACTCATTATTTGCACCTAGATTCAATGATTTAACACATTTAACTACTTCATTAGGAAATGTATCTTTTAGTGATTATACGCCAAGTATATTCTCTTATGAAGTTATTTTAGAATCAAAAGATATACAGAGTATATTTGATAATTTTAATAAAGGTAATATTTTAGAAATATGTAGAATAGAAGATTTTATAAATAAAGCTCAAACAATAGAATCAAAAATTGCTTATTTTGCTTATCAAGATATTTATATTAATTCATTAAAAATGAATTATGAAAAAAGAGGATTTTCAAATTCAGAGCAAGAATTAAAAATTATGGAATTAATAAAACATGCTATTAGTACACAAAATATAGTTTCTTTATATCAGCCAATAATTCAAAATAGTTCAGAAAGAGTTGTTAGATATGAATCTTTAATAAGAATAAAAGATTGTGATAAAGAATTGGTTATGCCAGATAAATTTTTAAATGTAGCTATTAAAAATGACTTATATACTCAATTAACTAGTTTAGTAATAGATAAAGCAATTAATGTATTGAATACGAATGTATTTTCTATTGTAATTAATTTAAATTCAATTGATTTAGCTTCAACAAGAATTAAACAAAAAATATATAGATTATTAGAATCAAATACAAATGAAAAAAATTCAAATATTATTTTTGAATTAAATGAAGATCAAGAATATTTAGATTTTGGAGCTGTAATAACTTTTATAAAAAGAGTTAAAAAATATGGTGCAAAAATAGGTATTGACGATTATGGTATGTCTGAAAGAGGAATTCATAAAATGTTAGATTTACAACCTAATTTTATTAAATTAAGAAGAAGTTTAATACTTCATTTACAAAGAGATCCTTTAGTATTAGAAGAAACTAAAAATATTATACATTTTGCTAAAAGCAATAATATACAAACTATAGCACCTTATATAGAAACTGAAGAATTATTCGGTTTAACTAAAGGACTTGGTGTTGATTTCTCACAAGGATTCTATTTTGGTAGACCTGAAGAGTTGAACTTTTAGTTCGACTCTTTTTTGTGTGCAAAATGAATATTCCAAATATCTTGTAAGTTTTTATTTTGTTCACTATAAATTCTAGTTAATTTTTCATATACAGGTTTTTTAAAATTAGCAAAATTATCATTTAATTTATCATTATATTTATTTAATTTTTCAGAAATTTTTAATTCATTTTCAATATAAAAATAAATATCTTCAATAAAGTTTGTTTTTAAATTTAATTTTTCTTTGATAGAATCAACATTATCTTTTTCTGTTGAAATAGCTGCTAATTCATTTAAGATAATTTCATTTTCATTATCGGTTGATTCTCTACTTGAAAAGAAATTATATACTTTTTCTAAAATACACTTTTCGGTCTCAGAAAAATTTTTCATAAATTTCAAATTTTTAATTTCTTTAGTTAAATCACACATGTCTTGTTCCTTATAGTTTATTAATTTTTTTTAACATAAAGACATATTATCAGATCTAATCTGAAGAATAAATTAAAGTTTGGTTAGGGCTAACTTAAATTTAAAAAGACTTTTTAGTATTTATAATTTTTTACTAGTTTTTTATTGTTTTCGAACGCTTCTAACACAAAAACACCTTTAGTCCATGAATAATTACCTAAAACATTTATTTTTATACTTTTTGATTCAGGAGATATTCCTTCAAAATAAATATAACCTGGTCTTGATTCTAATTTAGTTATCTCAATTTTATATTTAATTTCATGAGATACATAATCTTCTATGAATGGTTTAAAAAATATATTACCTGATTTAGTAAAAAGCATTCCATACAAAGCTGCTGTAAATACTATAAGAAATAAGAAGATTGATCTGTTTAATGTCATTTTATGTGATACTCCTATAAGAAAAAGACTATTGATATTAAATATCTATAGCCTTTTTAATTTTAGCAAAATAATTGTTTAAAATGTCTTCAATATTATTAAAATCCCAATAAGGTATTCTTAAAAGATTTAATCCATTTTTAGCAACAAATTTATTTTTCATAATATCTCTTTCTTGAGCTTTATGAAATAATTCTGTAGCTTTTAATTCTGATATACCACCAAATTTAACTGGACTAAAATGTTGTTGTCCGTCATATTCAATTAAAAGATTATATTTTTCAACATAAAAATCAAATCGAAGGTAAGTATTTTTCATTAAAGTTGGAAATTTCTTTTCTTTAATGAATTCTAAATTACTCTCTTCTAGATATTGTTGGATCTTTAATTCACCTTTTGTTGAAGCACATTTTGGACAACCTTGACCTTTTAAATGAGCATAAGGAGTAACTTCAAATTCAACATGTCCTGGTTTATTACATTTTACTGTAACAGGATTTTCTGTACCTTTATATATAACTTGAGAATAATCGAATATATTTTCTGGATAAGCTTTTTTGAATCTTTTAATAATTTCTTTCTGAGATATTAAAGCTTTTTTACTTTTTTCTATTAAAGAACATTTTGGACAACCTTGACCTTGTAAATGATTATCAGCTGATTTATGAAAGACACCATGTCCGTCATGGTGACAAATCATTGATAATTTATCTCTATTATTAGTGTAATTAGTAATTAAAGAATAATCATATTTATTACCGTGAATATTAATAAATCTTTCTTTTAATAAATTTATATCTAATCTGAATTTTTCAGCTTTTTCTTCAGTTGCACATTTTGGACAACCTGCACCATTTCTATGATCAATAATACTTTGTGTAAAAGGTATATGTTTTTTACATATAATCTCAATTTTGCTTTTATTGTTTTTAAATGATACGAACTTTGAGTAATCGTATTTTTCACCATGTTTTTCTTTAAACTCACTAATTAATGAATCAATTGTATTGATATTTCTTTTTTTACCTTTATTTTTTGATTCTTTAGGTTTCTCACCACAACAAGATTTACAACCATGTCCTTTTAAATGAGATTTAGGTTCTTGCATAAATGGTCCATGTTTTTTGCAAATAATTTTAACTTTTGTTGTTTTATTTACATATTTAACTTGTGAGTAATCATTTTTATCTCCATGAATTAAAATTGATTCATTTATGAATGCCAAACCTTGAGTTTGAGACTCTAATTCTTCTTTTTCTTGTGCACACTTAGAACAACAAAGTTTGTTACTTCTAAAGTGCTCTTTTGGAGTTTGTTTAAAACTTATTTTATGTTTATTACATATAAGTTCAACTTCTGTTGTTAAGTTAACATAATTTACATTGTCATATAAAAAAGTTTCCTTACCATGTTTAATCTTAGATTCTTCAATAAAAGAATCTAAAGTTTTTGAAAATCCTTTCATTTCTGAACCTTTCTTAAAATTTAATATATAAAATATTATAGTGTTATATATCTTAAAGTTTAATTTATTTGTGAATAAACACGATATAGTAGATATTTATTTGGATTAAATGTATTTTTTTGTGTAAAATTTTTTTAAGGTACATATTTGTATCTAAACAAAAACACACACAAAAGGGGTAGATTAAAATGCAAGAAAAAAACTTTATACCTGTTGTAATTGAACAAACAGGAAGAAAAGAAGTTAGTTATGATATTTATTCTAGATTATTAAAAGATAGAATTGTTGTATTAAATGGTGAAGTAGAAGATTATATGGCTTCAGCAATAGTTGCTCAATTATTATATTTGGATAATGAAAGCCAAGAAGATATTACAATGTATATTAATTCACCAGGTGGAGTAATTACAAGTGGAATGTCAATTTTTGATACAATGAAATATATTAGATCTAGAGTTATTACAGTATGTATAGGTCAAGCATGTTCTATGGGTGCATTCTTATTATCTTCTGGAGATTATAGAATGTCTATGCCTAATTCAAGAATAATGATTCACCAACCTTCAGGAGGTTCTCATGGACAAGCAACTGATATTGAAATTCAATCTAAAGAAATTTTGAAAATGAAAGATTACTTAAATAAGTATTTATCTGAACAAACTGGGCAACCATTGAAAAAAATTAAAAAAGATACTGATAGAGATTATTTTATGTCAGCTGAAGAAGCTTTAAAATATGGTCTAATTGACGAAGTAATTACTTTTAAACCAAAAGCAAAATAGATTTGTTTTAAATTTTTAATAAGAGTCCAATCTTTCGATTGGTTCTCTTATTTTTTTAATAAACTAATTGAACTAAAGTGAATGGATTCCATTGTAAATTTACATTAGTTAAACTACCTAAAATCACACCGTCTTTTACAACAATATTTTCAAAATTAACAATTCTTGTTTTAATAGAATCTTTATTATTGACATAATCGTTAACAGTATAATTTCCTAAGAAAATACTATCTGTTCCTGTTCCACCGTCAATAACGTCATATATAGTTCCATTATATTGTAAAATATCGTCTCCACCGTCCATATTTAAGAAGCTTGTTACGCTACCTCCAATATAAACTACGTCATTTCCAGCTCCAGCACTAAAATTTAATATTGTTCCTGCTCCAACATAAAAATTATCGTTTCCGTCAGCTAAAGCAACTCCACCATTAACCATATTTCCTATAATAAATTGATCTTGATTATTTCCACCAACTGCATTTCCAGTTAAAATACCATTTACTTTTAAAGCATTAGTTCCATGACCTAATTGAATTAATCCAGTTGCATTACCTTTTATTTCTAATATATCCATGTCTTTTCCACCATAGAAATCAGTAGTCATATTTTGATTAATGAAAACTATATGATCATACATATCAAAGATAAAATTATCAGCTGAATAAGAACCATTTATTCTAATACAAGCATATCCAGAATTACCTGAATAAGTTGGAAATAATTTACCTGAATCTCCGTCAATATCAATTTTTGCGTATTTAGCAGAAAATCCAATTAAAGAACCTGTAGTATTACCGTCAATATTCATTGTAACAGGAATACTACCTGTAATAGCTAATGTTGCCCCTGGATTTACTGTTCCATTAACTTCAAAAGCAAAAGCTTTTTCACTTGTTTTTGCTAGATTTAAAGGTCCTGATACGTCTGTCATTGTATAGTAAGTAACATTTGAACTTCCTTTTGAACTTTCTACAATAGAATCTTTATTTCCTGTGTACCAACCACTATACGTTGTACTAACACTTTCAATATCTACATTTCCACAACTAACAGCTGGTACATATGAATTTGGATATGTATAAGTTGGTTGAGGTTTAGTTACTATATCTGATAAACCAGTTGTAATATCTGTTGACGCATAAACTGGAGCTGTTGTTCCACCGCCAGTGTCTGTTCCGCCAGTTGTTCCACCGCCAGTGTCTGTTCCGCCAGTTGTTCCACCGCCAGTGTCTGTTCCACCAGTTGTTCCACCGCCAGTGTCTGTTCCACCAGTTGTTCCGCCAGTGTCTGTTCCACCAGTTGTTCCACCAGTGTCTGTTCCACCAGTGTCTGTTCCACCAGTTGTTCCACCAGTAGAAGCTACATATCCATTATTATAAGAACCACCGATATTACTTGCTTCTTTTGTAGCTAAATAAGTATAATGATCATATTTGGTATAATTACTTATCCATGTTGAATCAGTCTTAACTAAAGCAGGTTCTGTTCCTTCACAGCTATCATATTGAACTTGGTCTGTTACTATAGGATTAGTTACCAATAAAACATAACCTTTTATTCCATTACTGCATAAAATAGGCTTTACTTCTATTTTATTTTTATCTGATACTGTATAAGATAATTTATTATCTAAACTATCTTTAACCGTTAATTTACTATCGTCAGTTGTTCTTTTATTTATTTCCATAAAATAACTATCTACACTATAGAAATTAGTTTGTAAATGAATCATAGCTTTTGCGTCACTAGCCATAGAAGATTTTATAGCTAAATCAGATTTAAAATAATTAGGTATAGCCATTGCAGCTAAAGTACCTAACACGGCTAAACCACCTAATAATTCAACATATGTAAATCCCATTTGTTTTTTTGTGTTTTTCATTTTAATAACCTCTTTTTATTAATATATAGTTATATTATTCCAATAGAACATTTCTTGAGTAGCTCTACCTTTATATATACCGTCAGAACCAACAATATTTTCAAATTTTATTCTTAATAATCTTTCAGGAAAAGAAGGATTCTCGAAATATGCTTTCAAATCATTAACGGTAGCACTTGAAAAAAAGATTGTATCTGTTCCTGCTTCACCGTCCATTATATTTAAATAAGCATAAGTATCCAATACTCCGTCATATTGAACAATATCGTCACCAGAACCTAAATTCATTCTTGGGAAATATGTTGTTGTTAATTGAATATTACTTAATCTGATAATATCTCTTCCACCACTACCTGTTATATAAGTATTTAATGCTTTATTAACAAGATTTCTGATATATAAATTATTATTTTCTGTTGTAGTACCACCTGTACCGCTTAATTCAATTGAATTTCCAGCTGTTGAATATAATCCAGAAATACTATTTTTTATATCTATTTGATCACTTCCAGCACCACCAATAATTAAATTTTGTCCTCCTGATTGATATAAATGCCCTACACCAAAATATTTTACTTTTATTAAATCATTACCTGCTTTTAAATCAACATATACAGCTGAAGAATCTTGTCTTCCTATTCCATATGTTGTAATAATATCATTTTGTGCTCCACCACCCATGTTTTTTTGAATATATGCAGGACTTGTTTCAGAAGAATAAGTTCCAACATGTAAAACATGATTTCCTAAAGCCCCATAATTTAAAGCTGTTGTATTTATATAATGTCCATGAATATTAACACAAGAATCTACATTATTCCCAAATGTAAAAACAGTTTCAGCTCCTGTTAATTGACCTGCATTTCCAACTTCTAAATTAACATAATTTTTAATTGTTGTATCACCTAAAAAATTCATTCCTCCACCAGCTTGAGCTCCAGTATATTTAAATTTAGCGATAGTTGGAGTTAAAGCTTTAAAAGAATCTGTTTTTGTTCCTGTTAATCGTTTTGTGTTTAAATAATAAATTCCAGTTGTTGTTGCTCCTCCATTTGTTATAGCACTTGTTGCAAAATCTTTTGAAGCACTAGTCCATATATAAGCCAATTTCAATAAAGTTGCTGTATCTATACTTTTTGGACTTCCAGCTAAAAAATCAAATGTTTGTACACTATTAATTGTTGTTGAATTTGACATTGCAAATGGAACTGGTGTTTCAGGACAACCTGCAGCTGTTGCATAAGGATTTGCATATGCATTAATATTTGGTATTTCTCCCAATCCTGTTACAGGTGTTGGAGGAATTACTATATCTACAATAGCTTGAATTTGAGCTAATGTTGTTGCTCCTTGCATATTAATTCTTAAATTTATTTCTCTTAAATTACTTTCTGTAATTGGGAAATAACTAACTACACCTAATGCTGTTAAATCAGCTATACTTAAAGAAGGTGCAGGATTAATAGAATCAACAATAGCTTGAATTTCTGCTAGTGTTTTAGCACCTGTTGCTGCAATTTCTGCATTAATAGCACTTAATTTATCTGGTGCTATAGTTCCTGTATTTAAATTAACACCTAAAGCTATTAATTCACTTTCAGACCAAACATGAGGATTAATAGAATCAACAATAGCTTGAATTTCTGCTAATGTTTTAGCACCTGTTGCTAATATTTGAGCATTTATTGCGTCTATTTTTGCTTGTGTTAAATTATCAGTTTGAGTAACTACACCTAATGTCGTTAAATCAGTTGTTGACCAAACATGTGGATTAATAGAATCAACAATAGCTTGAATTTCTGCTAGTGTTTTAGCACCTGTTGCTAATATTTGAGCATTTATTGCGTCTAATTGAGCTTGTGTTAAATTACTTGTTTGAGTAACTACACCTAATGTCGTTAAATCTGTTGTTGACCAAACATGTGGGGCAACTGTATCTACAATAGCTTGTAATTCAGTTAATGTTGTAGCTTTTTGTTGATCTATAATTGAATTTATAGTATCTAATTGAGCTTGAGTTACAGTTGCTGAAATAGATATTCCTAATGCTTGTAAATCAGCCATTGTTAAATTACTAGGCGTTGGAGTTGTTCCACCACCACTATCTGTTCCACCAGTATCTGTTCCACCATTATTAATTGGTGTAACATTTTCAAATGGATTTGTTGTATCAACTGTATCATTAACAACAATTGCTGTTCCAGTATTTGAACCACTAGAAGCTTTTAAACTTGTTAAATAAGAATAATGATCATATTTAGATAAATCTTCAAACTTATTATTATTTGCAGTTAATAAAGGTTTTCCTCCTGAACATTGATCAAAAAATATTACTTTATCTGTTTTATTATTTTTTACTTTTACTGAAAAACCATTTTTTCCATTATCACATTTTATAGGTTTAACAGCTAAAATATTTCCTAAAGTTCTATTATAAATAATTTTATTATTTAAAGAATCAGTTACAGAAATTTTTTTATTAATTGAATTATCTTCAGGAATTTCCATATAATAAAAATCAGTATTATAAAAAGCAACTTCTTTATCTATAATATGTTTTGCGTCACTTATCATTGAAGAATGAATTGTAGAATTATTTGAATTCATATAGTTAGGTATTGCTACCGCTGCAGTTATAGACATAATAGCCATTACTGACAATATCTCTATATATGTAAAACCATGTTTTTTTTGTAAATTTGTTGTTTTCATGTTTGTTTACCACAATATTTTTTTGAAGTAATTATATCATATAAAAAATGCTTTGTTTTAAAGTAGCTACTTTAAAATCTTTTTGATATAATTAAAAAAAATTAAAAGGATTTATTTTCATGGATATAAATAGTGTTAGAGCTAGTTTAGCAGCTCAAATAAAAGAAAAAGAAACAGGTCAAATATTAATAGATAAAGATACATTATTACCAATTGATAATAATAGTAATATAAAAATAGATAAATCAAAAATTTTAAATAAAATAAATCAAAATAAAAAGAAAGGACCAACTCTAATAACAATTACTCCGTCAAAATCATTTGACGAAGAATTAAAGCAAATGGAGTTTATCTTGAAATTTAAGAATAAGAACAATTAAAATATTTACTACAAAAAGAATTCCAAACACAACCTTATAATTTTTATTTAAATATTTAGGTAATTTATCTGAAAAAACAGAGTATAAAGATTTTGGAACAATTCTCGTAATTCCTATTCTTGCAAATTTAAGATAATATGGTGCATAAAATAAAATCGGAATACTTCCTGTTAGCATATCACCAATTTGGTGTGTAATTACACCCAAACATAAACCTAAACTAATTGCAAATAAAATAGGATTTAATACATAATGTAAGCTTACAAATAACATTAAGATAATCAATAAAATACTATGTGTTGTCTGTCTATGATAAAGATATCTTTTATCTCTATCTTCTTTAGCATATAAATATTTAAAGTAATGATCTATATCTGGTAATGTTGATCCTATAAAATAACCTATAAAGAATATAGTTATTAAAAATAAATGTTCTATTGAAAAATTAGTATAAATTTGAGCAAAAAATTGATTATATTTTAATATATAAATATCTAAATATTTTACTGTTGGAATTGGAATAAATAATAATGGTGATAAAGCTAAAGCAAAAGCTCTATGTGATTTTTTTAACATGCAAACCTCTAATTTAAATTAAAGATTGATTATATCATAGAAATAAAGTCAAGCCTATCTTTGGCTTGACTAAATTAACTCCTAAAGTAAACTTTTTTTAATTCTTCATAAAGATTTTCAATTGAAATGTTTTTATCTACTAATAAATGCACCATTATTTTATTATCTTCAACAGAAACCCCTTCTTCATTTTTCCACATTTTTTTATAAGTTTTATTTGCATAACCATGATCTTGTCTAAATCCATTTAATACACATTTTCCTCTATATAAAGACATTAAATCAATATCCATATATTTATTAATGATTACATAAAATAATGCGTTTAAAGAAGAAATAAACACCATTATTTTATCTTTTTCAGAATTCATAGATAATAATAAACTATGTAGCATTAATTCTTCAAAAGGAATTAAGTATTTATCCATTTCTGATTTTTTAGTTGCTATTTTTGCTTCAACTGCTTTTTCACTTAAATGTAAAGAATCTTCTTTTTCAAAAACAGATAAAGTAAAGTTTACAATACCAGGTAGAATTTGATTAATCCAAATATCATTAATTTGATTTTCACTTAAATCAAAAGGATTGATTGCTTCATGTTTTTCATTATATTGATCAAAGAATGTTGTAAATGCAGCTTCAATAGTTGCTGACATTAGGAAATGCCAAATATCACTTGCTTCAATTCTTTCATTTAAAGAATCTTTTTGAGCGTCAATAGAGCTCCAATGTTTCCACGGACTTGAATCAATTAATTCTGCTAATTCCATATAAATAGTTCTAGGCCAGTTAATAGATTTATTGTTTTTATTGTGTCCTAAAGGCCATAAAAAACCATTTGTTTTTACATTTAATTTATATTGTTCTTTAAACATTTCTGTTAAATTTTCAGCTGTAAATATATTTTTTGACATGTGTTAATCCTTATTTTTTTCTTTAATCATAGTATAATTAAACTTAATTTTAAATTATATGAGAAAGGAGTTTAATTATGAAAAAGCAATTATTGTTATTTTTATTAACAGGTAGTATTTTATTTGCAGCTGAAGGTGATTTTGTTAGAAAAAAACCTAAGTTAATGGATACAAAACAAGAAGAGGTTAAAGAGTTGCCAGGTAACTTTAAAAAATTAGAAGATAGAAAAAGTGAATTTAAATATAAAGAATCAGATTTTAAAAAAGAAGATTCTAATTTTAAGAAATCAGATTATTCTAATATGCAAAAAACTGAATATACTGCTAAAGATTTTGATTATATGAAACCAAGTGAAGATTTAAAGAAAAAACAAGATCAATCATTTAACAATGTAAAAAACTTTTTTGGTAAAGATTATGAAAATTTAGAAAAAAACAGAAATCATTCTGATCCAGGTGGTGGAGATTAATCAATCTCACCTGAATCTTCATTTACAATTTTTATCATTTCTGTACCAAAGAAGTGTACTTTAACAGATTGTTGTTCATAACCACCACTTAATATTAAAGACTCATTTTCTAATTCTTTATATAACATTTTACTAAAAGTAGTTACATTTTCTTTCCATTCTTCAACTGAAAATAAAGAATCTCCAAAAGTACCA
>JACCDQ010506628.1_pt1 | contig 11457 bp, 24 predicted proteins | sample 7446031 | NCBI WGS metagenome assembly JACCDQ01 (sample SAMN15323442, study PRJNA562643) | freshwater metagenome | isolation source: river surface water | place: USA:Blue River Watershed | collected 2017-08-17
GGAGAGAACAAGTGAGCTTTACTAGACCGTGGCCGTGCGATAGGGGCATGGGTATTCCAGCGGGATATCACCAATTCATCTATTCAAACGGGGTATCTATCTGCCAGTTATGCGGATTCATTGGAGGAGAAAACAAATGAGTGAATCTAAAGTATGTCGAAACTATTTGTGGCGTAATAATCCATTCAAGAAGTGGAACTGGAGAATTAGCTTTCTTGATGGAACTTACATAAGTGGAAGTGCATGGAGGTATAAAACTGCCCGTGACACCATGAACTCCATGACTACAAAACTTCTCACCGAAGAGCGTAGGAGGGAGAGAACAAGTGAGTGATGCTGAGGTAACTTTCGCAGAACTAATGATTGCTTTGTTGCAGGACAAGATAGGGGAAAACAAATGAGCACCGAAGACTTAGAGCTACCACCACTAGACATTACTATCGTGAAGAGCCTTATCCTCACAGCAGTAGCGTCTATGACTGACATGACAGACGAACGCGCTGACTACCTAGACAAGCACGTTGATGGTTGGCTCAGTGAAGTAGTCCGAGACGCAAAGAACGATGCTTGGTTTGAGGGATTCTCTGCTGGCTGGGACGAGTGCGCTGACCCAGATGGTTTCGTAAATGACAAGTGGGACTCAAAGACCCCTAGCCCTTACCGAAAAGAAGACACCAATGGCTAACAACATCTATCAGAAGTACGCACTGGGCTCTGTCCTCTCAGACAGCAATGAGATGGAGTATGGCGATGTACTGGAAGCTCTGGACAATGACACTATTCCTGATGGCGTAATTGTCTGGGAGCCGTTCGAGAACTACTACCCCGACAGACTTGCGGAGCTTATCGAAGAACACCACGACATCTTCAGAGCTTTTGTCGAAGAACTTGACGAACGCCGAGCGTTGGGAGAAGATTAGGTATGACACTTTATCGAAACGCACTGGGATATGTAATTCGTGACGCACGACTGAAGCGCGGTATGAACCTACGAGATGTGGCAACTAAAGCACCAATGTCTCTGGGCTACCTAAGCGAAGTCGAGCGCGGACAGAAGGAACTATCTTCCGAGTTCATCATTCTCATCGCCAAGGCACTTGACACGACTGTAAGCCAGTTGGCTTATCAGGTGGCAGTGACTCTGGAGGACTGGGAACAGCAAGAAGCTAACAAACAAGAGCTACAAGAACTACTAGCAGTATCAACATAAGGAGAAACAAATGGCAACACAAATCGAAATGACACCCAAGATGGAACAACAAATCGCTTTTGCGGAAGAGTTGGTTGTGAACCTAGATGGCGCGGTGAGTGTCCTTGACATTCTAGATGCCCTTGCGGTTACTGGGCACACCATCGAACCCGCTGAGGGAGCTAACCACGCAAGCTTGGCGTATATGTCTTTGCTCATCAAGGCGAACAGCTAAAACTAAATAAGAGATGCCCCGCTTCGGCGGGGTTTCTTTTTTTCGCCTTTTTCGTAATCTTCCGTGTCATTCCTGGACGCGGGGTTGACTTCGTAGCACTTTCCTGTTAGCTTTGTAACGTCACAGGACACAAACGAAAGGTAATAGAAACAAATGGAAACTGTATGGGAGAAACCCACGCCACGATTGGGGCGACCACCAAGTGCTAACTACAACGCGCTGGCAGAGGAACTGAAGAAGAACCCTGGCGAGTGGGCATTGGTAGGCGAGAACCTATCTATCAGCATCGGAAGTCACATCTCTTCGGGGCGCATCAAGGCTTTTCAGCCTGCTGGAGCATTCGAGGGAACTATCCGAGGTGTAGAGGGTAGCCGCGCCAAGAAGATTTACGCACGATACGTAGGTAAGTAAATGACTGAGAAAGATTTACTAAAAGAACTCAGCGCGTTGCTAGACAGCATCAACGACGAAACGATAGCCCGAGTTATGTTCCAGTACGGAAAGATGCGCGGGATGCCCGTTATCGCATACTCAAGTGCCGACGTTCGTGAAGTCTTGCTGGAGATTGCGGAAGATAACCCCGAGGTTATGTTCAGCAAGTTCCCCAAGATTGTTGATGACGTTATCCACTCCGAGAAGTGGCTGGAGACTGCCGACCACGCACAGGGAACTATTGAGCAGGACTTGTACGACGCGGTTTTTGAATCAGTTCGTAAATTAGCTTGACTTTTGTAATTCTTTTGTAGTAAACTCTAATTACAACGAAAGGAACTCCAATGGAGATTACAGAACTAACGCTAGACCAAGTTGAGAACATCATCAACGATATGCTCAACGAACAGCCAAACGTAACTGTAGCTGGTAGCACTTTCAGCCCAGCGCGGGTACTCAAGGCTTGTGACCCTGTCGCATATCGCCAGATGGTAATCCAGTGGGCAGATGCGAACTCAGTCGAGATTATCTAGCCTCACACATAAGGAAGCCTCCCTTCGGGGAGGCATTCTTATTTGACAAACGTAATACAAAGTGATAGAGTGATATAGACGAAAGGAAACACAATGACTCAAATCCAAGATGCTATCCAAACCTTAGTGATAGCAAGAAGCAACCTCAGAGACTTCAACTCCAGTCTTTCTCTAGAACAGGCAGTACAAATTGCCAAAGGCGACGAGACAACAGTAGAAGTATTTGCCCTGAAGAACACACAGTCTATGTTGTTAGACAGCGTGATGAAGGCGGAAGAAGAATACCGAGATGCCCAGAAAGCCCAAGCATAAGAACAACGCTAATCCCGAGATGGCAAAAGCAATGCGGGAAAAGCGAACAAGCAACGCTGCGGGAACGCACGCAGATAAAAGAACAAAGAGAGCAAGAACCCGAGGAGCGATGCTTCGGAGGATACTTCGCCTAGATGAATAGCCCGCCGCGATGGCGGGTTATTTGTTTATGCGGGTGACACGGAAAATTAAGAAAAACTCGCTGCGATGGCGCGGCCCGCTGCGTGCAGATGGCGGCCAGGTAAATATGAGAAGTTGACTTGCTTTTGTTGTACAAATCAACTAGTATTGTAATAACGACGAAAGGAGCCAGTGATGGCAACAACAATTGAAGAATTCCGTATTGAACTAGACCCTTACGCTGAAGAATGGGAATGGGAAGACAACTACGATGAACTCCAGTCTTTCTTTTGTAACAGGGACTTTGACTACTTCCGTATCAATGGTCGTGCGATGGGCTGGACTCGCGCCGATGGTTTCGTAGTGGTGCGCGGTGAGAATGTCATCGATGCACTGAAGCTCAATGGTGACTATCGCCTCGAGTTCATCTTCCAGGGAGATGAGATGACCATGCCAGTGCGCGTGATTCGTTACTCACACGATGAGCCAATGGGTGCCATCTTTGACGTGGTCGAGGCTACTGAAGAAGATATCGAGAACTACGCATAATATGTTGCATTCTTTGTAACAATGCAGTAGACTAAATTTATCAACGAAAGGAAACGCAATGAAGAAAGCGTTCAAGCTCAATGTTCATGGAGAGACTCAGAGTGTAGACCTCGAGAGCTTCGAGAGCGAACTCAAGGCACTGCAAGATGCGGTTGGCGGTTGGGTACAGCCAGTTGACCTCAGCGACACCCTCACAATGTGGGTGAACGAGGAGGGCAAGATGAATGGCTCAATCGTAAACGTGAAGGCAAATGAAATCTTCCGCGACGTGTTCGGTGCGGTTGACGTAATCTTTGGAGATGTCATCTTTACAGGTGGCGTTGATGATGAAGGCGACACGATGGGTTTGACTCGAGACCAAATCCTGCGACTGATACAGGCTGCGAAATAAGGAGATGGCAATGCCGAACTGCGAACACTCAGAGAATGGTAAATGCTTTCCTTGCTGGGAAGCTAGCATGAAGGAGTCTTTCCCTGGGAAAGCCTGGAATGACTAACTGAAGAAAGAAGAACTCCCCGTCAGAGATGGCGGGGATTCTTTTTTGCCTGGATGGCTGCGCCGATGGAGTGACATGGAAAAGTACGAAAAACCTGGCTGCACCTTCGCTGCCTGGATGGCCGCGTCTTCAGCCTGGCTGCGTCATCAAATATTAGAAGTTGGCAGCGTTCTAAAACTAAATAAAACTTTTTCTTTATTTGACTTGACTTTGTATTAGATGAGTAGTAAAGTATAGATATAGCAACAAACCAAACGACGAAAGGAAATATCATGGGCGACCGCTCCAATATCGTAGTAGAGCAAGCAGATGGACAGCGTATCTTCCTCTATGGACACTGGATGGGTGCAGATGCCATCAACGTAGTTACTGAGGTTCTCTCGCGCCGTACTCGCTGGGCAGATGAGTCTTACTTGACCCGTATGCTTTTCAACAAGATGACTGCGGGAGATGAGGAAGGCGAAACTGGTTATGGTATCGCTACCTACGCCGTAGACAACGATGGATATCCATTTATCGTTCTCAAGCCTGCGACGATGACTATCTTCCTTGAGAAGGATAATCGCTGGTATGACAAGCCAAACGAGGCAATCACCCCTGAGATTGGGTTCGAGGAGTTCCTATCCTGTGTACCTGAACACGCGGACTATGACTCGCTCGCTGTAAAGATGGGCGCAAAGCTGGTCGCGTAACACTAAGCGACACGCCCCGTCAGAAATATCTGGCGGGGTGTTTGCTTTTTGTAAAAGTTTGTAGTAGTATTGAATTACAACGACGAAAGGACAGGGAAAATGAAATACATTACCCGTCGAGTATTATTCGGACTAGCAACTCTTCCCGTAGTGCTTGGAGCATATGCGGTTCTCTACTTCGGTATTGGTCTGCTCGCAAGTGCGCCGACTGCTAACGCTGGTGACTTCGCAAGCAACGCTTGGACAGTTGCTATCGCGTGGGTGCTGGTCGTAGCGTTCGCAAAGCAGGTTCTGGACTTCGCAAAGCAGGTGAGCGCATAATGGACGGAACAACACTGCTAATCGTCATTGGCTTGACCTACTGGCTAACTGCGCGATACTACAAGAAGAAGTTCAACATCAAGACGATACAGGTTATCGAGAAACCTGAGGAGAGCGAGCCTGAGTCGCTCGCTAAAGAAACCTATCGTAAGCGCAAAGTGAAAGTAGAGGAGTTCGTCGGTGAGTAACCCTGTAGTAGATATAACTGGAATGTGGCGTGCCACAGCAACTGAACACGCGCTGGACGTAGTGAGCGCAATTAGTGGGAAGTTCCCTGAGCGACCTATCGTTCTGACTGAATACTCTGAGCCACACCTAGGGCGGTGGAAAGGATTTGTTGAGAGCGACAAGGGCTTCCAACAGTTCCAGTTCTATTCCGTTCCAACTGAACACCAAGTCTACTGAAGGAGGCCCGCCAAGTGCGGGTCTTCTTTTTGGGCATAGTAACATGGAAAACTACGAAAAACCCTGGATGCCTTCGGTATGCTGAAGGTATGGATATGAATGAGCTTTTCGAGAAGCATGATGAGGTATTGGCTGATGCTGATATCCACTCACTTGTTTCTGGGCTCATCGTCATTGTGTCTTCCTGGGATGGCGACTCCATGACCAACGAGGTTCGGATGGTACACGCTTGGTTGTGTGATGAGATTGAGCGCCGTTACCCTGATATCAAACCTGCGTTGAATCGCTACGCTGAAGCGCCAGATGGACGTTCGTATGGGATGGTTGTCATAGATGCTCTAAGGCGCGTGGGGGCTTTGGATTAGCGCCTCTTTGTGATAGTATTGTAAACCTAATGACTGGAGAATTATGGACGACTTAGGTTTCTACATCGCATTGTTCCTATTGGGAACTGCATTTGGACTTGGCCTCTCTGAGGTATTTGCTGTACTGAGCTATCGTGTGCGCTATCGTGCGAACAAGAAGCGTAGGGTTGAGCCCTTACTCGGGGTCGTACTCCCCAAGGAGGAGAAGTAATGAAGCGTCTATGGTTCTGGATGCGTGACGTTGTCTGGACTGCGGTAGTTGCTGTAGCCCTTGCTGTAAGCGCGGTTGTGCTTGCTGTTCTCGGGTATAGCGATATCGCGCTCGCCGTGGGTATGGCTGGAATTACTTTCTCTTTTCTTTCTGTTCGCTCTTAGTTGCATTTGTAGTAATCATGTGATAGTCTTATTGCATGAACACAATGACACAGAAACAGCAAGACTTCATCCTTAGCCTGCTCGATGGGCGACAGGTACACGAGGACTTCCTAGTGGAGCTGAACTCCGCGTGGGAAACGCTTACCGTTGCGAACGCATCTTCGGTGATTGACACGCTCAAGGGTATGCCGTTCAAGAAGAAGTCTGCACTGGTTGTCACGCCATCTGCGCTGGCAGAGTTGCCCAAGTCTTTCTACGCCATCTCGGCACATACTGCGAACTTGGTTCTCAAGGACGAGGTAGTTGACAATGACTATCTCTTCGTGGTCGTCGCTGAATACATGGGAACACGCTACATGCGTAAGGTTCTTGGCAACGTGGGTGGGTTCACCCGCGTAAAGATGTCTCCCCGCGATGCACGCGCTGTAGCTGACCTGCTCGCTACTGAGCCTATGATGTTCATCCAGAAGTTTGGTGAACTGCACAAGGTCTGTGGCAAGTGTGGTGCTGAACTCACAGACGAGAAGTCACGCGCATTTGGGTTCGGACCTGACTGCCGTAAGGAATTGGGTCTCAAGTAATTTGATAAGATGGGGGAATGACTGAGAAAAACTCCCCCAAGCCCAAGCCATCTGCCTCCAAAAAGGTTGATGCGCCTGTTGTGTACGATGCTGTCCTCGATGATGACACCATTGCACAGCACACTGACGCTGCGGTAGAAGCTGAAGTAGAAGTAGTTGCTGAAGCTGAAGCTGAAGTTGTCGTTGTTGCTGATGACACGGAAGTTCCAGAAAAAGTGGAAGCACCTGTCACCCCCGCTGCGAAGAAGTCTTCGGCCCCCGCGTCTGAGTACGCCGTTGTATCTGGCAAGGACAAGGATGAGGTCCGCCTAAGCGCTATCGTCTTTGAGAACGTGCGTGCGAAGAAGTCTCTTTCCGTCCACCACCTACAGCGTCGCTTGCGTGAGTGGGGCTTTGATGGAGGCTACACTGACCGTGATGGTTGGTATGGCGTATCTACTCGTGAAGCCGTCCACGCTTTCCAGGAGGCACAAGGTCTGCTCGTTGGTGACATTGACATGAACACTCTGTCTGTCCTCTTTGAGAATGACAACAACGTTCGCTTGATGCCATAACTTCAAACATTAGAATCTCCCCGTCTTGTTGCTGAGGCGGGGATTTTCTATGCGCACGGTTGCCTCTTGTCATGTGTGAATCATATTGCTAGTGTTGTGCGTGGGATAGGAACTGAATATAAAAACAAACTAAAGGACTATCTCCGTGACTAAATATCAGAAAGCTCTATTGACACTTCCTCTGGAGACTGCTGATGAGCTGGTCGTCGCTTATGGAACAGGTAACCGTGTACTGCTCTTGTCTTACGTTGTAGCTTTGCGTGAAGCTGGCTGGTCGTTCGAGAGTATGGCTAAGCCACTTGGTGTATCGCGTGAGCGTATCCGACAGCTCTACAACGAAGTACTTCCATATGAGACTGCACTTGCACTGAAGACTGCACAGGATAACGGGTTTGTTGTGCCCGAACGTCCTATCATTGCGCCGAAGGAAACTGCTCCGAAGAAGCACCGTCCTGCTCCGTCTCCAGAAACGCTTGCTCGCCTACGCGAACTACAGCCATACGCCGAGAAGGTTCGTGCTAACTCGACTCGCTATCGCGCTGAAGCCGAGGAGTATGTGCGCTTGCTGAACGTTGAGAGAACTGAACGTGGAGTATCCATGTGGCGTTTGGCGAAGGAACTTGGGGTTACACACGCTGCGATACGCTCGAGGTTAGTGCGGTATGGATACCTGAACACTGGGTCTTCCGCGAAGGCATACATTCCTATCAAGACTGCGAATCGCATCTAAAACCTGGGATAAGATGAAGGCGTAGCTTCGGCTGCGTCTTTTCTTATTTTTCCGTGTCATATGTATGGAGGCTGCGATGGGTGAATCCCTGGCACAGATTGTTGCGAAACTTCCTGAAGCAGAACGTGATGCGGTCTTGGCGGATATCAACGCTGATGGATTGGTATGGGATTGGCGTTTCTGGGCTCGACCTGAACAACTAGCCCCTGAAGGTGACTGGGCTATCTGGTTGTTGCTAGCTGGTCGTGGCTTCGGTAAGACTCGTACTGCTGCTGAGTGGGTGCGTGAGGAAGCGTTGATTACCTCTGATGGGCAGCGTCGTTTCGCTTTGGTTGCTCGTACTGCTGCTGACGTGCGTGACGTTATCGTTGAAGGTGAGTCGGGGATTATGAATATCACGCCGCCTAGTGAACGTCCATTGTATGAGCCCTCTAAGCGTCGTCTGACTTGGCCGAATGGTAATGTTGCTACTTGCTTTACTGCTGATGAGCCTGACTCGCTGCGTGGTCCACAGTTCACACACGCTTGGGGTGATGAGGTCGCTGCGTGGAGACAGACACCTGACGCTGCTGGTATGACTGCGTTTGACAACCTGCGCGTGGGTACTCGTCTTGGGCGACAGCCTAAGATTTTGGTGACCACCACGCCTAAGCGTGTTCCATTGTTGTACTCGTTGCTAGCTGAGTCGGAAAAGAATCCTGACAAGGTAGTTGTATCGCGTGGTTCCACGATGGATAACGCGGGTAACTTGGCTGAGTCCTATATCGACGCGATTACTGGTGTGTACGCGGGTACTCGACTCGCCTCGCAGGAGTTGTATGGTGAGATGCTTGACGCGGTTGAGGGTGCGCTCTGGACAGATGAGCTGATTGAGAACTACAGACAAGACAGTGCGCCGTCGGGATTGCCACTGAGATGTATTGGTGTTGACCCCTCGGTTGCTGAGAATCCTAAAGATGAGTGTGGCATCGTGGTAGTCGGCTCTACTGCGGATAGTGATTTGTACAAGCGTCAGTCGTGGGTATTGGAGGACGCAAGTATCCATGGTTCGCCAACCGTCTGGGCACAACAAGTCGTGGCTATGGCACGCAAGTGGGGTTGCCCCGTTGTAGCTGAAGTGAATCAAGGTGGAGCCTTGGTGAAGAACGCTATCCACACGATTGACCCGAATGTAAAAGTACTTGAGGTTCACAGTAAGAACGGTAAAGCCTTGCGGGCTGAGCCGATTACCCTTGCCTATGAGCAGGGTCGTGTTCACCACATTGGTTTCTTCGCCGAACTGGAGTCACAGATGACTTCCTGGATACCTGGAGAGGGCAAGTCACCTGACCGCATTGACGCATTGGTTCACGCCCTTACGGCATTGCTTATCAAGCCCCCTGCGGGGTTCACTGGTGGGAGACTGACTGCTCGTAGTACGGCTTCTCGACGCATGAACATTGGTGGGAGCGGGTCTTCTGGCCGCGGGACATTTCGGGTGAGATGACACGGAAAAGTCTGAAAAAGTCTGAAGGCCGCTAGGGCATAAAGAAAACCCCCTCGTAATTGAGGGGGCTTCTTTGTTTGCGGTTGATGCTTAGTCGTCGTCTTCGGGGTAGTACTCTCGTGCGTCGTGTGCCCACTTCTCCATTTTGATGTCAGTCCAGTCGATGTCGTTTACGGTGTTGGTCTCGATGAACTTGCTGACCTTGTAGCCCTCGCCTACGCCTGCGTTGGTAGCAAACTTGTCTGCGTCTACTTCGTTGAGGAATACGCCTGCGTTGAGGAGAATCCCGTCATTGTCGTGAATGGTGATGCGGTATTCTGTCTGAGTCTTGGTAGCCATTTGATTTCCTTTCGTTGGCTTATGTAGTAAGTCTATGTAAGTTGATTTGTATTGTCAAGTCTAAAACGCAAAAACCCCCAACTATTTGTCGGGGGCTTGCGGTGAGTGCTAGAACAGCTCTGCTTTGTCCAGTACTGCTCTGAGTGAGTCAACCTCGTTGAGAGCTGAGCTGATAGATAGCGGTGGAGCTTTCTTCATTGTCTTGATGATTGCTTCCTGTCGGTCGTCTAGTAGGTTACGGATAAGCTCGATGTCATCCTTTGTCATTACTACTTCCATGAGTGTCATGGTGTTATTCCTTTCTATCGCTTGTAAAGATAAGAACCGTACGGGTCTGAGATGTTGATAGCTTGTTGGAGCTTCTCGGGGGTTGAGATGTCGTATCGGTAGGCTAACCCGTCTTTGTCTCTCTGCGGTGACTTCCATGTGGCTGCTTTGATGAGCTTGCCTGTGGCTCGCTCGATGAACGCATGAACAGAACCATTATGCCTGATGTGTGCGGAGTCTCTGAACTTCTGAATTATCTTGTCATACTTCTGTCCATACTCGACGGTGAAGATGTATTTCGTGTGTACTTCGTTGAGCTTTGTAGCAAACTCTGCTGATATATCTAGCATTGAGTTCCTTTCGTCTTATCTACAGCATATACACCCCCTGCCTATTTGTCAAACATATTTGTAAATATATTTATGTGTGTGTCGCCCTAGGAATTTGGTGGGTAGGTAGATGAGTTTGTGTAGGTATGTATAGGTGGTGATGTAGTGGGTGGGTGGGTAGATGACCCCCTAGGTAGGTAGAGAATAGATGACCCCCTAGATGAGTTGATGAGTAGATGAGTAGATGAGTCTGTCATAAGAGTGATGAGAGCTAGATGAGTAGATGAGTAACTTCTAATATTTGTTTGTAAGTAGTTGATGAGTTGATGAGCTAGATAGAACAACTACAAAAACATTTGTTGATGTGATGAATGTGTCTGAAGAATAGATTTCACATAAAAAGAACATTGCTTCATTAGTGCTGACATGGAAAATACAGAAAAATAATTGCAGCGGGGAGGGCCAGGAGAATACCCGTCTTCATTTTAGGAAACGATTTTTAACTTCTCAAAATACATGCGCTGCCTTCTCAGCGGCCAAAAGCACTTTGACGTAAGGTATCATCCCCATCCCTATGTACAATGCCGTCATCCTCCCCTCCCTATCAAAATAAAACTCGATTTTGGCCCTTTCCACCCCCAGACAACACCCACCAAAAATTTTTAGAAAAATAAACTCTCAAATGTATCATCTTCCCTCTTTTGTACAACCATTTGCTGGCTAATACGGTACAATAGATACATGCGTCGTCCAGCCCGTAACCAGCCCCTTCCTGCAGATGAGGCACAATACCTGCAGAGCCTCAAAGGCATACCCCTCAAAGCGCGTGCACGCCGTCTGTATGAGGCTGGTTGGACTCTTTCCTCTATCGGTGCGCCCATTGACCGTTCCCGCTCGACCATTCGTTTCTGGGTCAACAACGTCCCCGAGCTGACAGCACACTCAGACCGTCCACTTCCGAGCCCCATTGACAAGAGCTACAAGCGCAAGCGTCCGCTTTCCCCAGGGATTTCCCCAGATGAGCGCAACCGCATTGCCTACCTTGCCCCTATTGCCCGTACTTACCGTGCCAAGTTCCCCCAAAACCACCCTGCAACACAGGCTAACGAGGAGCTCACAACTATCTCCAAGCGTCTCCACAAGGCA
>JACCDQ011326413.1_pt1 | contig 11457 bp, 9 predicted proteins | sample 7446031 | NCBI WGS metagenome assembly JACCDQ01 (sample SAMN15323442, study PRJNA562643) | freshwater metagenome | isolation source: river surface water | place: USA:Blue River Watershed | collected 2017-08-17
CCTCGTCGAGCACCTCTTGCGCCTGGGCTGCGTGGGCTGCACTGCGGGCAAACGTGTCCCTGAAAGCCGGAAAAGCATCGGCCAACACAGGCAGCAGGCGGGCGCGGATGCGGTTGCGGGTGAATTGTTCGTCGCTGTTGGTCGGGTCTTCCACCCAGGCTTGGCCACGCTCGCGCAACCAGTCCCGCAAAGCCGCACCGGGCACCGCCAAAAAGGGGCGGTGCCAGTTCAGCCCCAGACGCTGCCATTGCGGCGGCATGCTCGCCAGCCCAGGCAAGCCCGCCCCCCGCGACAGGGCAATGAGCAAGGTTTCCACTTGGTCGTCGGCATGCTGGGCCACGGCCACATCGTGCACGTCAGGCCACTCGGTTTGCACCGACTCGGCCAAGGCGGCATACCGGGCCTGGCGAGCAGCGTCTTCGGGGCTTTGCCCTGGAGCGTGGCCGGCCTGCACACGGCGCAACAGCAAAGGCACACCCAAATGTTCACACAGTGCGCGGCTATGCGCTTCAAAGCCATCGGCGGCATCTTGCAAGCCATGGTGGATGTGCACCGCCCTCACCTGGCCGGGCCAGCGCTGGGCGCAAGCCCGCAGCAAGGCAGTGGAGTCGGCACCGCCACTGAAGGCCACTGCAAAAGGAAGGCCCGGGCTGAAATCAGCCAGGGCCTGTTCGAGGGTTTGAGCCATGTGCGAAAGCCTAGCGGCTCGCCTGAAAATTTACTTGCCCGCTTTGGTGTCAGCAAAGCGTCCGTAACTGTTGAGGCGCTCGTAGCGGCGCTCTTGCAACTCTTTGGGCTTGAGGTCGGCCAATTGGCGCCAGGCATCGCCCAGCGCACGCTTGAGCAAGGCAATCATTTGTTCGTGATCGCGATGGGCACCGCCCACGGGCTCGCTGACGATCTTGTCGATCACATTCAAAGCCTTCAGGCGGTGCGCGGTGATGCCCAATGCTTCGGCGGCCACTTCGGCTTTCTCGCCGGTTTTCCACAGAATCGAAGCGCAACCTTCAGGGCTGATCACCGAATACACCGAGTACTGGAGCATCAGCACCTGATCGGCCACCGAGATGGCCAAAGCGCCGCCGGAACCGCCCTCGCCAATGATGGTGGTGATGATCGGCACTTCGAGCTGGGCCATCTCGAAAATATTGCGGCCAATGGCCTCAGATTGACCGCGCTCTTCGGCGTCGATGCCAGGGTAAGCACCGGGCGTGTCCACAAAAGTGAACACCGGCAGTTTGAATTTCTCTGCAGTCTTCATCAGGCGCAGGGCTTTGCGATAACCCTCAGGCTTGCTCATGCCGAAGTTGCGCAATGCGCGCTCTTTGGTGTCACGGCCTTTTTGGTGGCCCAGCACCATGCAAGCCTGGCCATTGAAACGGGCCAGGCCACCCACGATGGACAGGTCATCTGAAAAGTGACGGTCACCGTGCATCTCAACGAAATCGGTGAAGATGCCGTTGATGTAGTCCAGCGTGTACGGACGCTCGGGGTGACGCGAGATTTTGGTGACCTGCCAGGGGGTCAGGTCGCTGTAAATGTCTTTGGTCAGTTGCTGGCTTTTTTTGCTCAGCTGATCAATTTCCAGGGTGATGTCCACCGCAGATTCGCTTTGCACATAGCGCAGCTCTTCGATCTTGGCTTCGAGTTCGGCAACGGGTTGCTCAAAGTCGAGAAATGTTCTTTTGGCCAAGTTTTACTCCTCTGTTCATCAGCGGGCGGACAGGCGTGTCCAACCCTCAATACGCCACCGGAACGGGGTCCAGCGAGCGCCAAATATACCAAGTTGCCACCGTGCAATACGGGCTCCAGGCCTGAGCCACCTCACGAGCGTCGCTGCGGCTGACAGGTTCGCCCGAAAAATAGTTGCTGCTGATGCCGTTGATCAGGCCCACATCGTCGAGCGGCAGCACATTGGGCCGCATCAGGTGGAAGATCAAAAACATCTCGGCCGTCCAGCGGCCAATGCCCCGAATGGCCACCAGCTCGTCGATGATGGCCTCGTCGTCCATCGCCTGCCAGTCCTTGACGTGCACCGCGCCATTGCTGAAATGCAAGGCCAGATCGACCAGGTATTCCACCTTGCGCACCGACAGCCCGGCGGCGCGCATGTCGTCCACCTTGAGCTTGAGCACCGCAGCAGGCGTGAGCTTTTTGCTCAGTGCCGAAAATTTGTCCCACACCGACTGCGCGGCCTTGACCGAGATTTGCTGGCCCACGATGGAGCGGGCCAAAGTGACAAAAGCGTCGCCACGCGTCTCCAGAATGGCATCGCCAAACTGGGGGATCAGTTTTTTCATGACCCGGTCTTTTTTGGACAGGTGCGCACAGGCCTGCGCCCAGTATTCGGGCGTGACGGGAACCACGTCTTTGGACGCCACTTTGGACGCCACGCTCACGGCGCTGCCTCCCAAGTGGTGCCCGTGGCCGAGTCTTTGAGCACGATGCCCTGCGCCAGCAAATCGTTGCGGATGCGGTCAGCCTCAGCGAAGTTTTTGGCTTTCTTGGCATCTGCCCGGGCTTGAATTTGCGCTTGAATGGCCGACTCATCCAGTCCAGCGCCTGACTGCAGGTAAACGGTCGGGTCGGTCTGCAACAAACCGAGCAAGCCGCCCAGCGCCTTGAGCAAACCTGCACGCTCTGCCGACTGGCTGCGGTTGACTTCGCTGGCCAGCTCGAACAAGACGGCCACGGCATCAGGTGTGCCAAAGTCTTCGTCCATGGCCGCTTTGAAGCGGGCGGCCATCGGGTCCGCCCAGTCGATGCGCACATCGGCAGGCGATACGGCCTGCAAGGCGGTGTACAGGCGTTTCAAAGCGCCCTTGGCATCGTTCAAATGCACATCGCTGTAGTTCAGCGGGCTGCGGTAGTGGCTGCGCACCACAAAGAACCGCACGGTCTCGGCATCAAACGCCTTGAGCACATCGCGGATCGTGAAAAAGTTGCCCAGGCTCTTGGACATTTTTTCGTTGTCCACATTGATGAAGCCGTTGTGCATCCAGTAACGGGCGAAGGGCTGACCATTGGCGCCTTCGCTTTGGGCGATTTCGTTTTCGTGGTGCGGAAACTGCAGGTCAGCGCCGCCGCCGTGGATGTCAAAAGTTTGGCCCAGCAACTCGCAAGCCATGGCCGAACACTCGATGTGCCAGCCGGGGCGGCCCGAACCAAAGGCGCTGTCCCATTTGCAGTCAGCGGGCTCGCTAGGCTTAGCGCTCTTCCAGAGCACAAAGTCCAGCGGGTCGTGCTTGCCCCCCTCTTCGGTGCTCACGGCCACACGCTCACCAGCGTTCAACTCGTCCAGGGATTTGCCCGACAACTTGCCGTAGCCCTGGAACTTGCGCACGGCGTAGTTCACATCGCCGTTGCCAGCGCGGTAGGCCAGGCCTTTTTGCTCCAGCGTGCCGATCATCGACAGCATCTGAGGCACAAAATCGGTGGCACGGGGTTCGTGCTGCGGGCGCTCAATGCCCAAGGCATCGGCATCCTGGTGCAGCGCATCGATCATGCGATCGGTCAGGTTACGGATGGTTTCGCCGTTTTCCAAGGCGCGCTTGATGATCTTGTCGTCGATGTCGGTGATGTTGCGCACATAAGTCACCTTCAAACCACTGGCTTTGAGCCAACGCTGCACCACATCAAATGCAATCATCGAACGGGCATGGCCCAGATGGCACAGGTCATACACCGTCATGCCACACACGTACATGCGCACATGTCCTGGCTCGGCAGGTGTGAACTCGGACACCGAACGGGTGAGTGTGTTGAAGATGCGCAGACTCATGACAAATCAGGAAACATTCGGAAAACAAAAAACGGCCATGCAGCGCCCATGGCGCGCAGCCAAATCCATGCAGAAAATCGGGGCCCAAGGCGGCTGTCGTACACGTGGACAGCAGGTCAAGCTGACAAGGCCGAAAAAACAAGGCCTCCGCTACAATGGCCCCCAGTATAGCCCCGTCAGGCCTTCCCATGTGGGCCTGAGTCTTCCCCCAGACCCCTTACTTGTTGCTGCATGCGCCCACTCATTTCGTTCGCTTTGTCTTGCGCCCTGATGGCCCTCAGTGCCGGTGCACGGGCTGACCTGTACAGCGACGTGAACCGCCTGATTCAAAGCGGCCAGTGGGACAAAGCCCAGCAGCAGGTGGACCTGCGCCTGAAGACAGCCCCGACAGATCCGCAAATGCGCCTCTTGCTCAGCCGCATCCAGGACGCACAAGGTCAGACCCAGGCCGCCATGGACACCTTGCAGGCCTTGACCCAGTCCTTCCCTGAGTTGGCCGAGCCGCACAACAATTTGGCTGTTTTACTGGCTCGTGAGAACCGCCATGCCGATGCCCTGACCTCGTTGCAAGCGGCCATTCAGGCACGGCCTGACTACGCGATTGCGCTCGAAAACATGGGCGATGTCTATGCGGCGCTGGCCAGCAACGCCTACGCCAAAGCCCTCCAGATCACACCTCAACAACGCCGCATTCAGAACAAGCAGTTGACCATCGACCAGATGCTCAAAATCGCCCCCTGAGCTGTCACCCCGTCTGCCCATGAAAATTTCACGCTTTTTAGCCGCTTGCGCTCTTTTGGCCTCTGCGCTGGTCTTGCCCATGTCTGCACACGCACAGGCAGGCGGCATCAGCAAAGTGCGCATCAGCACCTCGGTGGGTGACATCGAGGCGGAGTTGTACGCCGATAAAGCGCCACGCACTGTGGCCAACTTTTTGCAGTACGTCAAAGACAAGCATTACGACGGCACGGTTTTTCACCGGGTGATTTCCAGCTTCATGGTGCAAGGCGGCGGCTACGACGCCAAGTACCAGCAAAAGCCCACCCGTGCGCCCATCGAGCACGAAGGCCGCAAGGCCCTGGCCGCCGGTTTGAAAAACACCACAGGCACTTTGGCCATGGCCCGCACGGGCGATCCGCACTCGGCGTCATCGCAGTTTTTCATCAACGTGGTGGACAACGCTTTTCTGGACCCCACGCCCATCCCCGATGGCGATCCGGTAGCCAAGTTTGAATACCAGGGCCGCGTGTATGAAAACGTCGCCCGCTCGCAATTGGTCAACGCCCCACAGCTATTTGGCTACACCGTTTTTGGCAAAGTCACGTCCGGCATGGACGTGGTCCAAAAAATCAGGAACACCCCCACTGGCGCTGGTGGTCCTTTTCCTTCCGATGTCCCCAAGACAGCGGTCCTCATTCAATCCGTTACTTTGTTGAAATAAACCATGAGCAACCCACAAGTAGAAATGCACATCGCCGGCTACGGCGTGATCACCCTCGAGCTGGACGCTGAAAAAGCGCCCAAATCCACCGCCAACTTCTTGGCTTATGTGAACAAAGGCCACTACAACAACACGATCTTTCACCGTGTGATCCCCGGCTTCATGATCCAGGGCGGCGGCTTTGAGCCCGGCATGGCGCAAAAACCCACCGATGCAGCCATCGAGAACGAAGCCAACAACGGCCTCAAAAACAACGAGTACACCGTGGCCATGGCCCGCACCCAGGCGCCCCACTCTGCCACGGCACAGTTCTTCATCAACGTGGCCGACAACGGTTTTCTCAACCACACCGCCCCATCGCTGCAAGGCTGGGGCTATGCCGTGTTTGGCAAAGTGGTCAAGGGCACCGAAGTGGTGGACCAGATCAAGGGCGTGAAAACCGGCAACCGCGGTGGCCACGGCGATGTGCCCAAAGAGGACGTCATCATCGAAAAGGCTGTCGCCCTGTAAGGCCAGCCCCGCCATGAACGCGCTGCCCCCAACGCCGGCCATCGGCCTGTTGCAAGCACCCGCGTCATGGCAAACCGTGGACTTGATCTCGGACCTGCACCTGCAAGCGTCCGAGACAGCCACCTTTGAGGCGTGGCGCCAGTTCATGGCCACCACGCCAGCCCAAGCAATTTTGTTGCTGGGTGATCTGTTTGAAGTCTGGGTCGGCGACGATGCTGTGGCCCATGACCCTTTTTTGCAGACGTGTGCCGAGGTCTTGAGCCAAGCTGCGCAACGTTGCTTTGTCGCCTTCATGCCCGGCAACCGGGATTTTTTGGTGGGGCCCGGTTTTTTATCGGCCTGCGGCGTTCAAGCACTGCAGGACCCCACCGTGTTGGCATGGGCTGATCAACGCATTTTGCTCAGCCATGGCGATGCACTGTGCCTGGGCGACACCGACTACCAAGTCTTTCGCCAGCAAGTGCGATCCGAACCATGGCAAACTGAATTTCTGGCCAAACCCTTGAACGAGCGGCTGGCCTTGGCCCGCGCCATGCGTGCGCAAAGCGAATCCCAAAAGCAGACCGGTATCAACAACTATGCCGATGCAGACACCGCACTCAGTCTGCAGTGGCTGCAAGCGGCGCAAGCTGATCGCCTGATCCACGGCCACACCCACCACCCGGCCGATCACATCATGGGCTCGGCCACCCGGCAAGTGCTGAGCGACTGGTCACTGGACCATGCCCCCCTGCGGGCCGAAGCTCTGCGCTTGCATGCCGATGGTCGATCCAAACGCCTGCACTTGAGCTGATGCCTCGCCCCCAACAAAAAGGCCGCTCCACGGAGCGGCCTTTTTTGCTGAACATGCAGCGCTTTAACGACGCAGCAAATTTTTGAGCACGTTTTGCAGGCGACGTGCGGTGTTGGCTTCGTGCGGGCCTGACAAGACCTGCGCCACATCCTGCGCCCATGTTTCAGCAGGCCCAGGCTGATTGCGCTGGGTCAGCAGTTGCAATTGCAGTGCACGGCGCTCACTGAGCTGCTCGGCTGGGGTAGACACTTCGGCGGCCATTTCCAGACGCAACAAAGCGGTGGTGGCGGGCGCCTTGGCTTCTGCGCTGACCGCTTGCGTCCAGGCCTGACGGGCCGAGGCGTTAACGGCCTTGCCCAGTTCCTGAGCGCTGGGCAGCGCATCGGCCTGGCGGTCTTGCCAGGCAGACATCAATCGGGTCAATGTCTCGCCGTGGGCTTGAGCTGCCAGCTTGCGCAGGGACATCTCGGCACGCTCCATGGCCTCGCGTTGAGCGCGGAAGGCGGCATCGCCCAAGCGCGGTGCGCGTTCGCCACGGTCAGCGAAGTCACCACGCGGGAAGCGGTCGCCGCGGTCACCCGAGCGAGGGCCACGATCACCTGGACGGCCAGGACGATCGCCTGCGCGCTCACCCGGACGGGCATTGCGCTCACCAGGGCGGCCATCGCGACGGCCAACACGGCCAGCAGGCGCTTCGGTTTTCTTTTGGCCAGGGCGGTCATCACCGCGCACAGCAATCACCTGTTTGACGGGCTTGGGCGCGGCAACAGGTGCAGGTGCGGGCGCTGCTTCTTCAGCGGTTTCGCTGTCGGTTGCTGGCGTCTCGGATTCTTCGCTGGGTGCGCTGACCTCGTCGGCGGGCATGGATGCTGGAGGAGCTTCGCTGCCTGTCGCCTGTTCACCGGCGGCCTCTGCCGCCTGCGCTTCGGGGGCGGGTGCTGCAGCTTGTGCCGTCGCTTGCTCGGCCACCTCTTGAGCTTGCCCACGCAAAGCGGCGTCCAGTGCAGCCATGGCTGCACGGATTTTGACGGCGTCACCGCTGGCGTTGGCCGCGTCCAGGGCCTTGGAGGCGTCGATCACCGCACGGTCACGGGCACTCAAAGGAGTTGCGGCTTGCTGGCGTTCAGCACCCTTGCGCTGGAAGGCTTCGTCCAATGGCGCACGGAAAATTTCCCACAACTTTTGCTCGGTCTTGCGGTCCAGAGGCACCGCTTGGGCTTCGGCTTGCCAGCGTTGCTGCAAGGCCTTGACGGCATCCACACGCAGTGGTGCAGCCGACATGTCCTTGGCTTCGGCAATCATGGCTTGGCGCCGCTCGATGCTGGCTTTTTGAGCCGCATCCACACGCGCAGCTGCGGCCTTGATCAGGGCTTTCCACTGCGACTGCATTTCAGCGAACGATTTTTCGCTCAAGTGCCCCGCGTTGCGCCAGCGCTCACCAAACTGATGCAATGCGCGCAACTGACCACGCCAATCGTTGCTTTCGGCGATGCTCACGGTCCAGGCTTTGACTTCTTCCATCAAGGCCACACGCTGTGCGCGGTGCGCGGCCGACTCCTGCTTGATCTGGTCCAGCCAGGTTTGTACGGTCTTGTAGGCCTCGTTGCAGGCGGCGTCGAAACGCTTCCACAAACCGTGGTTGGGCAAGCCGCCCTGGTCGGTTTGCTTCCAGCTCTCGCGCAGTTGGCGCAGGTTTTCCTGCATCTTGCGTCCACCCATGGCAGGCGCTTTGTCAGCACCCAGCAGTGCTTCGGCCTTGGTCACCAGTTCCTGGCGGATCTGGTCGGCGCGCCAGCGCTGCCAGCCTTCCAGCTCACCCGCAGCCGTCAGGGCTTCGTGCACGCGGGCGTCGAGTGCCGTGTCCAGATTTTTGCCATGCGTTTTGAGCACGGCGCGCAAGGCCGCAGCCGCACCGGCGCTGGCTTTGCCATGGCCTTCGGTAACTTCTTTTTCTACCGCCTCCAGCACTTCGGTCACAGCGGCTGTGGCCTGCTCGCGCAGGGCTTGACGCTGGGCTGGGTCCATTTTGGGTTTGGCCGCCTTGGGGGCATCGGCAGGGGCTGAAGCTGCACCCACGGCTTCGCCACGCAGACGGCGGATTTCATCGGCCCAGACAGGCACCGGAGGCAAGGCTGCGGCAGCGTCAGTCTGGGCTTGGGCAGCCACTGTCAGGGCGGCAGAAAATCCGTCCCAAACAGCGTCCAATTGGCTTCGGGCCGTTTCCAGTTGAGTGGGGTACTTCAAGTCCACACTGAACCAAACAGCGTTTTGCGTGAGCGCTTGCGCCTGAGTTTGCCACTGAGCGACATCGGCTTGCAAACCCACTTGCCCAGCTTGTGCTTCGGCCAGAGGTTTGGTCGACAAGACTTCGATGCGCTGCGCCAACAATACCGCGGCTTCACGTTGAACCATCACCTGATGCTGCAAGTCTTCAACGCCTTTGACCACTTCGGCCAAACGGATCTTCAAACTGGCCAGCGGCTCACGCGACAAAGGCGCGCCTGCTTTGGCGGCATCGCGTTGCCAAGCCAGCGCATCGGCGATGTTCAGGCGCGGCGCCTGCAGCATTTGCTCAGCCTTGTGAGCCCAATCGCTGGCCAGCGCATCTTGGCCATGGGCGCGTTTGATTTCGTCCAGCTTTTCCTTGAGGATCTTGGCTGCACCTTTGTCGCGCAATGAGAGTTCCCGATAAACCTCGTGCATCTGCTCTTCGGCGGGCTCGGTCAAAAGCCATTCACGCAAACGGGCGCTGCGCTCGCCTGAAGTAGCGGCGTTAAAAGCGCCCCCGGTCAATTGGTCGAGGGCGGCAAGGTCAAGGGGCTTGGAAGAAGTCACGGTCAAAACGCTTTAAAACACGATCCATGCCAAATACGGCATACAGATCAGCCCCCAGCAACATGCAAAACGGGCTGACCATCAAACGTGTATTTTCGCCGGTAATTGAGCCTTGCTCGTTTACAGGCACCAATCAGACCCATTCATTCAAAAAATCCCCATCTCATATGCACCATAAGCATCAAGAATGAGCTCCATATCCTTGACGGGTTATGAAAGATTCCTAGAATCCGCTCCAATCGCTCGGGTCAGACTCAAGTGAATACCCCATTCGCGTCCAGGGCCCACATCCCCTGCAGACTTCATTTCCACCCAGCCGACGAAAGATCTGAACGCTGACTTCAGCGAATTTGCCATGACCGCGAACCAGACTGTTGCACGCCTTTGGCTGGTTCTTCGAACCATGGTGGCCGACGTGCGCGAGGGATTTGTGGAGATCAGCCGACACAGCCTGGCCTTGGTGGGCTTGGTGGTGGTGACCATGGCACTGATTTTTGTGGCCCGTCCTGGCCTGCAAATGAATGTCAATGAAGTGCTGATGGGTTGGCTGGAAGAGCGCCAGGCCGAAACGCTGGAAACACCCTCTGCCAACGATGCGGCTTACCGCTCAACCGCCACTTCACTCAAAGGACTGCCCAAGGATCAGTTGGCTGTGACTTACTGGCTCAGCCGACGTTACCGCGTATCACCAGAGCCTTTGGCCGCATTGGTCACCGAAGCCTGGGCCGTGGGAGAACGCAGCCAGACTCCGCCGACCCTGATCCTGGCCATCATGGCCATCGAGTCCAAATTCAACCCTTTCACCGCCGGCACGCAAGGCGCCATGGGCCTGATGCAAATCGACCCGGAGGTACACGCGAATCAACTTTCACCTTTCGGAGGGCGTCTGGCGGTATTTGATCCCGTGACCAACTTGCGTGTGGGGGCTCGTCACCTGCAAGACCTGATCTTGCAAAGTGAAACCATCGAAGAGGCGTTGCGCCAATATGCGGCCGATTCAGGTCAAACCGAAGAAGGCGCTTACGTGGACAAGGTTTTGCACGAGCACAAGCTCCTGGAGAAACTGCTGCACAGCCCGATGTAAATCTTCTCCCTCCCGAGAGTGAACGCATTTTTGAATCATGTTTTGTGAAATGCTTCCGTGCTCACCTCGGCTACACTTGCGGGGTGCGCAACTGGCGATAGGAACGTTGTCCAAGTATTCATGCTGGACAACTGATTCTGACGTGGACCGCGGTGGCCCTGAAACCAGGCCCACCCCAAACCACTGGGAAGCGCACAGCCCGGAACCGGCCCCAAGGGCCCCGACCAGGGTTTTCAGCCGTTCGCCTGGGCAGCCCTTGTCAGCAAACCCCTTGTTGAGCCAAGGTCCCATCTCTTTTGAAGGACTGCCATGTACGACCGCAACATTCTGATTGAACAAGCCGACCCCGAAATTTTTGCCGCCATCCAGGCCGAAAACGCGCGTCAGGAACACCACATCGAGCTGATCGCCAGCGAAAACTACGCCTCGCCCGCCGTCATGGCCGCGCAAGGCTCGCAGCTGACCAACAAATATGCCGAAGGCTACCCCGGCAAGCGCTACTACGGTGGCTGCGAATTCGTCGACGTGGCCGAGCAGTTGGCGATCGACCGCATCAAGCAGCTCTTTGGTGCCGAAGCCGCCAACGTGCAACCGCATTGCGGCGCATCGGCCAACGAAGCCGTGTTCCTGGCCTTTCTGAAGCCCGGCGACACCATCATGGGCATGAGCCTGGCCGAAGGCGGTCACCTGACCCACGGCATGCCGCTGAACATGTCGGGCAAGTGGTTCAACGTGGTGTCTTACGGTCTGGACGCCCAGGAGGCCATCGACTATGAGGCGATGGAAGCCAAAGCCCGCGAAACCAAACCCAAGCTGATCATCGCGGGTGCATCGGCCTACAGCCTGCACATTGACTTTGCACGCTTTGCCAAAATCGCCAAAGAAGTCGGCGCCATCTTCATGGTGGACATGGCCCACTACGCCGTACTAATCGCCGCAGGCGTGTACCCCAACCCCGTGCCCCACGCCGACGTGGTGACCTCCACCACCCACAAGAGCCTGCGTGGCCCCCG
>JACCDQ010275687.1_pt1 | contig 11455 bp, 9 predicted proteins | sample 7446031 | NCBI WGS metagenome assembly JACCDQ01 (sample SAMN15323442, study PRJNA562643) | freshwater metagenome | isolation source: river surface water | place: USA:Blue River Watershed | collected 2017-08-17
CAAGTTAGGCTCCAGCTCTATTGTGTGAGTTATTTAGTTTTTGGCTTTTTGGGCCGCTTCGGCAGCTGCACTGCCAGGTCTCTTTGCAATTACCCAGCCAGCCAAATTGCGCTGCGGGGCAACGTTCATGGCCAGTTCTCCGGCCGCTACATCCTTGCGAACTACCGTGCCAGCAGCGGTGTAAGCGCCGTCTTCAATGGTAATCGGTGCAACAAATACGTTGTGAGAACCGGTTCGCACATTTGAACCGATGGTGCTCGAGTGCTTCTTAACGCCATCGTAGTTTGCAAAAATCGTGCCAGCGCCAATGTTCGAATCTTCACCGATGATTGCATCGCCAACGTAGCTGAGGTGAGGAACTTTGCTGCCAGCGCCAATTTTGGCATTCTTGGTTTCAACGAAGGTGCCGATTTTGCCGTTGGCGCCAAGATCGGTGCCAGGGCGAAGATAGGCAAATGGGCCAACCGAGGCATCGTTACCGATCTTCGAGCCGGTGGCGTGGGTCTTTACTACCGATGCGTTTTCACCAACGGTGGTGTCGACAAGGTAGCATTCTGGGCCAACTGTGGCGCCCGATTCGATTTTGGTCATGCCCTTTAGGTGGGTACCAGGCAACAGAGTCACATCGGTGCCCAACGCCACGGTCACATCAATCCAGGTTGAAGCAGGGTCTTGGATGGTGACGCCGGCAACCTGCCAGGCCTCACAAATTCGGTAGTTCAATTCGGCGGCTACTTCGCTCAGCTGAACTCGGTCGTTGATGCCGGCAACCAACCAGTTGTCGTTTACAGCAAGAGCCTGAACCTTCAGCTTCTTGTGCAGCAGCTCGGCAGCAGCATCGGTGAGGTACTTCTCGCCCTGGGCGTTGTGAGAACCAACCTTGGTTAGCGCTTCGCGCAGGTGCAAGGCATCGAAAACGTAAACGCCGGCATTTACCTCGTGAATTTCGAGCTGCTCGGCATCGGCATCGCGATCTTCAATGATCTCGATGAACTTGCCATCGTTGCTTCGAATGATTCGACCGTAGCCAGCCGGGTCTTCGACAATCGCGGTAAGAATGGTGGCTGCAAAACCGCCGCTCAGGTGTGCATCAAGCAGCGATTCAAGAGTTGCCACATCGAGCAGTGGAACATCGCCCGAAGTGACGATTACGGCACCGTTGAAATCTGCCGGCAGCGAGTCGAGAGCACATTCAACGGCACGGCCGGTACCTGGAATGTCGTCTTGCTCGGCGATTACGGCGTGTGGATAAAAGGCCTTGATGTATTCGGCGATCAGCTCTTTTTTGTAGCGGATTACCGGTACGACATGCGCGGCTCCGAGCGAGCTTGCGGTGGCCAAAGCGTGGCCAAGAAGTGGGAGCCCGGCGATTTCGTGCATCACCTTGGGCTTGGCAGATTTCATGCGGGTGCCTTCGCCGGCAGCCAAGACAACTACTGCTAGGTGCTTTTCGCTCATCCCGCTCCTAATTCGAACTGCTCCCCCACCAGGACTCGAACCTAGAACGTCGCATCCAAAGAGCGAAGTGTTGCCATTACACCATAGGGGAACGCAGGAAAAACTCGGTTTTACCTGCGGTTATAAGTCTGCCAGATATCGAGGGCTATTTTTACGCCAAAGCCTCGGAAATTTCCAACCATTCCAACTCGAGATCGTCTCGTTTGGCATTGAGTGCCGATTGCTGTTCAACCAATTTGGCAAGACCGGCGTAGTCACCCTGGTCGTGCGCGGCCATGTCTACGTGCAGATTGGCTTCGTCGGCGGCTATCTTTTCGAGCGCTCGCTCGATGCGGGCAATATTCTTTTCGGCATCGCGAAGGGCAGCGCCAGAAAGTTTGGTTTCAACCTTGACCTGAGTAGCCGCTGCGGGAGACTTGTTCGCCAGTGAATGCCTGCGTAGCTCGAGGTACTGATCTACACCACCAGGTAGGTGGCGCAGCGAGCCATCGCCAAGCAGAGCGTATTGGTGGTCGGTAACTCGCTCCAAGAGGTAGCGATCGTGGCTGACCACGATGAGAGTGCCCGGCCAACCATCGAGCAAGTCCTCCATCGCCGCGAGAATGTCGGTGTCGAGGTCGTTGGTTGGTTCGTCGAGAATAAGAACATTTGGTTCGCCGAATAGCAGCCTCAAAAACTGAAGGCGCCTGCGTTGGCCACCCGATAGATCTTCAATTGGAGTCTGCAACTGGGCCTGATCAAAGCCAAGCTGCTCAACCAATTGCCCAATGCCGACCTCTTTTTTGTCGACCACAAAAAACGACTTCTCGCGAGCGATCAGGCTAAAAATTCTCTCGCCGTGAAACTCGTCGAGCTCACGCACTTCTTGGCTGAGGGTGGCAATGTTGACGGTCTTTCCGCGCTTAATTTTGCCGGCGGTGGGTTCGATCAACCCCTGAATCAAACGCAACAACGTTGTCTTGCCGGCACCGTTAACTCCAAGCAGGCCAACTCGGTCGCCCGGGCCAAGCCTCCAGGTAACGTCGTGCAAAATCTGTTTGCCATCAACCTGATAGCCCATGTTCTCGATGTCGAGAACATCCTTACCAAGGCGGGCCGTGGCCAATTTAGAAAGCGCAATCTTGTCGCGCGGCTCTGGCTCATTGGCAATCAGTTCAGCCGCGGCATCCATCCTAAATTTTGGCTTGGATGTTCTCGCCGGCGCTCCCCTGCGCAACCAGGCCAGCTCCTTGCGCATCAAATTCTGACGTCGAGTTTCTGAGGCAGCCGCGCTTCGGTCACGTTCATTGCGTTGCAGAACGTAGGCCGCATAGCCGCCTTCGAAGGGCTCAATGATGCCGTCGTGGACTTCCCAGGTTTGATTGCAAACTTCATCCAGGAACCAGCGGTCGTGAGTTACCACGATCAGGCCACCATCGGCTTTTGACCAGCGCGTTTTTAGGTGGTTGGCCAACCAGGCAACACCCTCGACATCTAGGTGGTTGGTTGGTTCGTCGAGCATGACCAAATCAAGATCTTGAACCAGCAACTTGGCCAAGGCTACGCGGCGGCGCTGCCCACCAGAGAGGGCACCAACCTGCTGCTGCCAATCGAGATCGTTCAAAAGACCGGCAATCACATCGCGAACCTTGGCGTTTCCTGCCCACTCATGCTCGGGCATATCGCCAACTACGGCTTGGCCAATTGTTTGCCCGGGATCAATCACATCGGCTTGATCGAGCAGCCCGAAGGTTATGCCATTGCGGTGAGTGATGCGCCCATCGTCTGGTTGAATTCGCTTTGCCAACAGTTTGAGTAGCGTCGATTTGCCATCGCCGTTTCGACCAACGATGCCGATTCGATCGCCTTCATTGACACCGATGGTGACGTTGTCGAAGACGCGTTTGGTTGGAAATTCGAGAGTCAGCGACTCGGCGCCGAGCAGGTGAGCCACTAGTTGTTCTCCAAAACTGCACCGATGGCTGGGCCGGCAGCGGTCACCGTTGAGTAACCGGCAAACGCTAGACGATTTGCGATGTCTTCGGCTGCGCTCTCAGACTCGGCAAGAAGTGCAACAGTCGGGCCTGAACCAGAAACCATTCCAGCCAGTGCGCCAGCGGCAATTCCGGCATCGATGGTGTTGGCCAGGTGAGGCATCAGATCGAGTGCGGCCAATTGAAGATCGTTTCTGAGTAGCGGCGCAATTTCGGCCGGTGTACCAGTTGCCAGAGTGGTCAAGAAATCCTCTGAAACCTCGGCTGCCGACACCAGAGTCGGGTCTTGCCCCTGCGCTTGCCTCAGCTCATCCAAGCGTCGGTAAACGGTTGGTGTGCTCAAACCGCGGTCATCGAGAACCAAAACCCAGTTGAGCACCGTGCCGGTTGCTAGTTGAGTTAGTTCTTCGCCCTTGCCAACACCAATCGCGTTGCCGCCCATAATGGCGAATGGAACGTCTGCCCCAAGCTCAACCGCGGCCGCTTGCATTTGAGCGTCGGATAAACCGGTTTGCCAAAATTCGTTGGCAGCAACCATTGCAGCGGCAGCATCGGCCGAGCCGCCACCCATGCCGCCGGCAACCGGCACGCACTTGAAGATATCGATTTCGAGAGGAGTTGCTGCCTCGGGTAGACCTGCCAATTTAGCCACCAACTTGGCGGCCTTAACCACAAGATTGTCTTCGCCGGTTGGCACGGATGCCAGCTGCTCGTCGCTGATCTCGCCGTCGACGTTTACCTGCCAATTGGTTGCTGCAGAAACAGTTACTAGCTCACGCAGATTTAGCGACTGATAGACGCTTGCCACCGAGTGGAAGCCATCATCTTGCAATGGTCCAACTGCAAAAAAGAGGTTGATTTTGCCCGAGGCCGAAGCGCTGGCCGATTGAATCATCTATTTGGCCTTTGCAATTGCTACGAATTGGTGCACATCAAGTTCTTCGCCGCGGGCCTGCGGGCTGATGCCGGCGCGAATGAGAATTTCTTCTGCTTGAGCTGGTGAACCGGCCCAGTCGGCAAGGGCTTGTCTAAGTGTTTTGCGTCTCTGCCCAAAGGCGGCATCGGCGGCTGCAAAGGTTGCCAATCGCAACTCCTCGTCGCCCAAAGCAACTTCACGCTTCGAGAAGTAGACCAAGGCCGAATCAACATTCGGCACCGGCCAGAAGATGTTCCTGCCAACATTGCCCGCCAGGTACGAATCTGCGTACCACGCCAATTTGACGCTTGGAATACCGTAAATTTTTGAGCCCGGGGTGGCCGCAAGACGATGCGCCACTTCGGCCTGAACCAACACCAAGCCCTTTTGAATGCTGGCAAACTGCTCTAGAAAATGAAGCAACACCGGCACCGAAATGTTGTACGGCAGGTTGGCAACCAAGGCATCGGGCTGGGCAGGCAATTCGGTCACCTTGAGGGCATCGTTTCTAACCAGTTCAAAATCTGTGCCCGGCGCCCGCTTCTCGATTGTGCTCTCGAGCTCGGCAGCCATCTTTGGGTCAATTTCGACCGCGATAACCTTCTTAGCCACCTCTAGCAATCCGAGGGTTAGCGAACCAAGTCCCGGGCCGATTTCAACAACCGTTTCTTTCCCAGTGAGCTTGGCTGCCGCAACAATTCGTCGAATTGTGTTTGGGTCGGTTACAAAATTTTGACCAAGTTTTTTGGTTGGAGTTACGTCGAGACGGCTGGCTAGCTCGCGAATATCGACTGCACCCAAAAGGTTTACTTCAGCTGCCATTAGAAGCCCTCATTCCAAGATCCATAGACGGCTTCGGTGTTTGCTGCCAACTGCTGGCAAAGCTCATTCAGGTCTTCGCCGCGAACCTCGGCCATGAACCTTGCCGTGATCGGCACCAGGTATGGCGCATTCGGGCGGCCCCGATACGGCTCCGGCGCAAGAAAAGGCGCGTCGGTTTCGATCAAGATTAGGTCTTTGCGAGCCATGGCCAACGAATCACGAAGGTGCTGGTTGCGCTTGATGGTGATGTTTCCGGCAAACGACATGTACCAGCCGTTGTCGTTGCAAATTTGCGCTAAGTCGGTTTCGCCCGAGTAGCAGTGGAAAACAACTTTTTCGGGTGCACCCAAGCGCAAAAGGGTCTGAACAACATCGTCGTGTGCATCGCGGTCGTGGATCATCAGGGCGATGTTGTTTTCTTTGGCAATTCGAATGTGCTGCTCAAAGCTGTGACGTTGCAGTTCGATGCTGTCTTCGCCTTCGGTTCTAAAGAAATCCAAACCTGTCTCACCGATTGCACGAACGCGGGGTTGCTTGGCCAGCTCGGCAATCTCAACGATCGCCACATCGAGTTGCTCTTTAGTTTCGTAGAGCGGTGCCTCGTTTGGGTGCAGTGCAACGGCTGCAAGCACGCGCTTGTCTTTGGTTGCCAGCTCGGCACACCACTTTGAACTTTCTAGAGTGACGCCAACCTGAACCACGCCCTTGATGCCGACGCTCTGCGCTAGGTCGAGGTTTTCTTGCCAAGGCATGGCGCCCAGTTCCTCATCGAAGACGAACTCTAGGTGGCAGTGATTGTCGTAGATTGCAACTTCTAGCGCTTCGGGAGCAGCCGGAAAGACCGGTGTTTTGCCAGGCTTTACCTTGGCAGCCGTTGGCGAATCGCCAGTTGAACTGCTGCGAGTAAAAGCCGGTTCGGTCAAAACTATTTCGTTTCTTCGGTTTCGACTCGAGGGAACAAAGCTTCTAGCTGGCCAAGTTTTGAACCAACTTTAAGCTGACCCCAAACTCCGGCTTCATCGAGTGGCTGGGCGGCCAATTCTGCAGAGTCGCCGACCAGGGCCGACCAAAGTTTTTCGGCAGCCTTAGGCACAACCGGGTTTAGCAATACGGCGAGCGCACGCAATCCTTCGGCAGTGGTGTTCAGCACGGTGCCAAGTCGTTCGGTGTTGGCTTCATCCTTGGCAAGCACCCACGGCTGCTGCACTGTGATGTAGTTGTTCAACTCGTCAACCAAAGTCCACACCGATGTGATGGCGTCTTGAATCGCGATTTCATCGATTGCGGCGTTTGCGTTCTTGACGGCATCGGCTGCCACCTGCTGAACCTTTAGGTCTTCATCGGTGAAGTTCGATGCGGCCGGCAACGTGCCATCGAAGTATTTGTGAATCATGGCGATAGACCTTGAAGCCAGGTTGCCGAAGCCGTTGGCAAGTTCGGCCTGGTAACGAGCCGATAGGTCTTCCCACGAGAATGAACCATCTTGGCCAAAGGCAATTGCCTTCATGAAGTAGTAGCGGAAAGCATCTGAGCCGAAGGTATCGGTGATCTGAGATGGCGCAATACCGGTGAGCTTTGACTTCGACATCTTCTCGCCACCAACCAGCAACCAGCCGTGACCAAAGACCTGCGCCGCTGGCGGCAAACCTGCAGCCATAAGCATTGCCGGCCAAATAACCGCGTGGAAGCGAAGGATGTCTTTGCCAACGATTTGCACAGTAGCTGGCCAAAGCGACTCGAACTTTGCCTTTGCCTCGGCAGTGTCTTCGCCATAGCCAATTGCGGTGATGTAGTTCAACAGCGCGTCGAACCAAACGTAGGTGATGTGACTGTCGTCCCAAGGGATGTCGATTCCCCAGTCGAACTTCTCTTTAGACCTTGAAATCGATAGGTCGGTTAGACCTCGACGCACGAACGAGACCACCTCATTGCGAGCCGACTCTGGCTGAATGAACTTTGGGTTCTCGTTGTAGAAGGTAAGTAGCTTGTCTTCGAACTCGCTCAGCTTGAAGAAGTAGTTGGTCTCAGCTAGTCGCTCAACCGGCTTCGAGTGAATTGCACAAACAGATTCACCCGCGAAGGCACCCTCGCCAGGCATTAGGTCGGCTTCGGTCTTGTACTCCTCGCAACCAACGCAGTAATTGCCCTCAAATTCACCGCGATAAATAAAGCCGGTGTCGTAAAGGTGCTGCAAGAACTTTTGAACGTTCTTTTCGTGGCGTGGCTCGGTGGTGCGAATGAAATCTTGGTTGTTGATGTCGATTGTGTCTAGTAGCGGCAACCATGCTTCGCTAACCAGCTTGTCGGCCCAGGCCTGAGGGGTTGTGTTGTTGGTTGCAGCGGTGCGCAAGATCTTCTCACCGTGTTCGTCGGTGCCGGTAAGCAAAAACGACTGCTCACCGCGCTGACGGTGCCATCTAGCCAAGACGTCTGCAGCTACCTCGGTGTAAGCGTGCCCAATGTGAGGGGCATCGTTTACATAAAAAATGGGAGTCGTGACATAGAACGACTTACTGGCTTGGCTTGGCATGGTTTCTATCTTAACCGAACTGGCTTGGGTTAGGCCTTGGCTGCCTTGCGATGCTCTAAGACAAGTTGATAAAGCTCGCTCTTGCTGGCGCCTGCCGCCTGAGCAATCTCGGCAACGGCCACCTTCAAACCGGTTCCTTCATCGGTGAGGGCCAAAACCTGCTCGACCAGGTTCTCGGTCTTGATCTCGAGCGCCGGTGCGCCCGCAATCACCAACACCATTTCGCCACGTGGCTCAGATTCAGCCCAGGCAACTAAGTCTGCCAGCTTGCCTCGCTCGGTGTGTTCAAACTTCTTGGTTAGCTCTCGAGAAACCGTGGCAAGTCGGTCATCACCAAATACCGAGGCTGCATCTTTCAACGATTCATGGATTCGATGCGGTGACTCGAAGAACACCATGGTTCGTGGCTCGCGAAGCAAGCCCTCAAAACTCTTTTTTCGATCGCCAGACTTTCGAGGCAAGAAACCTTCAAATGTGAATCGATCGGTTGGAAGACCAGAAACGGCGAGCGCGCTAAGAACTGCCGATGGGCCGGGAATGACGGTTACCTCGAGGCCTGCATCAACGGCGGCACGAACCAGCAAGAAGCCCGGGTCGCTCACGGTTGGCATGCCTGCATCGCTCACCACGAGAACGTCTTCTTCGGCGGCTATCTCGAGCAGTTGAGAGATGCGCTCGCCCTCGTTGTGCTCGTGAAGGCTAAATAGGCGCGCGTTTAGTTTGACGCCCAAAGAGTTTGCCAACTTCAACAGGCTGCGGGTGTCTTCGGCTGCGATGAATTTTGAGCTCTTCAGGTGCTCGAGCAGGCGCGGCGAGGCATCGGAGAGATTACCGATTGGAGTCGCAGCGAGAATGAGCACGTTCTATTGTCTAGCATTAGGGCGTGAATGCATTACTGATGGGGTTAATCGGGCGAACTGTGAATCGCGCCCAACTAGAGCGTTACTCGCCCTGGTTTGTGATTGCGTTGGCCGCATTCTTTAGGCTCTGGAATTTGGGCTATCCGACAAAATTGGTTTTCGACGAAACTTATTACGTAAAAGATGCCTGGACTCTCTGGAACACCGGTGCCGAGCGAGCCTGGCCCGAAGGCGCTAACGCTGCTTTCGAATCGGGTTCGCCCAACGGCTATCTAGCCGACCCAAGTTTTGTAGTTCATCCACCCTTCGGTAAATGGGTGATCGGCTTCGGCATGTGGTTATTCGGTGCCGAACACTCTTTCTCGTGGCGTATCTCGATTGCGGTGCTTTCAATAGCCGCCGTTGGGCTCATCATGGTCATAGCCAAGCTGCTTTTGACATCAAAACTGTGGGCTGCTGCCGTTGGCTTGCTTTTTGCCATCGATGGGCACGCGATTGTTCTCGGCAGAACCGGCCTGCTCGATGGAATTTTGATGTTCTTGGCCTTGCTGGCCTTCTATTTTGTTCTTCGAGATCAAATTGCCAGAAACATCGATGTGATTACCTGGCGCAGACCATGGCTGATTGCTGCCGGTGCAACTCTGGGCTTGGCGGCATCGGTGAAATGGTCTGGGCTTTACTTCTTGGCAGCCTTTGGTCTCTACATTGTTGTTTCAGAAACCCTTGCCCGAAGAACAGCTGAGCAAGAGCGCTGGCTGTTTAAAGGCGTTGTCGATCAGGGGCTAATCACCTTCGTCTTGATGGTTCCAACCGCCATTGCCACCTATCTACTTTCTTGGTCAGGCTGGTTGATCACGGGCACCGGCTACGACGGCAAATGGGCAGATGATGCACTCAATCGAGCCAGCGGCTTTTGGTCGTTCGTGCCGGCGCGCTTGCAATCGCTGTGGCACTATCACCAAGAGGCTTACGGCTTTCACGTGAACCTGCACACGCCGCACTCTTACTCGGCCAACCCGCTCACCTGGCTGCTCGGCATTCGGCCAACGAGTTTCTTCTACGAAAGCATCGATGCCGGCAAGCAAGGTTGCCTTGCCGCCGACTCTTGCTCGAGCGCCATCACCGCCCTGGGTAATCCGTTCATTTGGCTACCGGCCACGGCTGCGCTGCTATTCCTAACCTTCTGGTACTTCAAGACTCGCGACCGTGTTTCGGGTCTAATTTTGCTTGGCATGGTTGGCGGCTACCTGCCGTGGTTGGCTTTTATGAACCGAACCGTGTTCCAGTTTTATTCGATTGCCTTCTTGCCGTTCATGATTCTGGCCCTGGCACTTGCCCTAAAGCTGGTTCGAGAAATGGCACCCGAACGATTTAGAACTTCGATAAACCTGGCCATAGGTGGCTATTTGGCGCTTTGCCTCGCCGCCTCGCTGTTCTTCCTGCCTATCTGGATAGGAACCTGGGTGCCGTTCTGGTTCTGGCAAGTGCACATGTGGCTGCCTAGCTGGATCTAGGCTGGAGTAACAATGGGAACTTATCGCGAACTGATGCAAACACCTGGCTTTGCCCGAGTGATTTCATCGCAACTTTTGGCCCGATTCCCATTTGGCATGATGACCCTGGGCTTCGTGATGCACATCGAGCACATGCACAATTCCTATGCCGTTGCCGGTATCGCGCTCGGCGCCGAAACCATTGGTGCAGCAATTTCTGGCCCACTCCTTGGCCGTCTGCTTGGCCCACTGGGCGTTCGACGCGTAATTCTCTCAAGTGCCTCGGTTGGTGCTGTCGCCATGGCAATCATTGCGCTCTTCACCCTGGCCGTTCCATTGGTTGTGCTGTTGGCTCTGGTGGTTGGCCTCACCTCTCCACCGATTCAATCTGCTGTTCGCACCCTCTACCCAATGTTGGTCAAGAAGAATCAGCTGAATGCCGTCTATTCGCTAGACGCAACCGCTCAAGAAATCATCTGGGTGATTGGCCCGGTGCTGGCGGCTCTTGGCGCAGCGCTGATTGGAACCGGACCGGTTGTGTTTGCCATGGCCATCATTCAGATTCTCGGGGCCCTTTGGTTCTCATCGAACCGTGAGGTCGGCACACTCCAGATTCCTAAATCAAGCGGAAAAATGGGCAAGGTCTTAAAGAATCGCGTGGTGTTTACCAACGCCATCATCGGCTTGCTAATGGTTGGAAGCTTCAGCGGTGTTGAAGTTGGCGCGGTTGCCGTGGTCGATAAGGCATCGGCTGGTTTGGTGTTAGCCGCCCTATCGGTTGGCTCAATTCTTGGTGGCTTGGTGCTGGGCAATCGGGCCAAAACAAAGTGGGCGCTTACCAAGTTCTTGGCCATCATCGCGGTTGGCTACGGCCTGTATTACGTGAATCCAGCCGATTCAATCTGGATGGCAGTGTGCTTCTTCATATCTGGTTTGGGTGTTGCACCAGCATTCGGTGTTCTTGCTTCGATTGTTGCAACCAGCCTCAAGATGAACGATACCGCGGAGGCATACGGCTGGATTAATACCGGTCAGCTAATTGGCTACTCGGCCGGCGCCGCCATGGCAGGCATCGCAGTTGATGTGATTGCCCCTACCGCATCGATGTCGGTTGCCGTTGTGTTTGGCATTGCAGCAACTCTCGTTGCCATCATCACCGTTGGCATTACGCCAGCTCTAAACAGCGAAAAAACACTAGCCGGTTCGAAGGCCAAGGAGGCTGAATAATGGCGATCTTTGCCGTTAGGTACGTTTACAACACCGATAACGACGGCCTGGCCGAGGTTAGACCGATTCACCGAGAGTGGCTTAGCGAGCACCTTGCCGCCGGCACCCTCTTGGCCAGCGGACCACTAGTCGACAATCAGGGAGCCTTGCTTATTTGGCGATCGGATTCCCTGACC
>JACCDQ011871814.1_pt1 | contig 11454 bp, 5 predicted proteins | sample 7446031 | NCBI WGS metagenome assembly JACCDQ01 (sample SAMN15323442, study PRJNA562643) | freshwater metagenome | isolation source: river surface water | place: USA:Blue River Watershed | collected 2017-08-17
CATACCCTGCTGCAAGGCGACGTCTGCCGGCAGTTCACCGTCGGTCTGCTGCCAGAACGCCGCCACCGCGTTGCTGTGCGCCTGCAGCTGGGCGTCAAAACCGCTGGCCATCAGCGCGCCCAGCTCTTGCAGTAAACGCTGCTGTAACAAAGGCGCCAGGGCCGCTGGTGCCTGTTCTGCATGCTGCGGCGGCGCTGCACCGTCTTGCTCCAGCCGCTGATGGCCGTAATACAGCCACTTGACCAGCCGCACCGGCTGGCCTTTGCTAAGCGGCAACCGCACCCGCTGGCGCAGGCTGTGGCTGTCCGTTTGCACCTGGGCCTGCACTGCGCCGATCGGCCACTGATGCTGCATCAGGCAGCCCACCAGAAAAGGCGCGTCTTTGGCTTTAAACAGCAAAGCCGCCGGCTCTGTGGCCTGTGCCGGGCTCAGTTGCTGCACGGCTTCCAGTGCATGACGGGCCGACATCTGGCCAATGCGCGGATCGCCGGCTTTGAGCACCGGCTGATAGCTGGCGTCCAGCGCGGTTTCCACCAACAGTTCGCCACTGAAATTGTCCGCCGTCAGCTCCTGCCATTGCAGCATCAGCCCCGGCACCGTCGCCGACACCAGCCGGCCGCTGCGATACTGCAGCACTTTGCCGCTTTGACTGGTAAAACGCTGCTCGCGGCGCAAAATGCCGTCGCGTAAATCCAGGCTGCGGCTGAAACTGTCGCCCACAGACGCCGTCAGCCATTCGCCATCCAGCTGCAGCCGGCACAACTTGCCGCTTGGCACCTGCAGCATCTTTTGATTTTGCGTGGCAAAACCATAAGCCGATTCGCCATACACAATAGGCTCGGCGCTATACAGGCCGTTCAGATAAACGCCCTCGCAGGCCACCGCCGCACCGCCTTCTTCCAGTGTGCCGCGACTGCCGACATAACCATTGCCTTGCCCCAGCAAGGTTTCTTTGAGCATCAGCTGACTGGCATCAAAGCCGGTTTCCGGCAAACACCACACATCCGGGGCTAGTACCGCAGACAGCTCGGCAGTCAATGGAACAGACGGGCTGGCCGGCGTGGCATGGGCGTTTTCAGTGGCGGTTTGCATGAGCACTCCAACAAGTTCGATTCAAGGTTGCTGGTTTTATCATACAAAGATTTGCGCCTTTTGCAATCGATTGCAATAAATATCAAAGCTTGTATGATGGCAAACGGACAGGGATACTGCATCAACTGATAAGAGCTGAACATATGGCCAATTCTATTCGCATCCGGGTCGCGTTACTGCTGACCTATCTGTTGTTTGCCATGCTGCTGAACAGCGTCGGCGTGGTAATTTTGCAAGTGATTGCCGACTGGCAAATCAGTAAAACCAGCGCCGCCGTGCTGGAAGCCTGTAAAGATTTACCGATAGCGCTGGTGTCGTTTTTTGGCGCGGCGCTGCTGCCAAGGCTGGGTTATCGCAAAGCATTGCAAATCGCGTTGGCCATCGTCGCGCTGGCAGCGCTGGCGATGCCGCTGGTGCCGTCGTTCTGGACCAGTAAATTGCTGTTTATCGCGGTGGGCTGTGCTTTTGCGCTGGTGAAGATTTCAGTGTACGCCTTAGTCGGCCTGCTGACCGACAACCAGCAGCGCCATGCGTCCCTGCTCAATCTGACCGAAGGTTTTTTTATGCTGGGTGTGCTGGCCGGCTATTGGTTGTTTGCCGCCTTTATCGGCGAACCGGGCCAGTGGCTGCACACTTATTACGTGCTGGCGGGCCTTGCTGTGCTGACCTTGCTGCTGGTCAGCAGCGCTGAGTTTCCGCCCACGCCGCAAAGCGGCCAGACGCTCAAACAGGATTACCAGCAAATGCTGCAACTGATGCTGCGGCCCTTAGTCGCCGTCTTTGCGCTGTCGGCGTTCCTGTATGTGCTGATTGAACAAAGCATTGGCACCTGGTTGCCGACTTTTAATCATCAGGTGTTACAGCTGCCGGCGGCGGTCAGTGTGCAGCTGACCAGCGTGTTTGCTGCCAGCCTGGCACTGGGACGGCTCGGCGCCAGTCTGGTGCTGAAACTGCTGACGCCAGCCCAGCTGGCGCGCATCTGCCTGCTTGGCATGGCGGCGCTGGTGCTGATCAGCCTGCCGCTGGCTGAGCCTTCGCCGCACGTGCAGGCCTGGTGGCAGGCGCCGCTCGCTGCTTTTCTGCTGCCGATGATTGGGGTTCTGATGGCGCCTTTGTATCCGATGCTCAATTCGGCCATTCTGAGCAGCCTGCCGACACATCAGCATGCGCCGATGACCGGCCTCATCGTGCTGTTTTCGGCCTTAGGCGGCAGCACCGGTTCCTTGCTGACCGGCCTGTCCTTTACCCATCTGGGCGCCGATCTGGCGTTTTACATCACGCTGCTGCCGACCGCGATGTTGTTGTTGTCCGGTGAGTGGTTTTTCCGCCAAAGTCAGCAGCAACCCGCGCGCTGAGCGCGACTGGCGACGATGCCGGTGTTGCGCGCTACTTCTGTGTTGCGCGCCACTTTTGCTCAGCCGGCCACGACCACCTGATTGCGTCCGCCGGCTTTGGCCTGATACAAGGCTTCGTCGGCTTGTTGCAGCAGCTCATCCACGGCGCGAACCTGCCCGCTCTGTGCGGCGACCCCGATCGACAATGTGAAATGCACCGCTTGTCCGTCAGCAGACACCGCCAGTTGCTGGCAATGCTGACGCAATTGTTCCGCGCGCTGCTGCGCCACCGCCAGACTGGCGCCCGGCAGCAAGACGACAAATTCTTCACCACCCAGCCGGCAGGCCCAGTCTGAACCGCGAAACAACTGTTGCAGCAGTGCGGCCAGCGCTCTGAGTGCCTCATCGCCGGTGGCATGGCCATATTGGTCATTGAGCCGTTTAAAATGATCAATATCCAGCATCAGCACTGACAGCGGCTGTTGCTCTTGTTCGGCACGCGCCAGCGCGCTGGCAAAGCGGGATTCAATAAAACGCCGGTTATACAGGCCGGTCAGCGCATCACGCAGGCTTTGCTCCTGCAGTGAATCGCGCAGGCGAATATTGACCAGCGCCAGCGCCAGTTGCTCGGCCAGACTGGCGGCACTTTCCTGATACTGCGCCAGCCACTGTTCAGCGTCGGCCGCAGCGACTGTCGGTTGCAGGCTTAACACCCCCACCACATCGCCGCGTGCCAGCAACGGAATACATAACGAAGCGCCCTGATGCTCCTGCAGATGCGAACAATGCAGACCGAGTGCGCCACTGGCGGCGAAATGGGCCTTGCCACGTCGCACCGACCAGCAGCCGTCGGCTTCCAGCAGGTTTTGGTGCAGCGGTTCGCCCCAGCTCGCCGCCAGACTGAAATTTTGCTCAGCGGCCAGATAGAGCGCACCACTGCAATCAGGCAAAATCGTCTGGCAACTGATGCGGGCGACTTCAGCCGCCTCCGTCAGGGTCTGGCAACTTTGCAACAACTCCCCCACTTGTTTGAGCTGGCGGGCATCTTCAACCCGGGCCCGCACCAGTTTATCCACCTGCTGATGCAACTGCTGGCGCTGTTGCTGCTCGGATTGCATCATTTGTTGCAGCTGTTCGGCCAGTTGGTTGAACACGCTGGCCAATATGCTGAATTCATCGCGCCCTGCCGTGTTGGCTCTTTGTTTAAAATCGCCACTGGCAAAGCTGCGCGCCACCCGGGTGATCTGCGTCAGTGAACTGGAGGTGTAAAAAGCGGTAAAACTGGCCAGCATAATCGCCAGCGCCAGACTGAAACAGACCCCGGCCATGACATAAGTGCGGGCCGTGTCGGCTGCCGCCAGACTGGCATTCTGCCGTTGTTTCAGCCTTGCCTGCTCTTGTTCAGTCAGCCCTGCCACCAGCGAGCGCAGCACATCCACCCGTTGTTTGCCTTCGCCGGTGGTCGCCACGCCAGACAAGTCGGCGCCAGCCCGGCGTTGACGGATCTGCGGCTCTGCCACTTCCTGTTGCCAGGCAGCAAAGTCGCTTGCCAGTTGCGCCAGCAATTGCAGCTGCGGTTCGGTCAGTTGATGCCGCTGCGCCAGCTCTTTGAGGCGCATCGGCACCAGCGGCCCGCTCAGATGATAAGGTTGCAAAAAGCTGTCATCGCCTGCCAGTAAAAAGCCCCGCAGGCCGGTTTCCGCATCGAGGATCAACTGGATCAGCTGGTTGGCGTCCGCGATCACCGCATAAGACTCAGCCACCTGCTGATTGGCGTCGTTCACCCGCTGACTGCTCTGGTAAATCGGAAACACCGCCAGCACCAGCAGCAAAGTCGGCAGAAATGTGGAGAAAAACACCCGAAAAATCAGACTGGATTTAAACCACTGCATGGCGGCACCACAGCAAGAATAGTTTGGAATTTGCGCAATATATCAGGGTGTTAGACATTAGCAATGGCTGAATTAAACAAATCAGCACCGACCAGTCCGGCCGGCGGCGGCCTCTTCATCATCCGCACCACGGCAAGAGCGGTAAAAAAACAGACCGGCGCGGGCGGCCGGTCTGTATTGCGATGGGCGCTAAGGCACAGCAGCGCTTAAATCCAACGTTCAGCGCCTGAGTCAGCACCCAAAGTCAGAACCTGACATCTGCGCCCAACGTCAAAACCTGACATCAAAGCGGTCCAGCATCATCACTTTGTCCCAGGCTTTGACAAAATCCTGCACAAACTGCTGCTGACCATCCTGCGCCGCGTAGACTTCAGCCAAAGCTCTGAGCTCGGAGTGTGAACCAAACACCAAATCCACCGGCGTGGCGGTCCATTTCAGCTGACCGCTTTTTCGGTCCACCCCTTCGTACAGACCTGCAGTACCGGCTTTGCGCCAGGCGGTTGACATATCCAGCAGATTGACAAAAAAGTCATTGCTGAGTGTGCCGGGCTTAGTCGTCAGGACGCCATGGCGACTGCCGCCGCTGTTGGCATCCAGCGCGCGCAGCCCGCCGACCAGCACCGTCATCTGCGGCACAGTTAAGGTCAGCATGTTGGCGCGGTCAACCAGCGCTTCGGCCGGCGATAAGCGGGCCTCTTTGCTATAAAAATTACGAAAGCCGTCAGCACTGGGTTCCAGCACGGCGAAGGACGCTACATCGGTCTGCGCCTGGCTGGCGTCGGTGCGGCCTGGCCTGAACGGCACTTCGACCGTCACACCGGCTTGTTTTGCCGCCTGCTCAACGGCCGCGTTGCCACCCAGCACAATCAGGTCGGCCAGTGACACTTTTTTGCCACCGCTTTGCGCTTTATTGAAGTCCTGCTGAATTTTGCCAAGGCTGGCCAGCACTTTTTTCAGCTCGTCCGGATTGTTGACGGGCCAGTCTTTTTGCGGCGCTAACGCCAGCCGGCCGCCATTGGCGCCACCGCGTAAGTCCGTGCCACGGAAACTGGCTGCCGCCGCCCAAGCGGTGCGCACCAGTTGCGGCACTGTCAGACCCGAACTGAGAATGCTGGCTTTGAGCGTCGCGATGTCGCTGTGGTCGATCAACGGATGGTTGGCTTTGGGCACCGCATCCTGCCAGATCAGATCTTCCTGCGGTACTTCAGCCCCCAGATAACGCACTTTGGGCCCCATGTCGCGGTGGGTCAGCTTAAACCAGGCTTTGGCGAAGGCCAGCTCAAATTCTTTCGGGTTTTCCTTAAAGCGCAGCGTGATTTTGCGATAAGCCGGATCTTCACGCAGCGCTAAATCCGTGGTGAACATAATAGGGGCATGCCGTTTGGATTTATCGTGTGCATCCGGCACCAGGCCCGCGCCTTTGCCATCTTTGGGAACCCACTGCGTGGCGCCGGCCGGGCTTTTGGTTTTCACCCAGTCAAAGGCGTACAAATTGTCCAGATACTGAGTGGTCCAGGCGATGGGATTGACCGACCAGGCGCCTTCCAGCCCGCTGGTGACGGTGTCTTCAGAATGGCCTTTGCCGCATTTGTTTTTCCAGCCAAAGCCTTGCTCTTCCAGCCCCGCCGCCGCCGGCTCTTTGCCGACACAATCCTCTGGTTTATGGGCGCCATGCGCTTTACCAAAAGTATGGCCGCCGGCGATCAGCGCCACCGTTTCTTCGTCATTCATCGCCATCCGGCCAAAAGTGTCGCGGATGTCTTTGGCGGCAAGCAAAGGGTCCGGGTTGCCATTTGGCCCTTCCGGATTGACATAAATCAGCCCCATCTGCACGGCGGCCAGCGGTTTTTGCAGCTTACGATCACCCTGGTATCTTTTGTCTTCCAGCCACTTCTGCTCAGGCCCCCAGTAGACAATGTCGGCTTCCCAGTCGTCGGTGCGCCCGCCGGCAAAACCAAAAGTCTTAAAGCCCATCGATTCGAGCGCTACGTTGCCGGTCAACACCATCAAATCGGCCCAGGAAATTTGTTTGCCGTATTTTTGTTTAATCGGCCACAGCAAGCGGCGCGCTTTATCGAGGCTGACATTGTCCGGCCAGCTGTTGAGCGGTTCAAACCTTTGCTGACCGCCACCGGCGCCGCCGCGCCCGTCATAAATGCGGTAAGTGCCGGCGCTGTGCCAGGCCATCCGGATGAAAAACGGCCCGTAATGGCCATAGTCAGCCGGCCACCAGTCCTGCGATTGGGTCATCAGCGCCTTGATGTCGGCTTTAACCGCGGCCAGGTCCAGTTTTTGAAAAGCGGCGGCATAATCAAAATCACCGCCAAAAGGGTCAGATTCAGCCCCGTGCTGACGCAGCGGCGCCAGACTGAGCTGCTCGGGCCACCAAAAACTGTTGTCTTTGGCCATCTGTGGACCTGCAGCCGCAGCATGCGGGCCCCAAAGGGCCAGACTGACCGCAAGCGCGAGGGTATTCAGATACTGCTTTCTTCGTTGAAGCATCTTGGCTTCCTCCATGGTTGAAAGTTCACCTGCACCGGCAAAAACCATAGAAGCCACAGAACAAAAATACCTATCCTAATCTATTTTTCTGATAAAACCCTATATCAGGTAAACGTAAAGTAATCGCTCCAGCGCAAGCAAAACCGCCAGCAATAAGCTGGTAAGTGGTTGATCATCAACAGCATCAATAGCAATAACAGCAGAAGGCGCGCACGGATAATCCCAAGAAGCGGCCTTCTGGCGGCCGCTTTGTATCGAAAAAATATCGGCTTCAGAGGTCCGTTTGCTGCAAGACAGCGGCACGCGAGAGCGGCAATTGGCGCCACAGCAGCGGCAGCACAGTCCCGGGTAACACTTGTTGCCGGCGATTGATCGCCAGAAATATCGGCTGGCGGTAAAAGTACGGGCTGAGTTTTCTTACGCCTTTGATATGCTGCTGGGCGAGCATCCGATCGCCCACTTCCTCGGACAGCACCACGCCGTCCAGCCGGCCGTTGGCCAGCAGTTGCACACCGGCATCAATGCCGACATCCAGCTGCTGCAGCACGCCGTGACGGCGCAGCAATTCTTCGACCAGATAACCTTTGGGCGCCGTCAGGCCATGGCGGACCGCGCTAAAGTGCGCGCCGTCCCACTGCAGCGGGCTGTCAGCGCTGGCGTAAATCGGATAATTGACGTAATAAAGCCGCAGCGATTCATCAATGTCGTTGCCGTCTGTCAGTGGGAAGGCAAACTGCTGCGAGCGCTCTTTGCTCCAGCCAAGGCCAATCACGCCGTCGAATTTGCCGTTACCGGCCTCTTGCAGGCAACGTCGCCATGGCAGCCGCGCAATGCTGAATTCAATGCCAAGCCGCAGCAAAGCGTGCGACACAATAGCCGCATGGTTGCCAAACACCTGACGATTGTTAATGGTGAATTCTTTTAAGAAGGGATCTTCCTGCACCGACTCCTGACAGAGTCGCAGGGGTTTGGCTTGTACGCAGCCAGACAGCAGCAGCAATACCAGCATGCATCTTTTCATCAGGTCCATGACTCAGGGTCTTTGTTATTTATGCTGTGATGGTGTGGCGCCGGTCTGGCCGGTGCTTCATCTTCACGCCGGCAGCGCCGTCGGTCTGCCCGACGCAAGCAGCATAAAGGATTGGCGGATAAATTCAAAGGCCCTGTTTTCGGAAAAGAACAGCCTGCCGCAGCAGGCTGTGATCACTTTAAATAGGCACTCAGAGCGACAGCAGGAAATGGTGCAGCGCCTGACGCTCGTCAGCGGAAAACGCCTCATAACGTTGCCGGCTGGCGCGCGCTTCACCGTCATGCCACAAAATGGCTTCGTCCAGCGTACTGGCGCGGCCATCATGCAGATAACGCACTTTATCGGCACCACCCTGCACGGCCGCCAGACTGCCAAGCCCCCACAAAGGCGCGGTGCGCCATTGCTGACCATTCGCCTGGCCTTGTGGCAGGTTGTCGGCAAGCCCCGGCCCCATGTCATGCAGCAACAGGTCAGAGTATGGCTGAATGCGCTGGTTACGCAGCTCCGCCAGCGGGTGACGCACCCCGGTGGTGAATGACGGCGTATGACAGCCGCTGCAGTTGGCGCTCATGAACAGTTGCTGGCCCTTGGCAATCAGCGCCGGATCGACGTCATGCTCGGCCGACACCCGGATACCGGCCGGATAACCACTGCGCAGATTACGCTGGGCCGGTACCGCCAGCAGGCCCAGATACTGGCTGAAACGGTCAAGTTCTTCGGCCGAAACCGCCGTGTTTGCCAGCGGCGCCTGACACAGCAGGGTTTTCTGGCAGCTGGTGTCCGGGTAGAGCGGGCTGCTCAGCCCCATGTCCAGCAGCAAGGCTTCCGCACTTTGCTGACGCAGGCTGATCTTGGCTGCTTTCCAGCCAAACCGGCCTAACCGGATCTCGCCGCTGTGCTCGTCGGTGATCCAGTTCGGTACGCCGCGAATGCCGTCACCATCGAGATCCTGCGGATCGGCATTGGCCAGAATGTCCTGCTCGGCGATAGCTTCGAGCAACCCCAGACCAATCAGCTGCGGCGCCTGACGCACCGAATACAGCGCCGGTTCCCCACTGCCAAACTGGTATTGCGGCCGGCGCAAGGTCACTTCAGTGCCGTCGGCCAGCAGCCGTGTCTCGGTCTGATAAGCCGTTAACCAGACCGGGTGCTGCAGCGGGCTTTCCACATCAGCAGTCTGTCGCTGACGGCTTTGGATATTCCAGCCATACAGCGGGTCCGGCAACAGGCTGTTGCCGGCTTGCCGGGCGGTCAGCACTGTGTAGCCGTCCAGCAAGTCGCCGGCTGCGGGCGCCGGGCTGCGGCCATTCATCAGGTGACAGCTGATACAACGTTCCTGATTATAACCGCCCTGGATTTGCTGCTGATGGGCGCTGAACACCGGATTGCTTTGCGGCGACTCCGAATGCTTTCCGCTGATAAAAGAGGTGTGGAACAAACGCCGCCCCTGCAGGAAGCGCATGGTATTGCCGATGCCGATGTTGTTGGCCATCTGCTGGAACACCCGGTGCGGTTCTTCTGAATAGTTGTAGCTGAGGCTGGTGTCGCCGCCGAGCAGGCTGCTGTCAGGCAAAGGTTCAGAATCCAGATTCGGCGTGATGCCGTACCAGGGTTTGAGGCCCACGCCGACAATATACAGCTGCTCAAACGAATAATAACGTTCGCCGCCGCCGTCCAGTACCGGCGTCAGCAAACGCGGCGCCGGTGCCAGCTCAATCTTGTCGCCAATCTTCAGCGGGCTGTGCGGAGACGTACGCCAGTTCGAGCTGAAACTCATCATACATTCACGCTTGCCGGCATGGCACAGCGGCTGCCCGCCTTCTGCCGGGTTGTTGAAGCCGTAGTTCAGCGACCAGCCAAAATCGCGCACATTGGGGTCCAGCACATTGCGAAACAGGCTGAACGTGGTGCCGCGGAAGCTGCCTTCGTTGACATGCAGCCAGACTTCGACGGTATTGCCGCCGGCCGGAATGCTGTCGCGGATCTCCAGACCAAAGCTGCGGTTCTGGAAATAAAACGGCGGATAGGTCAGATAACGCCCCGGCGCCTGATCCGGCGCATCCCAGGGCTCACCCCGCTCACGGGCGTGGCGCTCGGTGGGCCGCATGCCCATCAGGGTCACCAAAGTCCCGTCGGCTTCGCGGTACTGGATCTGTTCGGTCAGCGGCTGATCCTTGGCGAACAGTGGTAAAGCGCCACCTGGCAAGGGTTCGCTGTGGGCTGGTGGCTCTTTGACCGGCGGGCCTGGCGGTTGAGGAGGTTCCACTGGCGGATTCACCGGTGGTGTTGGCGGCTCGACCGGCGGATTCACCGGCGGGGTTGGCGGTTCGACCGGTGGCGTTGGCGGGGTGTCGCTGTCGTCAGCCGGGCCAAAAATCTCCAGCTCACGCACCGAATAACCCCATGCATTGCCGCTGCTGGGTTCGATGGCCAGCAAGCGCAGATATTGCAGCTGTGTCGCGATAGCAAAACGGTCGGTCCGTTCGCCAAACTGATTATGGCGGTGTTCGGTCAGCAGCTGCCATTGCAGGCCATCACGCGAGCCTTCCAGCCGGTAATGCGCCGCATTGGCATTTTCCCAATGCACCGCCACTTGCTCAATGGCGCGCACGGCACCGATATCAACCGTCAGCCAGGACGGCGAGACTTTGTGGGTGGATTCCCAGCGACTGTCTTTATTGCCATCGACAGCCCGGCTGGCCGGTTGCAGCTGGGTGCTGGCGCTTGCTTTTTTATTCAGCGCCAGATTGATACTGCCAGCTGGCGGCGCCGTCACCGGTGGTGCCACCTGTTCCAGCGCTTCGCCGTTGACCCGCAGTTCGCGCACCGAAAAACCGTAACCATTGTGTTCACTGTGCGCGGTAGCAAACAGCCGCAGATAACGGTACTGACCCGTCAAGGCCAGCCGGTCGGTGCGGTCGCCTATTTTGCCCCCGCTGAAACTGCTGATCTCCTGCCACTGCTGATTGTCCAGCGAGCCTTCAATCCGGTAGCTGGCGGCGTTGGCACGCTCCCAGTCAATCTCGATACTCTCCAGCGCGCTGCGCCCGCCTAAATCCACCACCAGCCAGGATGGCGCCACGCGGTGCACCGATTCCCAGCGGCTGTTGCTGTCACCATCAAAGGCCAGCCGGGCCGGCTGTAACTCCGAACTGGCCCATGCCTGCTTACCCCGCGCCAGCTCCGCAGCCGACACAGTCTGTGCGGCCACTGCCAGCAAAGCGCAGCTCAGCCAGCGCGATTTCATCCTTTCTCTCAACATCATCAGTACAAACTCCTTACGTCATGTGGAAACTGATTGAGCAGATGGCAGCTGAAGCGCGTCGCTGATGCCCCAGCCAAAGCAGCAGTTCGCCGCGATGGAGTACGAACCATCCTTTTGTACCCAAAGCAAGCATAGACTGGCAGCGCTTACAGCACAGAGCGGACCTGTGACCGCCTTTTTGCTGGAAAAACGATAACCATTTGAATTTTATAAATTATTTAAAGTGTGAAGAGATGTATGATCAGAAAAGTTTCATCTGTCTGTCGTGATAAAACGGCGCGCTGACGATTTTTCGACGAAATTTTCCGTCCTTTTATTGACCGGCGCGGTATTTCCAAA
>JACCDQ012169705.1_pt1 | contig 11454 bp, 15 predicted proteins | sample 7446031 | NCBI WGS metagenome assembly JACCDQ01 (sample SAMN15323442, study PRJNA562643) | freshwater metagenome | isolation source: river surface water | place: USA:Blue River Watershed | collected 2017-08-17
AGGAGTGGAGTTCAGTAAGAAGCCTGAGCACTTTGCCCTGGCTTATGATGTCGCTGTTGATGGATCTGTTGCCTGTATCGCTGCTGCATGGCGTGAGAATGAGAAGGCTTATGTTGAGATAGTTGAGCATAAGCTGGGTGTGGACTGGCTAGTCCCTAGACTGGTGGAGCTGTCCAGGAGATACCGGGTGCCTGTTGCTCATGACACTGTGGGTGCTGCACTGGTGGAAGCTGAGGCTCTGGGGAGACAGAGACCACGGCCTAGACTGGCACCGTTATCATTCCGTGATATTACTAATGGCGCGGCTTCCTTCATGAAGGAACTAAACCAGGGTAATCTTAGGCACTTTGACCAGGCATCTCTGAATGAAGCAGCTGCTAAAGCCCGTAAACGGGACACCGGGGAGAACTCCTGGGCCTGGGGAAGGCGCTTATCTGGAGGAGACATCACTCCTCTATGCGCTGCAACAGCCGCGCTCAGAGCCTATGACAATATAAAAACACCTCAGAAGATGATGATTATTACATCCACATCTTCCTAATCATGGTGTATTATTAGCGCTGTGGGTATCCGTAACGCGCTAAGGCTTATTGAGAGCGGCGAACAGCTGCAAGATATGAACAGCCTGCCTCAGAATGGAATAGTCTCTCCCTGGCAAACAGGCCAGCTCCAGACTATTGTCTGGTCTGACATCTTTGGAACTGATGCCCAGCTAGTCTCACGCGCTGAAGCCATGAGCATCCCTGCAGTGGCTAAGGCCCGTCAGATCCTGGTGTCCACTATTGCGCGCTTCCCACTTATTGCCCTGGATGCCAATGACCAGGATGTCACTCCTGCATGGCTGCAGGCCACTGATGGAGAAGTCTCTCCCTGGCACAGAATGGCCTGGACCATAGATGACCTAGTCCACTATGGCTGGAGCCTCTGGGGTGTTGAGCGTGATGCATCTGGAGAGATCATCAAAGCTGACCGCTGCCCCATTGAGCGCTGGGAAGTAGATAACCTGGGACAGGTCCGCGTAGATGGAACTGTTGCAGAAGCTGACTCAGTCATCCTCATCCCTGGTCCTTTTGAAGGCCTCCTGAAGGTAGGCTCCAGGACACTCAAAGGTGGAGCAAAGCTAGAGACATCCTGGGTGGGTAAAGCTACCAACCCTATCCCTGCTATTGAGCTTCACGCCACCACGGATGACCCATTAGAACAGGCTGAAGTGCAGGCCCTGGTGCAGGCATGGGCAGATGCCCGGTCCGATGTCAATGGAGCTATTGCCTTTACGCCTCATAACATCACTGCTATTGCTCATGGATCTGCAGAGCCTAGCCTCCTCATTGAGGGCCGTAACTTCCTGAGAATAGATGTAGGTGCCTTCCTGGGCATTCCTGCAGCTCTCATGGATGCCAGCCTCTCCACAGCTTCCCTGACCTACTCCACCCAGGAGGGCCAGCGGAATGAGTTTGCTGACTTCACTCTTCCCTACTGGTTGGAGCCTATTCAGCAACGCCTCAGCATGGATGATGTTGTCCCTGCTGGAACCCGTATCCGCTTTGACCTAACAGAGCTCTACCAGACAGCCCAGAACCCTACTGGGCCTATCACGGAAGATTAGAAAATATGACCAATGTAACGATTGAGACAGGTACTCTCTACGCTAAGACAGAGGACCGTATCATCTCTGGACTGCTGCTTCCTTATGGTGAGCAGGGTAAGACTAACCTGGGCCGCTTCTCTATTGAGCCCAGCTCCATCACCATTCCTAATGATCCGATGGTAGTGGGCCTGAACATTCAGCATGATCAAGAGGAACCAGTAGGCCGCGCCACTGAACTCCTGGACACTCCTGCAGGTATTATCGGTACCTTCAAGGTAGCTGAAACTCCAGAAGGAGATGCACTCCTTGCAGAGATCGCTGAGGGCAAGCGTAACAAGCTGTCAGCTGAGGTCAAGAATGTTGTTATCCGGGCAGGCAAAGCTGTAGGCGGCGTACTGTTTGGAGCTGCTGCAGTAGTTGAGGGAGCATTCCCTTCTGCAGCTCTCATGGCTGAACTGGCTGAGGACACTGAGCCAGAAGAGGAAGATGTTGAAGAGGAGACCCCTGAGGCTCCACTTGAAGCACAGGTCTTAGATGTTGTCCCAGACCCTGAGGGCAATGTTGAAGAGATCATCGTAGATGACCTGCCAGAACAGGTCATCGTAGATGTAGTAAACCCAGAGGATGGCTCAGTCACTCAGACTGTGTTTGTCCCTGAAACCCAACCACAAACACAAGGAGATAATATGGGTGCAGCAACCGCTCCCGAAACGCTACAGGCGGCTAAGGCTGCTCCTGCTAGTGAGTCACTGTCCACCGTAGTAAACCAGCTAGCAGCTGCTTCTAAGTCTGGAAGCCGCTCTCTGTTTGCTGAGATCATGAAGCGTGAAGATGCAAAGGCTACTACTAGCCTCTTTGCAGCTCTGTCAGATGTAGAGTTTGACTCTGCAGGATCTGCAGGTATCAACGCTCAACAGCCTCAGTGGCTGGGTGAGCTGTGGAATGGCCGCGCTTTTGAGCGTAAGTTCATTCCCCTCATCAGCTCTGGCTCACTCTCTGCTATGACTATTCAGGCATGGCGCTGGACCACTCAGCCTGCAGTATCTGCATGGACTGGTAACAAGAGCGCTGTTCCTTCCAATGTCCCAGCTACTGAGTCCTATGAAGTCACTGCACAGCGCTACGCTGGTGCACATGACTGGGCCCGTGAGTTCCGTGACTTTGGCCGTACCGATGTCATTGAGTCCGCTCTCCGTGGAATGACTGAGTCCTACGCCCGTGTAACTGATGCAGCAACTTTGACCGCTCTGGTAGCTGGTGCTACTGAGGTCACTGCTGGTGCAGCAACTTCACAGATTGCATGGAACTACATCATTGACGGTGTCAATGAGATCCTTCCCGTAGCTGTTCCTACCTTTGCTGTAGTAGCTCAGAACCTGTACCGTGAGATGCTTCTCACCACCAGCAATGATGCTCTTGCATACTTGAGCGCCACTGTTGGCCTTGAGAGCGGAAACGCTGCAGGCTTCCAGATCATCCCATCTGCATCACTTGCAGATGACACTGTTCTGGTAGGTGCCCGTGAAGCTGCAACCAGCTACGAACTGGCAGGCTCACCTATCCGTGTAGAAGCTACCGATATGGTAAACGGTGGTTACGATGTGGGCCTCTTTGGCTACCACGCTGTATCCATTAACAACCCAGGCGCTTTGGCTATCGTAGCCCCAGCAGCCTAACCCTCAGGAGGGGAGCAGGTAGGCATGGCCTGCTTCCCTCCTAACCCAAACTTTAGAAAGGAGCCGTCATGGCTATTCTGCCGGTCATAGATCTAGGCTCCCTCTGGATAGGGGATGTCCCCCTCTCTCCAACTAGGGCAGACTTCACAGATGAGACAGGAAACCCTGTCCCAGTCTCTGAATACAACTCCTGGGCTGCAGTAATGTATGGCCCAGATGGAACCCTCCTGGGCTCCCTGGCAGGCTCAGACCACGGTAATCACCTAGACTTTACCTGGCCAGAAGAGACCATCCTGGAAACTCCAGGCATTCACACCATCGTTATTAAGTTCTTTGACCTCCTGGGTGTTACTGTCCAGTGTGAACCCTGGAAGTTTGTAGTCCAGGAGCGCGGTGGATGGCTCACTCTTGAGCAGGCCCGTGGCCAGTGGGCAGATGCTCCACTAGATGATGTTCTCCTCTTCCAAATCTTAGACACTGCCAAAGACCAGTGCATCCAGTACGCTCCAGCTCTTGCAGCAGATGCAGTAGTCCCACAGCGCTATGTAGAAGCCCAGCTCACCCAGAGCCGCGCTCTATATCAGTCAGTCCTGGCTAACCAGAATGAGCAGATTGGCCTGGATGCTTTTGCAGTCCGCGTATTCCCTCTGGACTTCACCATCCGCGCTATGCTCCGGCCTAAGCGCGCCATTGGAGGAATGTTCTAATGTCCCTCCGCTCAGACCTGGTAGCAGCGCTAAAGCCTCTCCTACCAGCAAAGACAAAGCTCATAGATATTCCCAGGTCCATTGACGGCCTGGAGAGCGGCAGACCAGTCATCATGGTCTACCGTGAGAATGTGACCAAAGCTCCTAACGGCATCGGCACATACTTCAACCAGTTTGCCCTGTGGATAGTAAACCCAGGAGCGGACCCTAGCCGCGCTGAAGATGCGCTAGATGTCCTACTAGACCAGGTCATTGAGGCACTAGACACTGTCAAGTGGCTCAACTGGACCAATGCAGAGCGGTCTGTATTTGGTGACAACCAGGCCCCGGCCTACAAAGTAACCCTTCAATTAGTAAGCGAAAAGGACTAAACCAATGGCACAGATCACTGTAGACCCATTATTCCTGACTGATGTAGTTATCTCTGTTGATGGAGACTCCTACGAAAAGGCAGTCAGTGGAGTGACCTTCACTCCTTCTGTAACCACAGCCACCTACAAGGGCCTGAACCCTGCAGCTGTTTACTCAGCTTCTGGATCAGCTACCTGGATGGTGCAGCTTGATTATGTTCAGGACTGGGAGACTGCTGACAGCCTCTCTGCATACCTGTTTAACAACCAGGGTGAAGAGATCGCTGTAACCTTCAAGCCACGCTCTGGCACCGGCCCAACTGTCTCAGGCACCATTATTGTGGTCTCTGGCTCCATCGGTGGAACCGTAGACAGCTATGCCACTGCATCGGTGCAGCTGCCAATGATTGGCCAGCCCACCATTACGCCTGCAGCCTAGTTAGAGAAGGGCCTCCTGGTGCCAGTTGTCTCTGTCTTTGACTCTACTCAAGTGCAAGCCACCATACTTGCACTGAAGGTAATGAGGAAAGACTACAAAAAAGAGATCTACGCTAGGACCAGGAGGCTCATCCTCCCTGAGTGGAATGAGTCTATTGCCACCCGTATAGGCGGCGATAAGTTCGCCTCTCAGATGATCCTGAAAAATACCAGGGTAAAGATTGGCCAGTCTCTCCAGTTAGAGGCTGCCACTAAGACTAGGCCCACAGTATCTGGTGGACTCTCTCCAGACCCACACTTCTACCTGGCTGAGTTTGGAGCTGATCCAAAGGTCACAGAAGTCCAGGGCCGTAGAGGCTCCACGCGATACACTTATAGGCGAACAGTAAACACACAGTTTAAGCCGCGGACTAAATATGGCCGCTATGGCTTTGATGCTGCAGGTGAGATGGTGAAGAGATCTATTGCTCTCTGGGTCCAGTCCACATGGCAACTCATGTATGAAGCACTTGATAGGAGTAATGACTAATGGCACATATCAAAGCAGATATGACCGTAGACTCCAAAGGTTTTGTCCAGGGAGTTGAAAACGCTGAGGATGCTCTTGAGACCCTCATTGACACTATGGATGATGCTGAGAAGGAGTCTCTCCGGTCAGCTGACAAGATGGAAAAGGGCCTCAAGGATGTTACTGAGGCCGCTAAAGATACAGACCGCGCTGCTAGGAATGTAGGTAAAGGCTTCAAGCAGAGCGCTTCAGATGCTTCTGAGGGCCTGCAAGAAATCAAGGATGAGAGCGCATCTACTGCTAAAGAAGCTGCAGCTAGCTTTGATGGGTCTGCAGAGAGCATCATAGATGCATTCCAGGAAGTAGCTGCTAACGCTTTTGCAGGCTTTGGCCCTGCTGGTGCTCTTGCAGGTATCGCTGCAGCTGCTGGTATTGGTATTGCTTCTGCAGCTATTCTCAACACTGAAGAGGCAGCTAGGTCTGCTAAACAGCGCGTTACTGAGCTGGGTGTTGCCTTCATTGAGTCTGGTGCAGATGTTGCAAAGGTTGAGGCCTTCCAGGCTGCACTCCAGGGCATCATTACTAACGCTGATGATGCTGCAGTAAAAGTAGATGATCTTAGGAAGCTAACTAAGAAATATGGGGATGAAGTTCCCTCTGTTTCTCAGTTTGCTATGGCTTATGCAGGGAATGCTGATGCCATTGAGCAGGTCACTGAACAGCTTGAGAAGGCCATTGAGGCTGAGAAGGAAAAGAACTACACCACTAAGACTGGTGCAGAGCAGTCAGCTAAACGGCAGGATGCCTACCAGGGTGAAATAGATAAGCTCCAGAAGGTCCAGGAAGAGACTGAACTAGCAGCTCAGATTGAGAAGGACTGGCTAGCATCTGGAGGCGCTGAGGCCCAGGCTAAAGCTGATGCTATTGGTGTTATCAACGCTGCTTATGATGATGCTGTCTACTCTGTGGATAACTTCAAGAATGCTGAAACAGGGATCTATGACCTGGAAGCCTATGCACAGTCCATCAGAGACCGTGAGCAGCTCCTCAAGGACTATCAGAGCTCCCTGGCTGACTCTGGCCTAACTACAGACCAGAAGGCTGCACTCAATGAGATGGGTATTGAGCAGGCTCAGGCTATCCTGAATGGCCTCAAGGACCCTAGTGTCTCTGATGAGACTAAAAAGACCATCAAGAATGGTCTGAAAACTGCATCCCAGGAAGGCTCTGGTGTTGCTAAGAAGGAGATTGAGGAAGCCTTCAAGAAGCCTGTAGATGCCACTGTAAAGGTGAAGGCAGATACTTCAGCTGCACAGCAGGACCTGGATAACCTCATCAAGGCCCGTACTGCAGTTATTAAGCTGGACTTCCAGGACCGCTACGGAAAGAGAGTCTACTAATGGCCTACACACAGCCAGTCATTACATCTGATGTAGGGACCTTCAGCCCATACCTGAGGATGACCGCTTCTCAGACTATTGCCAGCCGTAACATCATTCATGAGCTCCTGGCCGGTGGTGTCGCTGTCACTTTTGCAGGTGAAACTACCTCCACCAGTACCCTGGAGATGCTCTTCACTTCTGAAGCTGACTCCCTAGATGCCTACACACAGCTCAACACTGGCCACATCTTTGAGCTGACTGACTCAGATAAGACCAGCACCTCCATGTATTTTGTAGTGGCAGGAAACATCACCAGGACTTATGAGATTGACAGTGCAGACACCTGGACCATCAGCTGTGACATTCAGGAAGTCCTGCCCTAATGCCTACCCTCTCACGCCATTATGCACTGCTGGACTTTGACCCAGGGAACCCTGCATCAGTAGCAGTGGAGCCTATCTCTGCAGATGTCACTGTAGATGAGACCTGGTCTCCTTATGTTCGCGCCACAGTAGTAGTGCCTACTAACCTGATGCCATATTCACCAGATCCACGCTATGCAGTCTTTATGGGCCTCAGGCTTCAGCAGGACTTTGGAGATCTGGTCTACAACTATGAACTTACTGCAGACTTTGGAGGAGATGTCTCCAACATCACTGCAGCATTCACGCCTGTAAAAATAGCATCCATCTCCAGGGACTACACTAAACCCTGGAACATCTTTGAGCAGGCTCTTCCACTGTCTACAGTGACCACAGCTTATGCTCCTGTGACTCCTCTCAAGCTCACTAACGCTAAGTTAGCCAGTGTCTGGAGGATGTCAGACTTCCTACACTCAGAGGGCACATTCAACCCTGCACCATCCACCATCTTTGATGGCTACCTGATGCTGAGATCAGTAGTCAAAGATTATGTCTCAGGGACTACCACTTTGGAGCTCACCAGCCATGAGGCTATTCTCCAGGACTCCATAGGCTATCCATCAGACCTCATCTTCACCTTCACTAGCCTCAGAGCTATTGTCAATTACATCCTGTCCCAGACCATTGGAGCACTCACACAGCTCCAACCAGGTGCAGCAGATTACACCTACAGTCCAGCCTATGGAGTGAACTGGAGACCAGAGCAGACAGCCTGGGACTTCCTCAATGCCCTGGTTACTGCAGCTAACCTAGTTCTTTACTGTGATGAGCATGGAGACTGGTACCTAGAGACCGCTGGAGCAACTTCAGGAGATCTCTACCTAAAGGATGATGACAATATCACCACCTTGAGCAGCCGCATTGACCGTAACAGCTCTCAATTCTTTGATTACGCCATAGTGGAATATCGCAACAGTGGAGACCTGCCTGTCTATTACAGCTTTGGCACTTCAGGCTTTGACATCTCCAAAGATGCATACTTCCTCATAGAAAATGTGGAAGCTCCAGGAGGAAACCCAGCCCAGGCTATGGTCTGGAGAGCTGCCACCCGTGGTGAGATCTATGAAGTTGAAGCCATCAGTAACTATGATGCTAGACCGCGACAAAATATGACCATAGATGTAACTGGTGAAGCAGTGAAAACTGCAATCATTCAATCTATATCCTGGTCTCTTCCATCCGCTAGAATGTCCGTAGACATTCGTGACCTGACAGAGGTATAAACATGGCAACAGGAGCACCTGGGACTAATGGTGTTTGGCAATATGGAGAAGATGACTCTGAGGCTACCTTCAGCGCTCTTCTCAATAAAGCTGCTAGCACTACAGACACACAGATTGGCGCTGACCGGACACGCTTGACCGCGCTTGAAGCTAGGAAGCTATCTGGCCTAGTTCCTGTAGTTCCTTCCACCGTAGATAAGTCTGGTGGAACAGCATCATCTAATTCTGTTGGTCTAGTCACATTCTCAGGCGTATCTAGCCTGAGCCTAAACAGTGTCTTTACTTCATCCTTTGCTAAATACCTAGTTATCTTTAGCTATGAAACAACTGTAAACGCTGCAAACGGAATTAGACTCCGCTCCACAGGTGTAGATAACAGCACATCTAATTATGTAGTGGGCCGTGTTTATCAAGATGACAACACTGGAGGCTTCCAAAACACTGGAGGTCAAACAGCCTGGGGATCTACTCCTACAGGATCAGCGCGGCAATTCTCAGCAGAAATAACTCTCTTCAACCCTCAAGCAGCTTCTCCTACACAAGGATGGCACTGGGGAGCTATTGCTGCATCAGCATCATCTGGTGCAAAGATGGCTAGCCAGAATGGCTCAATGCTGTTCCAGGCTAGCAACAGCTTTGATGGCATCACTCTTTATCCAACTGCCGGCACTATGACCGGAACCATTCAAGTATTCGCCCTGGAGGACTAATGGAAATCCCAGTAAATGACATCCCACTAACTCCTGAACAGGAAGCAGAGCGCGCTGAATGGGAAGCTGGAGCATATCAGCGTGAATTAGATGCTGTAAAACTTCAACGCCATGCAGCCTACACAGCTCCAGATGGCTCAGATGCTGTCTTTATGAAGTATCAGCGCGATGAAGCAACTAAAGAGGAATGGCTAGCAGCTAAAGCAGCCATAGATGAGGCTCTCCCATACCCTCCAGCTCCTAAAGCAAAGAAGGCGGCTAAGTAATGTCACAGTGGCAGAACTGGCTTAACAGTGTTGATGGAGTAGCCATAGATGTAGATGGCAACTGGGGCCCACAGTGCTGGGATCTCTGGTCACATTACGCTATGAACAACTTTGGCTGCTCAATGTGGGCCACCTCAACCAATGCAGGAGGTACTTACCACCATCCTGGCTACACCTGTGAGATCTGGCACAACTTCTCCACAGGACCATTAGGTCAATGGTTTACACCACACACAGGCACTCCACAGCGTGGAGATGTCGCGCTCTGGGAATGGGGCAGCGCTGTAGGCCCACAGTCTCATGTGGCTATTGTGGTGGAGGACCGTGGAGGCTCTATCCTCTGCATGACTCAGAACCCTGGAGCATCACACTACGGGGTACTGTCAAAAGCAGGCATCCTGGGATACCTCAGACCTGATGATCAGCGCATCTTTGATGGTGAACCTGCACCAGCTCCTGAACCAGGCCCAGCAGGCAACACCTACACCATCCAGCCTGGAGATACCCTCTGGGGAGTCTCTCAGATGTTCTACGGCACTGGAACCCGTTACATGGAAATCTTCAACGCTTCTAGCTTTAGAAGCGGAAACCCAGACCTTATCTTCCCTGGTGAAGTAGCAGTCATCCCCTAAGGAGCATCCATGTTTAGTCCAGCCACCAGAACCTACATCTACGGCATCACCACTGCAGCACTTCCACTGCTGATCTCTTTTGGTGCCATGAGTGAAGGTATCGCTCAACAGGTTAGCCTGCTTATTGCAGCCATCCTGGGTGTATCAGCTCCTGCCCTGGCCAAAGCTAATGTCCCTAAGCCTGAAGCTGAGGTCATCGTAGCTGCTGCACCTGTGGAAGCTACCCATGTTCCTCAAGCTGCAGCTGTGGAGCTCCCAGCATGAATGAGGACACCGTAGCAGTCATTACGCTCCGTGAAGTTTATGATGCAGTAGTAGGCCTCAAAGAGGAGCTGAATGGAGTGCCCAGGATAACTGCTGACCATGAGGAGAGACTCCGCGATCTAGAGCGGAAGGTCTGGTCCTTCAGTGGTATTGCAGCCATCCTGGGAGCACTCCTGGGACAGATTATTAGCTTCCTGCTGAAGTAGCCAGCTCTTTACCTTTAGCTGTGATGGCATCTAAGACACTCTTAGGTGCCTTCTCTGCTTTTGCCAGAGCGTAGAGGCCACGCGCTCCATCAGCTGTGTCTACTTTAGAGAGCTCCTCATCCCAGTTCAGGAGTGGCTTCTCCCAGGGCTCAAAGCCTTCCTTAGGGTGAGGAGTAATTACTCCGCGCTCTACCTTCTGCATCTCTTCCCTGGATGCTCTCTTATTGCCGTGAAGGCCCATGTTTGCCAAAGCGCGGCCAATGGCGCTGGTCTCACAGTTCTCAAGAGCACTGGTCTTATTGGCTCCAAAGCCACCATCCACCTCAAAGGCGTAACCAGTAGCTTTAGGCAGGCCCAGGCGGTGGTCCTCCTGGGTGAGGTAGATACGCGCTTTGATGATCCACAGACCGCGCTCACGCTCCTCTTTAGTAGTCATGTTCTCAGTGACAATACGGCCATCTTCATAGAGGCTGTAAAACTTCCCAATTCTGGTCTCTACCAGCTCATAGTCATTGAGGTTGAAGTTTGCCATTAGTTCTCTCCTTTAGTCTTTATCTACGATGATGAGGCAGCTGCAGTCCCAGTGGGACCACATCTTCCTAATCTCTTCTACTGGCACTATACCGGCCAGATATTCATGTTCAGGGCATAGCTTGATGATCATGTAGATGATGCTATAGTCCACATCGGACAAAGGAAAGGCCCCAGCCGGGGGAATGACTGGGGCCACACGGAGAGAACTGGATCCATGCACCACTAAGTATAGTGGCTGGTGGGGACAAGAACCACAACATATAGGAGAACTGATGAATGATGACCAGCAATTCACTGAGGAAGAGCTAGCCTCCATATTCCAACTAACGGAAGAGGATAAGGCCCTCATGGCCCGGATGTTTCCCGGTCATTGGAAACCAGCGACACGCGTAACAGGTCAGCAACTGATGGAGATGACATTCCCTCCCACAGAGTGGGTCATTCCAGGGATCATCCCTGCTGGATACACCATCCTGGCAGCTCCTCCTAAGGCCGGTAAGTCCTGGCTGGTCCTAGATGCAGCAATAGCCATCAGCACCGGACAGAAG
>JACCDQ011044902.1_pt1 | contig 11453 bp, 4 predicted proteins | sample 7446031 | NCBI WGS metagenome assembly JACCDQ01 (sample SAMN15323442, study PRJNA562643) | freshwater metagenome | isolation source: river surface water | place: USA:Blue River Watershed | collected 2017-08-17
AAGTCATTCGGACAATACATTTTAACAAATATTATCGTAATTGTAAATTGTATTTATTCAATAAATCCTGAAAATTAGATAGATTAAAATTTCATTAAAAAACAACAATATATATATAATAAAAAGGCATTTTATCTAAAAAAAGTAACATTTTATCCATTGTTTAGAGTACTTTATCTTAAGCTATTGATATTATACTTTATTAATATTAGATTTATGTTTGCAAAGAATTTGCATTAATAAACTAAAACTAAAAAAATTCAGGAAAGTATGAGGAAATTTCTACTAGCGGGCTTGATGATGCTTTTTGCAGTCATTACATTTGCCCAAGAAAAGACCGTATCAGGAAAAGTTACTTCTTCAGAAGACGGTTCTCCACTCCCGGGTGTGAGTGTTACAATCAAAGGAAGCACGAAAGGTGTTTCAACCGATGCTAACGGGGTTTATAAAATTGCAGTAGCTGCCAATGCTACTTTAAATTTTAGTTTCATCGGTTTCAGTACCGAGTCTATAGCTGTAAACAACAGAGCTATAATCGACGTACAACTTAAATCAGATACCAAAGCATTTAATGAAGTAGTTGTAACTGCTCAAGGTATCCGTAAAAACGTTCGTGAAATCGGTTATTCGTATTCAAAAGTAAATACTGAAGACGTAACTGTCGGACGCTCTCCGCAATTAGCACAAGCATTATCTGGTAAAGTAACAGGTCTAGCGGTTTACAACGTAAATAATAGCGTAGATCCAGCTGTTAAGGTTGTCCTTCGTGGATTTAGATCCTTGACAGGAAATAACGAGGCTTTGATTGTACTCGACGGAATGCAAACGACATCAACCGTTTTATCGTTAATCAATCCTAATGATATCGAAAGCGTTTCAATCCTAAAAGGCGGACAAGCCGCTACTCTTTATGGGTCGGCAGGTATTAACGGAGCGTTGGTAATTACTACTAAAAAAGGAGCTAAAGGAAAATTAAAAGTTTCTTACTCGAATAGCACTAACTTCGAGCAAATCAGCTTCTTGCCAAAATTCCAAGATAAATATGGTTCAGGCTCTCAATATTATCCAGAAGTATATGGCTCTCCAAACTATAGTTCAGACTATTTAGTCAGAATGAAAGAAAACTGGAGACCTTACGAAAACCAACAATATGGAGATGCCTTTGATGGTTCTATGAGACTTTTAGGACGTGTCACTGAAAGCGGGAATAAACTAGTAGTACCCTATTCTGCCATTGACAATATCAGAAGAAAAACTTTTGACACTGGAATCTCAATGAATAATCAAGTTGGTTTTCAGGGAGGAGATGAAACTAGCTCTTACTATTTATCGGTAGAAAATCAGAAAATTAAAGGGATTGTACCTCACGATAAAAGTGAAAGAACTGGTGTGAGAATGTCTGCAACAAAAGAGTACAAAAAATTAACCTCTTCATTCTCAGGTAGCTATACACAAGCTGCATACGACAGAACTTCAGCAGACTTTTATAATGAAGTATTGAACCAGCCGGCTAACCTTCCATTGAATACGTTAAGGGATTGGAGAAATAATGAATTTGCTAATCCAAATGGTTACTACAATGACTACTACAATAATCCCTATTTCGTAGCAGATAATAACCGAATGAACTATAAAGATGCAAATATTTCAGGAAACTTAAGCTTGGTGTACAAAGCATTTGATTGGTTACAATTTACTAACCGCTTGGGGGTGATGAATAACTCAAGAACTGGAAAAAATACAACTGGAAAATTCTTATATTCTGACTGGGCAAAAAATAGTGCCTATATTCCAGAACCATTCACTCATGAAGATGACTATGATGGAGTATATCGTGCGATTAGTGATATCCTTGGCTCTGTTACGGATTACTCAAATACAGAAAATGTAATCAATAATGAATTCCAAGTACAATTAACCAAAGATTTAGGTCCTCTTTCTAATAGATTAATCTTAGGAAATAGTATCTACCAAAGATATACAAAAGGAATAGCAGTTGGTTCTAGTTCTATTGTTGTGCCAGAAATTTACAATGTATCCAACAGACAAGGAGAATTAACAGGTGGTGAAGCCAATACATTGGAGCGTAAATATGGATATTACGCCGATTTGACTACCAATTACAAAAATTGGTTAATTTTCAATGGAACATTCCGCTACGACGCTACCTCACGTTTCTACAAACCATCTCGTGCTAGAAGCTCTTGGTCATACCCTTATTATGGTGCAGCGTTGTCGTTTATTGCAACAGATGCCTTCCCTTCATTGAAAGGAAGTGTTTTGAGTTTTGCTAAAATCAGAGCAAGTTTAAACAAAAATGCTAATGACAACTTGCCTCTTTATGGGCTAGATTTAACGTATAATAATGGAGCAAACTTCCCTTATGGCAATACAGTAGGTTTGTCTGTCGGAAATACACTTCCAGATGCAAATTTGAAACCTGAAATTGTTCATTCATACGAAATTGGTGGTGAATTCCAGTTGTTCAAAGACAGAATAAACTTAGATGTAACGGCATATACACAAAACTCAAAAGGACAGGTAGTAACTGCAAAAATCCCGAATACTACTGGTTTCAATAACTTGTTGATTAACATTGGTGAAACTAAAAACTGGGGATATGAAGCAGACTTGAAGTTTTTAATTTTAAGACAAGAAAAATTAAATTGGGACTTCAGCCTAAGATATTCGTATAACGACAATAAAGTTGTTGAATTATATCCCGGAATTAATGAATTCCAATACGGAGGTTTTGCATACGCTAATACAAACGTTATTAAAGGAGAAAGATTCCCTATGTTAAAAACTGACGGATATAAATATGCTCCTGATGGCTCAGGTTATGTATTAGTCAATCCAACGACTGGATATCCACTTAGAGAAACAACCCTTTCAAAAAGAGGAGGAACATTGCCTCGCCATATTGTAGGGATGGGGTCTAAAATTGCTTTTGGAAACTTTGGTTTCAACTTTAATTTTGAATACCGTGGAGGAAACGTTATGTTTAGTGACTTAGGTCGCCAAATGACTTTTACTGGTGCAGGTGCATGGACAGAAAACAGAGCCCCTCAGATATTCCCAAATTCTGCGACTTTGAACGCCGATGGCAAAACTGTCACACCAAATACAACCGTTCAGGTACGTGAACCAGAATATGCTCTTTGGGTAAATAACTATCGACTAATTTCGGAAAACTTCGTCAATAGTGCTTGGTTTATCAAGTTGAGAGATATCAATTTGGCTTATAACTTACCTAAAAACTTAATTGAAAAAAGTAAAGTATTCTCTGCAGCGAGTATCTCTCTCTATGGAAGAAATTTATTGACAATTGTTGATAAGAAAAATTACTATACGGATCCTGAATTTAGTTATCAGGGAAATCCGGCTCCTGGCAGCTATGGAATTACCAGCTCAACATCGGCAACTGGTATTGGTATCAACAATACCAGTCAAACACCACCGGTTCGCCAATACGGAGTTAACATTAATATTTCGTTTTAATCAGCTAAACTTGAACTCAGATGAAAATAAAATCTTTAATAATTTTAGCATTTGTAGCAATGGTGGGGAGTTCTTGTAACGAGAAATTTCTAGACATCAATACAAATCCTAATACTTTGCCTACGGCATTGCCGAACTATGTATTCACTAATGCCTTGAATACATCAACTGTAAATATGTTGAATGCCAACGAAACTGGGTCTTACTGGTCTGGTCAATGGTCACAATCGAACGGATATATTTTATCAACAACGATTTTTGCATATAACTATACAAATGGAGATTTCAATTATTGGGATTCATACTACGATAATTTAAATGATTTTCAATTTGTCATTGACAATGCAGACGCAAACAACCAAAAATTCTTGAAAGGCCCTGCCAAAGTAATGAAGGCTTTGCTGTTTCAACAATTGGTAGATATGTATGGAAATGTGCCATACTCTGATGCTTTGAAAGGTGTTGGCTCTCTTGCTCCAAAATTTGATGACCAAAAGGCTGTTTACGAAGATTTAATCAAAACATTAGATGAAGCAATTGCAGATTTGAAAGCAAATACTTTCGCTAGTGCATTCAACAGCTCCGATATCATGTTTAAAGGAAATACTAGTAAATGGATTAAGTTTGCTAATTCTCTTAAACTAAGAATTTTAATGCGTCAAGCAAGAGTATCTGGAAGAGATTCTTATATAAAAACAGAGTTAAATAAAATTGCAGCAGATGCCACAGGAGTCTTAACAACCGAAGATGTAGGTGTCGGAGGAAGTAGTTTTTATTTGGCAACAGCAGGTAAATTAAATCCAATTTACGATCGTTGGGGATACGATGCAAACGGAGCAAAAAGAGCTTTGAACAATTACCCTAGACTTACTGAGTTTTTGGTAAATAGCTTAAAAGCATCTAATGATACGCTACGTTTGAAAAAAATCGGATATGCCAATGGTGGTGAAAACGGTGCGGTTCCTGGAACAAGCAACAACAAAGAAATTGCTGCCAATTATACAGGAGTTCCTTTTGGCAAAAGTTCAGGATTTTTACCAGCTTCATGTTCTGCTTTAGGACCAAGTTTATTGGTAAAAGGAGAATATAACAGACCTTTCATAGTATTTACGGCTGCTGAAGCACAATTATTATTGGCAGAAGCAAAATATCGTTACAGCGATATTAATTTCCCTGGAACTGCCAAGGGATATTTCGAAGCGGGCTTAGCCGAATCTTTTAGAACTTTTGGTGCAGGTGCCGCAAATGCTGCAAACTTTGTAGGAAGTGGCATCAATAACTATGATTGGGAAGCATCAACAGACAAATTAGCTGCCATTGCAACTCAAAAATGGATTGCCCTTTGTAATTTTAACGGCTTAGAGGCTTGGACAGAATATAGACGTACCAATATACCAAATACACCACAAAGTGTTCAGGTAGTAGATAACAAACGTCCTTTAAGATTCTATTATCCAAATACAGAATCTGGTTCGAACGCTACTAATGTAGCTGCTCAAGGCACTATTGATGTATTTAGTACTAGATTATTCTGGGATGTTGATTAATAATCCTATTTTGTAAGCTCTTCTGCTAACATTTTCGGATAAAACTTAGAAAATGTTAGCAGATTACTTACAAATTTTTAGCTAGAAAATTAATAATTCTCCATACAATACGTATATATTTATTTCCCACAAAAAATTGTACAAAACAAATATTAAAACTCTCTTATCTACACCAACATTCCTCCTAAGGGTATAACTTTGACAGTGTTTTTTTACCCATAAAATCGACAAAATTCGTCTTTTTGTTAGCCAATATTTAATTTTCATCCATTTTAATTGAAATTAAAGATTTTTAATATTAGCTTTAACCCTGCAAATTAAAATTGCATTAATAAACTAAATAACTAAAACTAAAAAAAGTATGAGGAAACTTCTACTAGCCGGCATCATGTTGGCGTGGGCAACAATCGTATTTGCCCAAGAGAAAACCGTCTCTGGAAAAGTCACTTCTTCGGAAGACGGTGCCCCACTTCCGGGTGTGAGTGTCACTATCAAAGGTTCATCAAAAGGTGTTGCGACAGACGCTAATGGGGTATATAAAATAGCTGCTCCTAGCAATGCAACCTTAAATTTTAGCTTTATCGGATTCGCTACACAATCTATAAGTGTTGGAAATCGCTCAATTATCGATGTTCAATTAAGTGCCGACGTAACGGCATTCAGTGAAGTCGTGGTAACTGCCTTAGGTATTGAGAAAAAGAAAAACGAACTTGCTTACTCTGCTCAAAAAGTAGAAGGGGATGTTATCTCTAAATCAAGAGATGCAAACTTTGTCAATTCCCTTTCTGGAAAAGTAGCAGGTTTGGAAATTCGTCGAAATAACACGATGGGAGGTTCTACAAATATTGTTTTGCGTGGTGCTAAATCACTTACAGGCAATAACCAAGCCCTTTTTGTGGTCGATGGTGTTCCGGTAGATAACTCTATCACAAACAGCTCTAACCAACAAACTGGTCGTGGTGGATATGACTACGGAAATGCTGCTGCTGATATCAACCCAGATGATATTGCTGATTTGACTGTATTGAAGGGTGCTGCCGCAACTGCTCTTTATGGTTCAAGAGCTGCCAATGGTGTGATTATGGTTACAACCAAAAAAGGCTCGAAAAGCAAAGGAATCGGTGTAACCATCAATACTGGTATGACCGTAGGTAAAGTAAATAAAAATACTTTCTTGAAATATCAAAAAGAATATGGCCAAGGATATGGTGCATACTACGAAGACCCGTCAGGATTTTTCTTATCTAGAGATATCAACGGTGATGGTGTGGATGATTTAGTGACTCCAACCAGCGAAGATGCTTCTTATGGTGGTAAATTTGACCCCTCTAAAATGGTCTATTTATGGGATGCGTTTGACCCCGCTTCTCCAAACTATGGAAAAGCTCGTCCTTTCGTAGCTGCTGCCAATGACCCTACCACTTTCTTCCAAGATGCCATTACGACAAGTAACAACATCGCAATCGACGGAAATTCTGACAAAGGTTTCTTTAAATTGAGCTATACAAGAAACACAGAAAAAGGAATTTTACCAAATTCAAGCTTGAACAAAGATTTGATTAACATGGGTTCATCGTATGCTTTGACAAAAAAATTAACGATTACTAACTCGGTTAATTTGTCAAGTGTCACAGGATTAGGAAGATATGGTACAGGATATGATGACAAAAACTTGATGACTAACTTCCGTCAATGGTGGGCAACTACAACCGACCTTCAGGAACAAAAAGATGCCTATTTCAGAAATAAGAAGAACGTAACTTGGAACTGGGCTGACCCATCTGATTTAACGCCAATTTATTGGGATAATCCTTACTTTACTAGATATGAAAACTACGAAAATGATAATCGTATGAGAGCATTCGGTAATGTAATGTTGAATTATAAAGTAGCTGATTGGTTGGATATCATGGGTCGTGTTACTTTCGATGCCTACAATGAAATTCAAGAAGAAAGACAAGCTGTGGGTAGCGTGACTACTTCTAGTTACTCAAGATATAACAGAGCTTTCAGAGAATTTAACTATGATTTGATGGCTAATATGAATAAAAAATTGAGCGACAAATTGACTTTGAAAGGTGTAGTAGGTACAAACATCAGAAAAACTAGCGTTGAGTCTATCTTTGCTACTACGAATGGCGGCTTGGTTGTTCCTAGATTATATTCATTATCGAATTCTAAAAACCCAATCAATGCTCCTAGCGAAAACCTTAGTGATGTTCGTGTGGATGGTATTTTTGCCAATGCAAGTTTAGGATACGATGATTTCTTATTCTTAGATTTATCTACTAGAAGAGACCAATCATCTACTTTACCAAAAGGAAATAATAGCTACTACTACCCTGCTGCCTCTTTGGGTTTTGTATTCTCTAAATTCGTAAAAGCTCCATGGTTAACTCTTGGGAAAGTTCGTTTGAACTACGCTCAAGTGGGTAATAGTGCTCCTGCAAACAGCTTAATTGATGTATATGACATTAATACTCCTTATGGAGATGCTACTTCAGCTTCAGTAAGAGGTACTAAAAACAATTCATCTTTGAAACCAGAATTGACTAAATCTCAAGAAGCAGGTATCGAAATGGCTATGTTTGAAGGTCGTTTAGGATTTGATGTGACGTATTATAAGACAAATACAGTTGACCAAATTATCCCTGTAGAAGTTTCAAGAGCGACTGGTTATAACTTCATGTATGTAAATGCTGGAGATATCCAAAACCAAGGTGTTGAGGTATCATTGTATGGTACTCCTATCAAAACAAAAGATTTCTCTTGGACAATCAACGCAAACTGGTCACGCAATAGAAATAAAGTTGTAGCCCTTGCAGATGGAATCAGCAACTACTTATTGGGTTCATTCCAAGGTGGTGTAACCATCAATGCTGCTGTTGGTGAGCCTTACGGAACTATCAGAGGTAAAAACTTTACATTTAACGATAAAGGAGAAAAAATTGTTGGTGCAAACGGATACTACGTACAATCTGCCACTGCGAATGAAATTATCGGTAATGCAAATCCAAATTGGATTGGTGGTTTGAATAACACATTAAAATACAAAACGGTTGCTCTTAGCTTCTTGATTGACGTAAGACATGGTGGCAATGTATTCTCTTTGGATAGATACTATGGCTTAGCAACGGGTGAATCTGTAGAAACAACAGGTCTTAATGACTTAGGAAACCCATCTCGTAACAAAATATCTGAAGGTGGTGGTATCATTGTACCAGGTGTATTGGCAGATGGAACTCCGAATACCAAACGTGTAAGTAATACAAACTACGGTGTGTATGGATATGCTCGTAACCCTGCCGCAGCGTTCGTTTACGATGCATCTTATGTAAAATTACGTGAAGTAGCATTAACTTATTCTCTTCCTTCAGCATTACTTTCAAAAATTAGTGCATTCAAAGGAATTGATGTTTCTTTGGTTGGTAGAAACTTGGCTATTTTGAAAAAATACTTACCTGAGGCAGACCCAGAAGATACTATCAGTGCGGGTAATACGCAAGGTTACATAGGTGGTGCTTATCCATCTACTCGTAACATCGGTTTCAATGTTAAATTAAGATTCTAATATTTTTATATATGAAAACAAAATTAATAGCACTCACAGCCATTGGCTTTTTTGCAGTGTCTTGTTCTGATATCACAGAATTGAACATTGACAAAAAACGTCCAACTTCTATCCCGGCAACTACTTTGATTACCAGTGCCGAGAAATCCTTGTCTGATGTGATGGCATCATCTAGCGTCAATTTGAATATCTTCAGATTGTTGTCGCAACAATGGACTCAAACGACTTATACAGATGAGTCGAACTATGATTTGGCAACAAGAAACATCCCTCAAAATTTATGGCATGCCATTTATAGAGATGTATTGCAAGATTTACATACAGCCAAAGATATCATCAATGCGGATGCCTCTATTCCGGCAGATGTAAAGAAAAATCAATTGGCAGTAGAAGAAGTATTGGAAGTATATGGATATTCTGTGTTGGTGACAACTTTCGGAAATATTCCTTACTCTCAAGCTCTTGACCCAAAAAATCCTCAACCAAGCTACGATGACGCAAAAACAGTTCATCTTGACTTATTGAAAAGATTAGATGCTGCTATTGCGACTATGAATGCTGGTGCAGGAAGCTTTGGTGGTTCGGATTTGATTTTTGGTGGAGATGTAGCGAAATGGAAAATTTTTGCAAATTCTTTGAAATTGAAATTGGGTATGATACTAGCGGATTCGGACGCTGCAACTGCTAAGTCTGCGGTTGAATCTGCTGCAAAAGGTGTTATCTCTAGTTCAGATGACAATGCTGTATTTGCATACTTGGCGGCTCCTCCAAATACTAATCCAGTTTGGGTTGATTTGGTACAAAGTGGTCGTAAAGATTATGTAGCGGCTAATACTATGCTGAATAAATTGGTAGCTTTGAACGACCCTCGTGTTGGCGTATATTATACAGCAGATGCAAAAGGTGGATATTCGGGCGGTGTTTACGGAGCAAGTAACAACTATGCTACTTTCTCAAAAATTGGTTCTGCCATGTCTAATGCTAGTTTGCCTCATAGTTTTATCGACTTAGAAGAGGTAGAATTTTTATTGGCTGAAGCAGTTGAAAGAGGATACAATGTTGGTGGAACTGCAGAAGAACACTACAACAAAGCTATCAAAGCTTCTTTCGAAAAATGGGGTCTTTCAGGGGCTGATTTCGATACTTATATCGCTCAAGCTTCTGTGGCTTATGGCACTGCTGAAGGAGATTGGAAACAAAAAATCGGAACTCAGAAATGGTTGGCTCTTTACAACAGAGGTTATGAAGCATGGACAGAATGGAGAAGATTTGATTATCCTTCATTGAAGCCAGGGGCTAATGCTCTAACTGGTATTCCAGTTCGTTATACTTATCCAGTAACTGAGCAAAACTTGAATAAAGCAAACTTTAGCTCTGCTGCTTCTGCTATTGGAGGCGACAAAATCAGTACTAAACTTTATTGGGATAAATTCTAATAATATTTAGGCAATTACTAAAAAAGCAGCTTTCCATTTGGGAGCTGCTTTTTTAGTTTATCTCAATAATAAAGAAGCTATCGAAATAGACAGCTTCTTTATACCTCAAAATTATTAGTTAGCGACTTCAGACAAAAACTTAATTCTCATCAATCTTAACTCCTCCTCAGAAATATCTTCACTCTCAAACTCTTTCAATGCCGCTCCTATATTATCCGTTTCGGCAGTCATAAAATAATCATAAATCTCTTCTTGTCTATCTTTATCAATCACTTGATTGATATAATAATCCAAATTTAACTTAGTACCTGAATAACAAATGTGCTCAATCTCCTCAATTAATTCAGGCATTGTCAAATCCTTGGCTTCAACAATTTCATCTAAATTTATTTTCCTATCAATTTGTTGAATAATAAATATTTTAATTTTCGACTTATTGACAGCCGATTTTACGACCAAATCTTGGGTTGTTTCAATCTCATTATCTTCAACATATTTATTGATTAACTCTAAAAAAGGAGTACCGAACCTACCAACCTTTCCTGCCCCTACTCCATTGATTTGAGCCAAGTCTTTTGCTGTTGTCGGATAGGTAGTCGCCATCTCCTCCAGCGAAGGGTCTTGAAATACGACATAAGGAGGAACACCTTTTTCCCTAGCAATTTTCTTCCTTAATGCCTTCAATAATTCAAATAAAGCAGCATCAAATGCCCTACCCCCTCCAGCATTATTATTGGCAGAGATTTCGTCATCATCACTACTTTCGGTATTTTCATAATTGTGGTCTTCAGAAAATGTAATCGGATAAGAATCATTGATAAAACTCTTGCCCTTTTCCGTCAATCGAACAACCCCATAAGTATTCTCAATGTCTTTTTCAATAAATCCTAAGACCATCAACTGTCGCAAACAAGAAACCCAATATTCATTGGCAGTTTTGGCATTCTCGTGTTTTTTTGAGCTTTTTTCTTCTTTTTTAGGCTTTATAATGGGTTTTGACACAGGCGGTTTAGGAGCAATTGCCTCTTCTCCCTCCTCATCATCATCCGACAAGTCGATTTCTACTTCCTCCTCTTCCTCTTCCTCTTCGTCCTCGTCAGCCTCTTTGGAAACAAACATATTTTTGCCTTTGCCATACACTTTCAGCTTGTCGTGTTCATGACTTCGAATATACGGATTTGAGGTATTGGCAGTCAAAACATCTGCAATATGCTGAATATCAAATCTTTCTCCAGCTTCTAAGACAGCCTTCAAAGCCAAAACAGCCTCTTCCTCGATTTTGATTTTTTTGGTAGGTTTCAAACAATTGTCACAAAAACCACAATCTTTCTCAAAATATTCCCCAAAATAGCTCAACAATTGTCTTCTTCGACAAACACCCAAGTTAGAATAAGAAAC
>JACCDQ010384415.1_pt1 | contig 11452 bp, 10 predicted proteins | sample 7446031 | NCBI WGS metagenome assembly JACCDQ01 (sample SAMN15323442, study PRJNA562643) | freshwater metagenome | isolation source: river surface water | place: USA:Blue River Watershed | collected 2017-08-17
ATCGCCATCGGTACGAGCCACGGCGCCTACAAGTTCAGCCGCAAGCCTACGGGTGACATCCTGGCCATCTCTCGCGTCAAGGAAATCCACGCCCGCATTCCCAACACGCACCTGGTGATGCACGGCTCCAGCAGCGTGCCGCAGGAACTGCTGGCGCTGATCAACCAGTACGGCGGCCAAATGAAGGAAACCTACGGCGTGCCGGTGGAAGAGATTCAGGAAGCCATCAAATACGGCGTGCGCAAGGTGAACATCGACACCGACATCCGCCTGGCCATGACCGGCGCGGTGCGCAAGTTCCTGGCCGAGAACCCGGACAAGTTCGACGCCCGCGAATGGCTGAAGCCCGCCCGCGCCGCCGCCCAGGCGGTGTGCAAGCAGCGCTACCTGGAATTCGGCTGCGAGGGCCAGGCCGGCAAGATCAAAGGCTACTCGTTGAGCGAAGTGGCCGCCAAGTACGCGCGCGGGGAACTGGCGCAGGTGGTGAACTGAGGCGCTGACCAGCGCTGGTGCTCAAAGGCCGCCTTCAAGGCGGCTTTTTTGTGCCCATAATGCTAGCCAAGCGACACAGATCGCGCCACATTGCACACACCAGGGAGGTGCCATTGATACTGAAAAATGCCGACGACAAATCGTCGCAACTCGGGCAGCTTGAACAACGGCTGACCGATCGCACGCTCAATGGCGCGCAGAAACAATGGCTGACGGACGAGCTGTTTCGGCTGCGCATGGGCATTCAGGGCGAACGCGATGCCGCTTTTTACCTGGACAGTCATTTCAAGGATTCGGACAACCACGTTGTGATCCACGACCTGCGGGTGGAGATGGACGGTGACGTGGCGCAGATCGACCACCTGGTGTTGTACCGGGCGGGAGGCATCTACCTGTTCGAGACGAAGAACTACGGCGGCAGCCTCCTGATCAACGATCACGGTGAGTTCACTGCCGATTACGGGCGGGTGCGGTACGGCATTCCGTCACCCATCGAGCAAAGCCACCGGCACGAACGGGTGCTGCACAAACTGCTGGACCGGCTGGACATAGGCGGCCGGACCCAACGCCAACTGGACATGCACCACTTGGTGCTGGTGCACCCCAAAGCCATCATCAAACGTCCTGCCGAAAAGGTGTTCAGCACCCACAACGTGATGAAGGCCGACCAATTCCCGGCATGGCACAAAAAGCGGACCGACAACATCGGCACGCTGGAGACGTTTTCGCTGCTGGCCAACATGCGCAGCATGGACACCCTGCGGGAATGGGGCGAGAAGTTGATTCGACAGCACCGGCCAGCGCCAATGAAGACGCTGCCCGAGCATTTGTTTGGAACACCGCAGCCCGCAGTGGCAAGAGCCCCCACTTCACCCGCATCGCGCAGCCCCGCGTCGTCAACGACCGATAAAGCTCATTTGGCGCGAAAACTGATTTGCGCTGAGTGCGGCACCAAGATTTCCTTCGCGGAAGGCAAGTTTTGCTGGGGCAACGAGCGGCGGTTTGGGGGCTTGCAGTATTGCCGGGAACATCAGGCGATGTTTCGGTGATGCTTAAAATGTCGACAAAGGTGGGGCGTTCTTCGGCCAATCAGCCTATGCCGGCGATCTCAAAGCCGATATGACGACTGGAGCCAAAGTAGCCTCTGAAATTCCTCTGCGCTTTGCAGCAGGCGAATCGAGCCACAGCTCAAGCAACTTGGCGCCTTTGGAGGCATTGCAACCAATGCAGCACAGTGCAATGTTATCCAGTGTTGCTCGCTCTACATCGTTGACGATGTGTTCCCAAGAACGCTTTTTGGCCCGATCTGGTCCAAACTCACATCCGCAGTAAACACATCGAAGGTCACGTTTTAAAACGGCATCTTCAACGTCTGCCGGAATACCCCACCGGTTTGTCATTACGCCTCTTTACTCCCCAGCAACTTCGTCAACCGCTGGGCGGACAGCCTCAGCTGATCGACGAAAAACGGCTGCACGCGTTGTTCGGGCGCGGTCAGCGTGAGCGCGCCCACCAAGTGATGCCCAGCGTCCCACACGGGCGCTGAAATGCCCACCAGCCCCGCAATCCGGTCGCTGCTGAGCATGACGTAGCCGTCCTGGCGCACCTGGTCGTAAATCGGGCCTTGGGCACCGGCGTACGCCATCAACACACGGCCGCCGGCTCCCCGGTCCAGCGGCAACACGTCGCCCGCCCGGACGTGATCGCGCAACAACTGGGGCGAATCCACCCGCAACAGCACCAGGCGCTGATCGCCCTGGCGGACATGAAACGCCACGCTTTCTTGGGTGCGCTCCACCAGGGCGCGCATTTCGGGCAACAGCACTTCCTCCAGCGAAAACGACGCCGAATAAATACCAGCCAGTCGCGCCACTTCGGCCCCCAGCGTCCACAGGCCATCGGGCGTCTTGCGCACCAGGTGGCCGTGCGCCAACGAGGCCAGCAAACGCAACACCGTGCTTTTGTACAGGCGTGTGCGCTCGGCCAACTCGGTGACCGACAACGCTTTGTCACCCGGGCGGAACGCCGCCAACACGCTGACGGCACGGTCCACCGCGGCAGCGCCACCGGGCGCGGCCATTTCATCGGCCACCGAGGGCAAGGAGGACTTTTTGGGCATGGCAGCTAGCTTAATGCATGGCGTTTGACAGCCCGCGCCCACGCCGCTATCATTGATCCATCTTTCAGAACAATGTTCTATAAGTTAGAACCAAACAACCATGGATGCTGTGCTCATCAGTGAAGTCGGCCTGCGCGACGGCTTGCAAAGCGTGAAGGCCACCATGCCCACCGCGCACAAAGTGGCTTGGCTGAACGCCCTGGCGGGCGCCGGCTTGCGCGAAATCGAAGTCGGGTCGTTCGTGCCCGCCAAGTTGCTGCCACAGATGGCGGACATCGCCGAGGTGGTGCAGCACGCCATGACCCTGCCCAACCTGACCGTGATGGCGTTGGTGCCCAACCTGCGCGGCGCGGAAACGGCGATCGCCACCGGCCTCCACAAGATCACCATCCCGGTGTCCGCCAGCGAAGCCCATTCCCTGGCCAATGTGCGCAAGACCTGCGCACAGATGGTGGACGAAGTGCGCCAGATCGTGGCGTATCGACAGCAACATGCCCCGCAGGTGCGGGTGGAGGTGGGCATGTCCACCGCGTTCGGCTGCACCTTGCAGGGCCAGGTGCCGGAGGACGATGTGGTTCGCCTCGCCGAAGCCTTGGCCAACGCCGGGGTGGACGAGATTGGCCTGTCGGACACCTCGGGCATGGCCAACCCGGCCCAGGTGCGCCGATTGTTCCGGCGCGTGCGCGAAGCCATTGGTGAACGCACCGGCGCCGCCCACATGCACAACACGCGCGGACTGGGCCTGGCCAACTGCCTGGCGGCGTTTGACGTCGGAGTGCGCACCTTCGACAGCTCGCAGGGCGGCCTGGGAGGTTGCCCTTACGCCCCCGGCGCCAGCGGCAACGTGGTGACGGAAGACCTGGTGTTCATGTTCGAGGCCATGGGCGTCGACACCAGCATCGACCTGGACCGATTGATGGCCGCGCGCGCGATCCTGCGCGAGGGCCTGCCGGCAGAGCCCGTCTACGGCATGACGCCGGAGGCCGGGTTGCCGCTCGGCTTCACCTACGCCCACCGCCGCCAGGGAGACACCGCATGACCGCCACCACCCCACTGCCGCTGGCCGGCATTCGCGTGATCGAATTCACCCACATGGTGATGGGGCCGACCTGCGGCATGATCCTGGCCGACCTGGGCGCCGAGGTCATCAAGATCGAACCCCTTGCGGGGGACAACACGCGCAAACTGCTCGGGTCTGGCGCGGGTTTTTTTGGCACCTTCAACCGCAACAAAAAGAGCCTGGCGGTGGATGTGAAAGACCCGCGAGGCCGTGAAATCGTGCTGCGGCTGGCAGCTCAGGCCGACGTGTTCAGCGAGAACTTCAAGTCGGGCACCATGGACAAACTCGGCTTGGGTTACGCCGCGCTGTCGACGCTGAATCCGGGGCTGGTCTACGTGTCGCACAAAGGCTTTTTGCCGGGCCCCTACGAGCACCGCACCGCGCTGGACGAGGTGGTGCAGATGATGGGCGGGCTGGCCTACATGACCGGCCCCGAAGGGCGGCCGCTGCGCGCGGGCACCAGCGTGAACGACATCATGGGTGGCATGTTCGGTGCCATTGGTGCCCTGGCGGCCCTGCAGGCGCGCCACCAGACCGGGCGCGGCCAGGAAGTGCAGAGCGCGCTGTTCGAGAACAACGTGTTCCTGGTGGCGCAGCACATGATGCAGTTCGCCGTCACGGGCAAGCCCGCGTCGCCCATGCCCAGCCGCATCAGCGCCTGGGCGGTGTACGACGTGTTCAACGTCAAGGATGGCGAACAGATTTTTCTGGCAGCGGTGAGCGACACGCAATGGGCGCTGATGTGCGACGAATTCGGCTTTGCCGACCTGAAAGCCGACCCGCGCCTGGCGTCCAACAACCTGCGGGTGCAGGCCAGGGACTGGATGCTGCCGCTGCTGCGGGATCGCTTTGCCGCGCTGGGAGCAGCCGAGTTGGGCGCAAGGTTCGAAAAGATCGGCCTGCCCTATGCGCCCATCACACGGCCCCAAGACCTGTTCAGCGACCCGCACCTGCTGGCCACCGGCGGGTTGGCACCCGTGACCGTGCCGGCCGATGCCAGCGGCGCGGGACGCGCGGTGGAAACGCACACGGCGTTGCTGCCGCTGACCCTTGATGGGCAGCGTTTGGGCCTGCGGTGCCCACCGCCCGCGCTGGGGCAGCACACCCAAGACATCCTGGAGAGCCTGGGCATGACGGCACAGGCCATTGAAGAACTGCAGCGGGATGGGGTGATCAGCGCCCCGGACACGACCGCGCCAGCGCAGGCCTGAGGCCATGAAAAAGCTGGCGCTGGGCGTGTGGCTGCTGCTTGCGTGCTGGATGGCGCAGGCACAGCCCTGGCCGCAACGACCGATCCGCCTGATCGTGCCCCACCCATTGGCGGGGGCCAGCGACATCCAGGGGCGCCTGCTGGCCGGCCTGTTGACGCAAAGCACCGGCTGGAAGTTCGAGGTGGAGAACCGAACGGGTGGCGGGGGCAGTGTGGGCTTGGACCATGCCTCCAAAGCGGTGCCCGACGGACACACCCTGGCTATTGGGCAAACCTCCAACTTGGTGATCCACCAGGCCTTGGGACTCCCACGCCCGTACGACGCCCCCAAAGCCTTCACCCCGATTGCCCTGCTGGGCCAGCAACCCTTGCTGCTGGTGGTGCGCGCCGATGCGCCCTACCTCCAACTGGCCGATCTGCTCAAAGCCACCCGCCAGCCCCAACAGCGACTGACCACCGTATCGGCCGCCAACGGCAGCGTGGGGCACCTGGCCGGCGCGTTGCTGATGAAGCGGGTGGGCGGCTCGGCCCACCACATTCCCTACAACGGCGCCGCGCCGGCGCTGACCGCGTTGGTGAGCGGACACGGGGATTTTGCGATGTCCACCGTGCAAGCGGCGCTACCGCACCTCCAGGCGGGCCGGTTGCGCGCGCTGGCAGTCACCGCTCCGCGCCGCCTGTCCCTGTTGCCCCAGGTACCCACACTAGCCGAAGGCGGCGTGGCCGGACTGGTGGTGCAGGAATGGAAGATGTTGATGGGTCCGGCAGGCATGCCCGCCCCGGTGGTGCAGCGACTCCACCAACAAGTGAACGCGGCGCTGGCCCGACCCGAGTGGACCACCGGTTGGGGCACCGAGGCGGGGCCACTCGCCCCAGTGCCCCTGGCCGAGCTGCCCTCCTTCCTGGCAGCGGAGCGCCGCCGCTGGCAAAACCTGGTCCAAGAACTTCAACCCGGCTCGTCCTGAGCCCTTTCTTTCCCTCTCTGGAGACAACACCATGAAACTCACCTCACGCTGGGCCGCCGTTCTGAGCCTTGGATGGATCGCCCTGGGCGCGCAAGCCCAGAACTGGCCCGACAAACCGGTGCGCCTGGTGGTGCCTTACGCCCCGGGCGGCACCACCGACTTTTCGGCACGGCTGGTGGCCGACCGGCTGTCGCAACTGACGGGCAAAAGCTTTTTCGTGGAGAACAAGGCGGGCGCTTCGGGAACGATCGGCACGGTCATGGTGGCCAAGAGTGCGCCGGACGGCACCACCTTCCTGGTGAACGACACCACTTACGCGATGCTGCCCTCGCTGTTCTCCAAACTCGCCTGGGACCACGCCAACGATCTGGTGCCGGTGACCACGCTGGCGGTCACACCCGTGGTGCTGGTGGTGGCCGCGAACTCACCATTCAAGACGGCGCAAGAACTGTTTGAGTTCGCGCGCAAGAACCCCGGGAAACTCAACTTTGGCTCGGGGGGCAATGGCAGCTCCACCCACTTGTCGGCCGAGGTGCTGAAGAAAGAAGCCAAGCTGTTCGTGACCCACATTCCCTACAAGGGCGCGGGCGATGCCATGGTGGGCTTGCTGAGCAACCAGGTGGATCTGCTGATCACTGCGGCGCCCACCGCTGTGCCTCAGGTCAAGGGCGGCAAGATCCGCGCGTTGGCCATCACAGGCGACAAGCCACTGGCCGGTTTGCCAGGCGTTCCCACTTTCAAAGAGGTGGGCTTGCCCGGCTACAAAGTCACCAACTGGTTCGGCCTGGCCGCGCCCAAGGGCACACCCAAAGACGTCATCGACAAGATGCAAGCCACGGTGAGCAAGGCCTTGGCCGAGCCAACGGTGCTGGAACGCCTCCAGGCCATGGGCGCCCAACCGGGTGGCCTGCCGAGCGCCGAGTTCGCCAGCTTCATCCGCAGTGAAGCCAAACTGTGGGGTGACATCAGCAAGGCCTCGGGCGTTCAGCCCAACTGACCAGGAGCGTGCCATGTGGAACCTCAGCTTGGAACCGCCGATGGTGATGGAAGCGCGGGTGCTGGCGCGCCTGCCCGACGCCCTGCGGCGACCGGTGCGCAGCGAATGGGCCGATGCCAACAAGCCGGGGCACGTGATCGACTGCTTCCTGGAGGGGCCGGCCTTTGACCGGGACGGACGGCTGTACCTGACCGACATTCCGCATGGCCGCATCTTCCGCTTGAGCCAGGACTTGCAATGGGAAGTGGTCACGGAAACCGGCGGCTGGCCGAACGGGATCGCGATCCATCGCGACGGTTCACTTTGGGTGGCGGACTACCGGCGGGGTCTGCTGAAGGTCGATCCCGCCAGCGGCCAGGTGGACGTGTTGCTGGGACACCGCAACTCCGAAAGTTTCAAGGGACTGAACGACCTGACGTTTGACGCCGAAGGCAACTGTTATTTCACCGACCAGGGGCAGACTGGCATGCACGATCCCAGCGGCCGCGTGTACCGCTGGCGGACCGACGGGCGGCTGGACCTGCTGTTGTCCAACGCCCCGAGCCCAAACGGCATTGCGCTGGATCGGGACGGCAAATTCCTGTACGTTGCGGTCACACGGGGCAATGCGGTCTGGCGCGGGCCGCTCTTGCCCGATGGCTCGATATCGAAAGTTGGGGTCTTCCGCAGCTTTTTCGGCACCAGCGGCCCCGACGGACTGGCCGTGGACGCCGACAACCGCCTGGTGGTGGCGCACGCGAGCCTAGGGGCGGCCTTTGTGCTCAATGCCCGGGGTGAAGTCACGCACATCGTGCGCAGCCCCACGGGTCAGACCATCACCAACGCGGCCTTCCGTCCCGGCACCCAGGAACTGGTGATGACGGATTCCGAACAAGGGGTGGTGTTGTGCGCCCAGCTGCCAGCACACGGCGCCACGCTGTTTTCGCACAGATAGCGTCGCGGGAATGCTCAGGCCTTCAGCGTTCCCCGCACCAGTTCTCCCCCATCCCCCGCCGCACCGCGTCCAGGTCGGCGTGGGTGGCCAGCAGCACGTGCAGCTTGGCGAACGCGGCCTCGGGCGTCATATCGCCGGCCGGTACCGCTCCCAGCGCGCCCAGCGCCGAGCCGGTGGCGTACACGCCCTGCTGCACGCTGCCGTGCAGGCATTGGGTGACGTTGACCAGCACCACGCCGCGCGCCGCCGCGCGCTCCAGCGCCGCCATGAACCCTCGGTGATTCGCTGGCACATTGCCCGCGCCGTAGCTGTGCAGCACCAGGCCGCGCACGCGCGGGTTGGCCACCAATGCGTCAACGGCCCCCCCGCTCACGCCGGGGTACAGCGCGAGGACCGCCACGGCTTCGTCGTCAAAGGTGGGGGCGGCGAACCGGGGCGGCTCGGGGGGGGGCAACAATCGGTCGCGGTGCAGACAGATGTCGATGCCCAGCTCCGCCAGCGGCAGCGCATTGGGCGCATCGAAGGCATCGAATTGGGCGGTGGCCAGCTTGCGGGCACGGTTACCGCGCAGCAGGCGCCGGCCAAAGCACAGCCCCACCTCGCGCAGTTCGGGCATGGCGGCCAACAGCAGGGCCGACTCCACGTTGGCCAGCCCGTCGCTGCGCGGCTGGCTCAGGGGAATTTGTGACCCGGTGAAGATCACCGGCTTGTCCATCCCGCGCAGCAGGAAGGACAGGGCCGACGCGCTCCAGGCCATGGTGTCGGTGCCGTGCAGCACCACAAAACCGTCGAATTGGTCCCAGTGGTCCACCAGGGACCGGGCCATCGCGGTCCAGTCGCTGGGGCGCAGTTCGGCACTGTCGATCGGGTCCAGCTCCAGCACGTCGAACGCGGGCAAGCCCTGGCCGCCCGTGGCTTGCAGCGCACTGCGCAGCCGATCGGGAAAGCCCGGCGCCGGCCGGTAGCCCTGGGGCGACGCCACCATGCCGATGGTGCCGCCCACGTGCAGAACCAGAACGCGGCTCATCGCAGTTTGGCCACCTGTGCGGCGTCGCTGGGCTCCAGCGTCCAGGCCTGGCGGTCCACGCCCAGATCGGCAAAGCGGGCGGCGTCAAACACCGGCTCTTGCACGCCGGCCGCAATCTGCTCGTCGTAGTCACGCATCAGGCGCAAGCCTTTCTTGAACAGCATGGCCAGCGCGAACAGGTTGGCCAACGCAAGGAAGCCCATGGTCACGTCGGCAAAGGCAAAGGCGGTGCCCAGGTCGGTGGTGGCGCCCCAGCCGCACAGGGCAATCACCACCAAGCGGTACAGCACCAACGCGCCGCGATTTTCGCCGGTGAAGAAGCTCAGGCTGTTTTCGCCCAGGTAGTAGTTGTAGACCATGGTGGTGAAACCGAACAGCATCAACGCCACGCTGACGAAGACGCGGCCCCATTCGCCCACAATGTTGGCCAGCGAAGCCTGCGTCAGCGCCACGCCACCCAGTTCGGTGGCCATGCCCGGCTGGTACACGCCACTGAGCAACACGATGAAGGCGGTGCAGGAGCATATCACCAGCGTGTCGATGAAGACCGAGAACGCCTGCACGATGCCCTGGCTGGCGGGATGCGGCACGTAGGCCACGGCCGCCACGTTGGGCGCGCTGCCCAAGCCCGCTTCGTTGGAGAACAGCCCGCGTTTGACGCCCAGCAGGATGGCCGCGCCAATGCCGCCGCCAATGGCGGGCTCCAGGCCGAAGGCGCTCTTGACGATGAGTGCAAGCACCGCCGGCACGGCAGCGAGGTTGGTGCCGATCACGAACAACGCGACCGCCAGGTAACCCACCGCCATGATGGGCACCAGGAATTCGGCCACGCTGGCAATGCGGCGCACACCGCCGAACACGATGGCCGCCACAATCAGCGCCAGCACGATGCCCGAGGCCAGCACCGGAATGCCGAACGCGTCGTTCACCGAGGTGGCGACCGAGTAGGACTGCAGCGCGTTGAAGCCGAAACCAAAGGTGATCAGCAGCAAGGCGGAGTACAGCGCGGCCAGCCATTTCCACTGTGCGCCCATGCCGCGCACGATGTAGTGCGCCGGGCCACCACGGTAGGTGCCGTCGGGTTCAGCCCGTTTGTAGGCCTGCGCCAGCGTGCATTCGAAATAGCTGGTGGCCATGCCGATCAAGCCCACCACCCACATCCAGAAGATGGCGCCCGGGCCCCCCAAGGTGATGGCCACCGCCACGCCGGCGATGTTGCCACCGCCCACCCGGCCGGCGACCGACAGCATCAGCGCCTGGAACGAGGACAGGTGGCCGTGCTTGTCGCGCGCAAACGCCTGGTTGGCGCCCAGGATGCGGAACATGCGCCCGAAGTAGCGGAACTGCACAAAGCGCGAACCGATGGTGAACCACAGGCCAAGGCCAATGAGCACGACGATGAGGACTTTGCTCCAAAGCAGGTCGTTGAGCAGGTCAAGCATGGTGGGCGCCTCCGTTCTTGGCGGTGGAAGGGAACATGGTCAGTCTCCTGGGTTGGGCGGCGGTGGCCGCATGGTCGTTCGCAGGCAAGTTGCGATCTGCTGGCGGGCGATTTGACCAAACCCCACCGCACCAGGGGAGTTGACGCACTGGCGCTGTTGGGCGCCATTTGGCACTTTCAGTGCGCCATAATGCGCCAATGACACCCGTGGACAACGAAGACTTTGCGCGCAACCTGCGCCTGCTGTGCAGCTTTTACAAGTCGATCGCCGAGGTGTGCCGCCGGCTGGACCTGAACCGCCCGCAGTTCAACCGCTACCTGTCGGGCAAGCACCGCCCGGGTGGGCACACGCTGCGCCGGCTGTGCCACTTTTTTGGGGTGGAGGAGCATGAAATCTTGCAGCCCAGCGCGCAGTTCGAGCGCCTGGTGCAGTTGCGCCCCCCACCGGCCGAGCGCCCGGCCGTGGCCGAAGAAACCCCAGGCGCCGCGCACCTGAACCACCTGCGCCAGCTGGGCGCGGGTGCCGGGCTGGACCGGTTCTTGGGCAGCTACTTCGAGACCTACCTGTCCATGGCCAGCCCGGGACAGATTCTGCGCACCCTGGTGACGCTGCGGCGCGATGGCGACAGCGTGTACTACCAGCGCACCGAACGTTTCCCGGACCCGGCCTTGGGCAAGACCTTCCACGGCGTGTACCTGGGGGCGGTGCATTTGCTGACCGACCGCATTTTTTTGAACGACTACGAAACCCTGACCGGCCTGGAGATGACCCAGACCATCCTGTTTCCGTCGTTCAAGAACCGGGTGTCGCGCCTGAGCGGGCTGCGCCTGGGCGTGTCGGGCACCGAGGACCGCACGCCCTGCTGCACCCGGGTGGTGTACGAGTATTTGGGGCCGCAGGTGAACCCGCGCCGCGCCTTGCGCCTGTGCGGGCTGTTTGGCCTGGACGACCCGCGCATCGACCCGCTGACGCGGCGGGCCATCACCAACGACATCGCGCCCGGGGAGTGGCACTTCCGGGCGCGGTTTTGAGCAAGCGCCCGGTAAGCGCGCTCAGCCCGCCCAGGTGTAAGCCGTCTTGACCGTGGTGAAGAACTCGGCCGCGTAACGGCCCTGTTCGCGCGGGCCGTAACTGGACGACTTGCGCCCGCCAAACGGCACGTGGTAATCCACCCCGGCGGTGGGCAGGTTCACCATCACCATGCCG
>JACCDQ011679677.1_pt1 | contig 11451 bp, 10 predicted proteins | sample 7446031 | NCBI WGS metagenome assembly JACCDQ01 (sample SAMN15323442, study PRJNA562643) | freshwater metagenome | isolation source: river surface water | place: USA:Blue River Watershed | collected 2017-08-17
AGCGCGCGCTCGTCCTCGGCGGGCCGGGCCTTGGCCGCGCGCTCGATGCGCTCCAGATCGCGCCACAGCGTCTCGTCGACGGCCGCCGAGGCCGCTGGCGACGGCGCCTCGGCGCCGCCCTGCGGCGAGCACGCGACCATCGGAAGCGCCATCAACAGCACCACCAGCACGGCAGCTACCGATGAGGCGCGCCAGCAGCCGCTCATGTCCTCACGCGGGCTGTGGCGGCGTTGCATGCGCCCACCGGCCGCCCGCTCAGACTGCAGCCGCCGTTTCTGCGCGGCCCGTGTAGCCGCGTGGCACGGCCCCCAGCAGACGGCGCGTGTACTCCTCGCGGGGCGCGCCGATGAGCTCGGCCGTCGCAGCCTGCTCGACGACGCTGCCGTTCTGCATGACGAGCACCTCGTCCGCGATGAACTTGACGACGGCCAGGTCGTGCGTGATGAAGATGTAGCTGAGCCCGAACTCGTCCTGCAGGTCACGCAGCAGGTTCAGCACCTGCGCCTGCACCGACACGTCCAGCGCCGACACGGCCTCGTCCAGCACCAGCACCTCGGGTTGCAGCGTCAGGCAGCGCGCGATGGCGATGCGCTGGCGCTGGCCGCCCGAGAACTCGTGCGGGTACTTGGCCATGGCCGTCTCGTCCAGGCCCACCTTGCGCAGCAAGGCGATGGCGCGCGCCTCGCGCTCGGCGGCATCGGCGCCGATGCCGTGGATCTCCATGGGCTCGCGCAGCGTCTGGCCGATCGTGAAGCGCGGGTTCAGCGAGGCGTAGGGGTTCTGGAACACCACCTGGATGCGCCGGCGCATGCGCTGCCAGTCGGCGCCGCCCAGGCGCAGCAGGTCCTGGCCGTCGAACAGCACCTCGCCGCCCAGGCTGCCGTTGCTCTGCTCATGCAGGCGCAGCAGCGACAGGCCCATGGTCGTCTTGCCCGAACCGGACTCACCCACGACACCCAGCGTGTGCCCGCGCCGCAGCTTGAAGCTGACGTCGCGCACGGCCTTAAACTCGCGCCGGCCGAACAGGCCCTGCTGCAGCCAGAAACTCTTGCGCAGGCCCTTGACCTCCAGCACCACGGGCGCGTCGGCGTCCTTGGTGGCGGCCGGCGGCGCGGCGCTGCGGCCGGCGATGTGGTCGTCGATGACCATCAGGCGCGAGGCGTCGTCGGTCAGCGAGGGCCGGCAGGCCAGCAATGCCTTCGTGTAGGCATCCTGCGGGCTGTTGAAGATCTGCTCGACCGGCGCGGTCTCGCGCACCTGGCCGTGACGCATGACGACGACCCGGTCCGAGATCTCGCCGACGACGCCCAGGTCGTGCGAGATGAACAGCAGGCTCATGCGGTGCGAGGCCTTGAGCTTGGCGAGCAGCTCCATGACCTGGCGCTGGATGGTCACGTCCAGCGCCGTCGTCGGCTCATCGGCGATGAGCAGCTTGGGCGAACAGGCCAGCGCCACGGCGATCATGACGCGCTGCTGCTGGCCGCCGGACATTTCGTGCGGATAGGCGCGCAGGCGCCGCTTGGGCTCGGGAATGCCCACTTCGTACAGCAGCTCCTCGGCCCGCACGAGCGCCTGGCGGCGCGACATGCCCATGTGCTTCATCAGCGGCTCGCAGATCTGCGTGGCCACGTTGAACACCGGGTTCAGCGAACTCATCGGGTCCTGGAAGACGCAGGCGATCTCCTTGCCGCGGATGGCCTGCAGCTCGCGCGCGCTGCTGCGCAGCAGGTCACGGCCCTGGAACAGAATGCGGCCCTCGCGCTCCGCGTTGCTGGGCAGCAGGTTGAGGATGGACATCGCCGTGACGCTCTTGCCCGAGCCCGACTCGCCCACCAGCGCGACGGTGGCGTTCTCGGGCACCTCGAAGCTGATGCCCTTGACGGCCTGCTGCCGGCGCATCTGCCCGCCCTCCCGGCCCATGCGGAAGGAGACGTGCAGATCCTCGATGCTCAACAAGGGGTTCATTCCAGACCTCTCAACTTCGGGTCCAGCGCATCGCGCAGGGCGTCGGTGAACAGCGCGAACGCGGTGACGAACACGGCCATGAACGTGGCCACCACGGCAAGCTGCCACCAGTAGCCCAGGATGAGCTCATTTTGCGCCTCCGCGAGCATCGTGCCCCAGCTGACCTGGTCCACGCTAACGCCCAGGCCAAGGTAACTCAGGATGACCTCGCTCTTGATGAAGCTGACGACGTGCAGCGACAGTTGCACCAGCGCCACGTGCGACACGTTGGGCAGGATGTGCCGGAACATGCGCGACCAGCGGCTCGCGCCGATGGCCTCGGCCGAGCGGACGTACTCGCGCACGCGGTGCTTGATGAACTCCGCACGGATGAGCCGGTAGATGCCCGTCCAGCCGGTCAGCGCCAGGATGGCGACGACCGCGCCGATGCCGCGCGGGAAGATGGCCGCGAACGCGAAGATCAGCAGGATGCTCGGGATGGCCGTGAACACGTTGTAGACCCACTCCAGCAGGTCACCCACCCAGCCACCGAAGAAGCCCGAGACGGCTCCCAGCAGCGTGCCGATCAGCGTCGCGACGATGGCCGCGGCGAGCCCGACGAAGATGGTCACCTCGGCGCCCTTGACGACCTTGGCCAGCACGTCGCGGCCCAGCCGGTCGCCGCCCAGCGGCAGCGTCTCGGCGCGCGAGACCTCCTCCGTCTTGAACGACTTGGCCCGCTCGGCCCACTCGGCGTAGCGCGGCGCCAGCGGGTCGATGTCGGACAGGTCGACATTGGGGCCCTTGGGCGCGGCGATGGCGCCGGTGTCCTCGGCCGGCTGCGGCCCGAGCAGCGTGGGCGGCGCGTTAGGCACGCCGACTTCCTGCTGCCAGCCCGCCGCGACGACCTGCGTGGCCACCAGCGCCACCAGCAGCAGGAAGGCGCCCACGATGGCCATGGCCACGAGGCCGACGCGATCGGTCCTGAGCCGGCGCCAGGAGGCGGCCCAAACGCCGCCGGAAGAACTTGGGAGAACGGGATTCATGTCGATGCTTGGAGGCGCGTGTTGGCGGCGCGCCGCGCGTGCGGCGCTGCGGAGCGGGGGCTCACTTGAACACCACGCGGGGGTCGACGACCTTGTAGAGCACGTCGACGAGCAAGTTGACCGTCATCGTCAGCGCCGCCAGGTAGATCGCGAAGGCCTGGATGACCGGGTAGTCGCCGCGGTTGACGGCCAGGTAGAGCTCGCGGCCCAGGCCCGGGATGGAGAAGAACACCTCGATGAGGAAGCTGCCGACCAGCACGCCGGGCACCAGCACCGACACGTTGGTGAGGATGGGGATGAGCGCGTTGCGCAGCACATGCTTGAGCAGCACGGTGCCTTCGGTCAGGCCCTTGGCGCGCGCGGTGCGCACGTAGTCGTGGCCCAGCTCGTCGAGGAAGAAGCTGCGGTACAGCCGGATCTGCGGCGCGAGAGACACCGCCACGGCGACCAGGATGGGCAGCGGCGCATAGGTGGTCAGGTTGGTCCAGACGCTGCCAGTCCAGCCCTGCACCGGGAACCAGCCCAGCCGGAAAGCGAACACGTACTGCGCCAGGATCACATACACCAGCAGCGAGATGGAGACCGCCACGGTGGTGCAGATCATGACGGCACGGTCGGTCAGACTGCCGCGCACGGTGGCCACGGCCAGCGCGAACGGGATCGCCAGCACCACCTCCAGCACGAGGATGGGCACGGTCACCGTCAGCGTGGCCGGCAGGCGCGTGGCAAAGAGGTTGACCACGGGCTCGCTGGTGGCCCAGCTCTTGCCCCAGTCGAAGGTGACGATCTGCTTCAGGAAGATCAGCAACTGCTCCCAGACCGGCTTGTTCAGCCCCAGCTGGTCGCGGATTGCCTCGATCTGCTCGGCGCTGGCGTTCATGCCGCCGAGGATGAGCGCCGGATCGTTGCCGAACTTCTTGAACAGGAAGAACACCAGCAGCACCACGCCCAGGAGGGTGGGGATCATCTGCCACAGACGCCGAACGAGATAGGCCGCCATACGGGGCTCCTAGAAACCACAAACCCCGCCGGGAGCGCGGGGTTACACGAGAAAACGGGGCGGAGTCTATGCGAGGGCGGCGGCAGCGGGCGATTTCACTAGACTGCGCCCTTCTTCTAGCCAGCGCCTCCCCTGATGAAGTTCCCTGCCCTGTTGAGCGGCCTTGTCCTGGCCTGCATGCTGGCCCCCGCCGCTCACGCCGCCGACAAGGTGCTGCGCTATGCGTTCAAGGTCGCCGAGACCGGCTTCGATCCGGCCCAGATCTCCGACAAGTACTCCAAGGACATCGCCGGCGCCATCTTCGACGCGCCGCTGGAATACGACTTCGGCGCCCGCCCGTTCAAGCTGCGGCCCGCCACGCTGGCCGAGATGCCGCAGATCAGCGCCGACTTCAAGACGCTCACGATGCGCGTCAAGCCGGGCATCTATTTCTCCGACGACCCGGCCTTCGAGGGCCTGAAGCCTGGCGAACGGCGCGAGCTGACCGCGGCCGACTACGTCTACAGCATCAAGCGCCACTACGACCCACGCTGGAAGAGCAACAACCTCTACATCCTGGAGAACGTCGGCATCCTCGGGCTGTCGGAGCTGCGCCGCGAAAGCCTGCGCACGAAAAAGCCGTTCGACTACGACCGCGAGGTCGAGGGCCTGAAGGCGCTGGACCGCTACACCTTCCAGATCAAGCTGGCGGTCGCCGACCCGCGTTTCGTCTACCAGTTTGCCGACCCCGGCTTCGTCGGCGCCGTCGCGCGCGAGGTCGTCGAGGCCTATGGCGACCACATCATGGCGCACCCCGTGGGCACCGGTGCGTTCCGCCTCGTCGAGTGGCACCGCAACTCGCGCATCGTGCTCGATCGCAACCCCAACTTCCGCGAGGTGCGCTACGCCGAGGTGGCGCCGCCGGACGCCAGCGACCGGCTCAAGGCCGAGGTCGCCGCGCTGCAGGGCCGCCGGCTGCCCATCGTGGACCGCGTCGTCGTCAGCATCGTCGAGGAGGCGCAGCCGCGCTGGCTGTCCTTCCTGCGCGGCGAGGCCGACGTCATCGAGGAGGTGCCCATCGACTTCGCCACCATCGCGATGCCCGGCAACCACCTGGCGCCCAACCTGGCCAAGCAGGGCATCACGATGACGCGCTACCCGCGCGCCGACATCTCGTTCAGCTACTTCAACATGGAAGACCCGGTTGTCGGCGGCTACACGCCCGAGAAGATCGCGCTGCGCCGCGCGATCAACCTGGCCGTGGACCTGGACAAGGAGATCCGCCTCGTGCGCCGTGGCCAGGCGCTCAAGAGCCAGGGGCCCCTGCCGACCACGGTGTTCGGCTACGACCCCGCCTTCAAGTCGGAGATGAGCGAGTTCAGCCTGGCCAAGGCCAAGGCCTTGCTGGACCTGTACGGCTACAAGGACCGCGACGGCGACGGCTGGCGCGAACGGCCCGACGGCCAGCCGCTGGTCATCGAGTACTCGACGCTGGCCGACGGCGAGCGCCGCCAGCTCGCCGAGCAATGGCAGAAGAACATGAAGGCGCTGGGCGTGCGCATGACCTTCAAGATCGGCAAGTTCCCCGAACAGCTCAAGGCCGCCAACGCCGGCAAGCTGCAGATGTGGATGGTCGGCTGGGTGGGCACCGTGCCCGATGGCGACTACTTCCTCGCGCTGGGTTCCAGCAAGGCCAAGGGCAACGCGAACAAGACCCGCTTCGACCTGCCGGCCTTCGACGCCCTCTACGACCGGCAGAAGGCCATGCCCGACGGCCCCGAGCGCCTGGCCGTCATGAGCGACGCGCAGCGCCTGCTCGTCGCCTACGCGCCCTACAAGTTCCACGTGCATCGCGTCTTCACCGACATGGCTCACCCCTGGGTGCGCGGCTACAGCCGCAACCTGTTCGTGCGTGACTTCTGGAAATACATCGACATCGACCCCGCCACCCAGCCCCAGCCATGAAGCAGTTGCTCGCAGCGCTCGCCACCTGCCTGGCGCTGGCTGCGCCCGCCCGTGCCACGGTGCCGGTGAAGACGCTGCATTACGCCTTCCGCATCGCCGAGACGGGTTTCGACCCGGCGCGCATCTCCGACATCTACTCCCGCACGGCCACGGCCCACATCTTCGAAGCGCTCTACACCTTCGACCCGCTCGCGCGCCCTGCGCGCCTGGTGCCGCTCGTCGCGGCTGGCGAGCCCAAGGTCAGCGCCGACTACAAGACCTTCACCGTCCGCGTCCAGCCCGGCATCTACTTTGCCGACGACCCGGCCTTCAAGGGCCAGCGGCGCGAGGTCACCGCGCAGGACTTCGTCTACAGCATCAAGCGCTTCGCCGACCCGGCCAACAACGCGCAGGGCTGGGTGACCTATGAAGACCAGGCCATCGTCGGCCTGGGCGAGCTGCGCGAGCAGGCGATCAGGAGCCGCAAGCCCTTTCCGTACGACACCGAGGTCGAAGGCCTGCGCGCGCTGGACCGCTACACGCTGCAGGTCCGCACCAAAGGGCCGCGGCCGCGGCTCGTCGAGGCCATCTTCGCCGGCAACGACCTCTACGGCGCCGTCGCGCGCGAGGTCGTCGAGTTCTACGGCGACCGCATCATGGAACACCCCGTCGGCACCGGGCCCTTCCAGCTGAAGGCGTGGCGGCGCAGCTCGCAGATGGTGTTCGAGCGCAACCCGGCCTATCGCGAACGCCACTACGACGCGCAGCCCGCCGCTGACGACAAGGAGGCGCAGGCCATCTACGCCCGCTTCAAGGGCCGCCGCATCCCGATGGTCGACCGCGTCGTCGTCGACGTCATCGAGGCGGACCAGCCGCGCTGGCTCGCCTTCCTGAACGGCGAGCACGACTTCATCGAACGCGTGCCCGAGGCTTTCATCACGCAGGCCGCGCCCGGCGGCAAGCTCGCCCCCAACCTGGCGCGGCGCGGCATGCAGGCGGTGTTCACGCTGTCGCCGGACATGACGCTGACCAGCTTCAACCTCGACGACCCGGTCATCGGCGGCGTGACGCCGGACAAGGTCGCCCTGCGCCGCGCGCTGTCGCTGGCCTACGACGTGAACCAGGAGATCCGCGTCGCGCGGCGGGGCCAGGGCGTGCCGGCCCAGTCGCCCGTGCTGCCCAACACCAGCGGCTACGACGCGGCGTTCAAGAGCGAGATGAGCGACCACGACCCGGCCCGCGCACGCGCGCTGCTGGACATGTACGGCTTCGTCGACCACGACGGCGACGGCTGGCGCGACATGCCCGACGGCAGCCCGCTCGTGCTGACGCGCAACACCCAGTCCGACTCGCTGAGCCGGGCCCTCGACGAACTGTGGGAGAAGTCGCTGCGCGCCATCGGCATCCGGCTGACGCTGAAGATCCAGCAGTGGCCCGAGAACCTCAAGGCCGCGCAGGCGGGCGACTACCAGATGTGGCCCGTCGCCTCGACGGCCGCCTCGCCCGACGGCCAGGAGGCGCTGCAGCGCTTCTACGGCCCGGCCGCCGGCACGCAGAACCTGCCGCGCTTTCGCAACGCCCGCTTCGACGCGCTGTACGACCGCATGCAGGCCCTGCCCGACGGGCCCGAGCGCGAGGCGCTGTTCAAGGAGGCCAAGCGCATCGCCGTGGCCTTCATGCCCTACAAGGTGCATGTCCACCGCATCGTGACCGACATCCAGCAGTCGACGATGCGCGGCTTCTACCGGCCGCTGTTCTGGCTGGACTTCTGGCAGTTCGTCGACATCGAGCCCGCCGCACCGTCCGTCCGCTGATTTCCGCGGCCGCATCCCATCAAATCGACAGGCTGTCGCATCGAGCCGACCGGCACGCGTTCTGCCGTTAGGCTACTTCCCATCAACACCGAAAGGAGCCCGACAATGAACGACGCCGAAGAACTCAACAAGCTGGCCGACCTGCACGCTCGCGGCGTGCTCAGCGACGAAGAGTTCGCCAAGGCCAAGGCCCGCGTGCTGGCCGGCAGCGCCCCCCACCACGCCGGCTCGGCCGGCCCCAACGTCGGCGCCGTCAACGGCCTGCGCCGCGCGCGGGTGGACCGCTGGCTGGGTGGCGTCTGCGGCGGCATCGCCCGCTCGACGGGGCTGGACTCCTGGGTCTGGCGCCTGATCTTCACGGTGCTCTTCCTGGCCTTCGGCAGCGGCGTCCTGCTCTACATCCTGCTGTGGATCTTCGTGCCGGAGGAGTGAGCACAGCGCCTGCGGCCGCCGCCCCGGGGCCGCGCGCTTCGCTAACAATGCGGGGCGATCCGCACGCACCGCTGCCCCGCATGCCCGCACACCGCCCGCCACGCGCCACGCGTCGCTCCCCGACAGCGCCCACCGCTGCCAGCGACGCCGCCGAGCTGCGCGCCCCCAGCGCCTGGCTGCTGATGCTCGAAGGCCGCGCGCCGTGGGAATACGCGGCCTTGCTCGCCGCGCTGCCCTGGATGAAGAAGCTGCCGCAGGGCGACGGCCACCCGGTGCTGGTGTTCCCCGGCCTGGGCGCCAACGACCTGACGACGGCGCCGCTGCGCGCGCTGCTGGGCTCGCTGGGCTACACCACGCAGCCCTGGCAGCAGGGGTTCAACTTCGGCCCCCGCGCTGGCGTGCTGGAGAAGGCCCGCGCCCAGCTCGTCGACCTGCACCGCCGCCACCACCGCAAGGTCAGCCTCGTGGGCTGGAGCCTGGGCGGCCTCTACGCGCGCGAGCTGGCCAAGGCATGCCCGGAGCTCACGCGCTGCGTCGTCACGCTGGGCACGCCGTTCACCGGCCACCCGCGCGCCACCAATGCCTGGCGCTTCTTCGAGCTGGTCAGCGGCCAGACCCTGGCCGACCACCACGAGCTGCTGACGCAGATCCGCACCCCGCCCCCCGTGCCGACGACGTCCATCTATTCCCGCACCGACGGCGTCGTCGCGTGGCGCTGCAGCGTCAACGAGCCGTCACCGCTGGCCGAGAACATCGAGGTCCAGGCCAGCCACATCGGCCTGGGCGTGAACCCCGTGGCGCTGTATGCGCTGGCCGACCGCCTCGCGCAGCCGCAAGGCCAGTGGGCGCCCTTTGAACCCAAAGGGGCGCGGCGCTGGTTCTACAAGACGACCGCGTGATACGTGTGACGCGCGTCACCCCTGACCCGACTGAGCAGTAACCCCATGCCCACCGACGCCGACGAGAACTTCTACGCGCGTGCCGACCAGCACATCCACCTCTCCAACGACCAGCTGGCCGACGAGCCGGCACGCGGCAAGGTGAGTGCCTCCATGCTTTACGCGGCGTCGCGATTCAATGCGTGGGTCAGCGCCTGCGGTTTCCAGTCCGGCGAGCAGATGGCGCAGGCACGGGAGGAGACGCTCGCCTATTTCGTCGAGCAGTACCGCCTCATGCTGGAAGAAAACCTCGACGACTACATCGCGAACTTCGACCGCTACATGACCCACGCGCAGCCCTGATCCGACGATGCCCTGGACCTTTGCCCACCCGGCAGCCATCCTGCCGCTGCGCCCGCTGTGCCCGCGCTGGCTGTCGCTGCCTGGCCTGATCCTCGGCGCGATGGCGCCCGACCTGAGCTACTACATCGGCATGCACGGCGCGTGGTCGGCGTTCTGCCACACGCTCACCGGCATCCTCATCGCCTGCCTGCCCGCCTGCCTGCTGATGCTGGCGCTGCTGCAGCGCCTGGCGCAGCCGCTGACCGTGCTGCTGCCCGAGCCGCACCGCGCCCTCGTGCGCGAGCAGTTGCGGCCGCCCGCACGGGCCGCCTGGGTGAACCTGGCGGTGGCCGTGCTGTCCATCCTGCTGGGTGCCGCCACGCATGTGCTGTGGGACTCCTTCACGCACCAGGGCCGCTGGGGCGCCGAGTTGCTGCCCGACCTGGACGACTCGCAGCCGCAGCTCACCCACCTGCTGCAGCACCTGAGCAGCCTGGTCGGCGTGGTCGCCCTGGTCATCGCCTACCGGCGCACGCTGCGCAAGCGTCCACCGGCCCCGGCGGGCACGGCGCACGGCGGCCGCCTGCGGCTGCTGCTGGCCTGCCTGGCGGCGGCGCTCGTCGTCGGCGCCACCTGCGCCTACCTGCTGACGCCGACGTCGCTGCCGGCCTACCCCACGCACCTCGTCGTGCGCACGGTCGTCTGGAGCACCAGTTGTTTCGCCACGCTGTTCGCCATCGCCAGCCTGGCCTGGTGGCGCCGCCGTGGCGACCGCTGAGCCCTTGGCCGCGCGCGGGCCGCGGTTCTCGCGGTAAGGTATCGGCTTCAACCGGAATTGACGATGCAACACCACACCCTCGCCGCCGAAGACAAGGCCCCCAAGAAGGACGCTCCCGAGAAGCACGAAGAACAGCTGCTGTTCAAGGGGCGCTATGTGATGGTCTTCGGCGAGATCGACGACAAGATGGCGCTGGCCACCTGCCGCCGCCTGCTGGCGCTGGCGCAGGAGTCCGACGCGCCGATCACGCTGCTGATCTCGTCGCCCGGCGGCCACGTGGAGAGCGGCGACGCCATCCACGACATGATCCGCTTCGTGCGCGCGCCGGTGAACATCGTCGGCACGGGCTGGGTGGCCAGCGCGGGCACACACATCTACCTGGCCGCCCCCAAGGAACGCCGCTTCGCGCTGCCCAACACGCGCTTCATGATCCACCAGCCGGCCGGCGGCGCCGGTGGCCAGGCCAGCGACATCGCCATCCAGGCCAAGGAAATCATCCGCACACGCGAGCGCATCGCCACCGTCATCGCGCGCGAGACCGGCCAGCCGCTGTCGCGCGTGGCCGTCGACATCGAGCGCGATTTCTGGATGAGCACCGACGAAGCCATCGCCTACGGGCTGGTCTCGCGCGTCATCGAGCGCCAGGCCGACCTCGGCTGACCCGGCCTCGATGCAGGTCAGCGCCAACGGCGTCCGCCTCGAAGTCGACCTCCACGGCCCCATCGACGGGGCCCCGCTGCTGATGGTCATGGGCCTGGGCATGCAGCTCACGGCCTGGCCCGATGGCCTGGTGGACGCGCTGGTGGCCCAAGGCTTTCGCGTCATCCGCTTCGACAACCGCGACATCGGCCTGTCCCAACCCTTCGACGAGCTGGGCGTGCCCAGCGTGCCGATGGCGGCGCTGCTGCACACGCTGCATCTGCCGGTCAAGGCGCCCTACACGCTGGCCGACCTGGCGCGCGACGCCGTCGGCGTGCTCGACGCGCTGGGCATCGCGCGGGCCCATGTCTGCGGCGCGTCCATGGGCGGCATGGTGGCTCAGCACCTGGGCTTCACCCACGGCGACCGGCTCAGCAGCCTGACGCTGATGATGACCAGCAGCGGCGCGCGCCACGTGCCGCGCGAGAGCTGGCAGGTGCGCAAGCTGCTGATGTCGCGGCCACGGCGCGGCGCCACACCGGCACAGACGCTGGACAACCTCCTCGACCATTTCGTCGCGCTGTACGGCGTCATCGGCAGCCCCGCCTATCCGGCGCCGGCCGAGGCGCTGCGCGAGCGCATCGCGCAGAGCGTG
>JACCDQ011952335.1_pt1 | contig 11451 bp, 26 predicted proteins | sample 7446031 | NCBI WGS metagenome assembly JACCDQ01 (sample SAMN15323442, study PRJNA562643) | freshwater metagenome | isolation source: river surface water | place: USA:Blue River Watershed | collected 2017-08-17
AGGAACAATGCGAACCCTCTGCCATGTAGAACTTGCCATCGCGCTTGAAAACAACCGTGGCATCGCCGCAGTAGCATCCAGGCGCATAGCTGGCAAAAAGAATTTCATCGTCAGTGGGGAAGCCCTCGATGGTCCCAGGCTTGTCCTCCCAACGGGCGTCGGAGAACTCCTGCATCGTTTGGTCGCGGTCTTTGAAGTCGAGAAAATACTTGGTCATGGCGAGGTTCCTTATCTTGGACAGCCTCATGCTGTCGGGTTGGTTGATAGGATTTCGCAGGCGCTCGGCGGGGCTTCCCAGAAGTCGCCCTTGCCGTCCGTCATGCGGTAATGGATCCCTGGGTTGATCCGGCCTCGTGGGATTCGTTTCATCTCCACGAAGATCCCTTCTCGGTGAGGGTTCTTCTCGCTGGCGTGGATCAGCCTGATGCGCTGGCCGAACACGGGATGTTTCATGCATCCTCCAGCGGCATAATTCTCATGACGGATTCCTCGGGGCCTTCGAGCTTGCGGAGTTTGAGCTGCCAGATTCGGGAGTCGTCCATGCCCAGGACCTCGAACACGGCATCCAAAAAGAGTTTGGCCTTGTTGTCCAGGTCGATCCTGCGTGGCGTCCCGGTCTTAGTCATCCACTTCCGGCTGTAGAAGGTCAGGGATACCTCCAGGAGCCCGTCTATGGGCCTCGGCTTGGTCTCTCGGCCTGCCAGCATGGTCCACTTGACCAGATCCTTGAAGGTGGCCGCATCCTTGGACAACACCCGCCGCTTGCCCACGGTAACGAAGGCATTGTTCACGGACGGGGGGAGACAGGGGACTCGGATGGTGATCAAAATGGCACCGGGCTAGGCGGGATGGCCTGCCTAGCGATGAAACTACACCCAGGAACATCCATGTTGGCGATCCGCTCCAGAGCTGCCCTGAGTCTGTTGATCTCATCGGCGCATTCGTCAATGGGGTGCATTTCTGCCATGTCTTTGCGGATCTCGCCAATTTCATCGGCCTTGATGATGCCCTTGATGGTGATGCTTGCCTCGCCCAGGTAGTCTGCGATGATCCCAGCATTGGCGATTGTCGAGCCCTGGAGGCACCCGTGAGCCGCTTGGATCGCTCCCAGGGCGTGGAGCAAGCGATCCATGGTGGTGGAGGGGTCTGTCTTACTCATGCGGCTTCCTTTCGGCCAAACTCGTGGCCTTGACCCGGCCCCGCGTCTCTCGCTGGATAGCAAGGGCCAGGGTAAGGGATGGGATTGTGTTGTGGTTCAGGATGTCCGACAGGTGGCCACGGGAGATACCAAGCCGCTTTGCCAGTTCCGTAACCGACATGGAGAAGGGGTGAGTGTGTTTTTTCCTCATTGAGTCTAAACACTCTTTTGATTTAGGAGAAGGCGGAGGGACCTTCCACATTCGATGGAACATGCCGTGGCATTTTTGGCATAACCATACAACCGCCAAGGGTCTGTCGTAATCAAGATGGTGGCCGTGGGTTTTCTTCTCTTCACCACAGAACTCACATTCCTTGGCTCGGTTAAGAATACCCTTTTTTATGGCAGCCCTAACCTCCATCCTCGCCTTTTGCTTGATGGCCTCCTGGTTCATCCACGCACCTTGCCGCTGTTTGTACCCTCGAAAATGTCCGGCCTCAAATCATGCGGCTGGACATCTGGATACAGTTCACAGATTCGGAGCGCCAAGGGGGCACCGGGCCGGATTCGGAACGCCAGGATGGAGGCCAGGTATTGGGTGCTGATACCCAATTTCTTGGCCGCTGCTTCGATGGGGGGAGAGTCGGTATGGTTCGCCATGACTCTAGTGTAGGCATGTTCGGAGGCCATGCAAACTTTTTTTAAAAAAAGTGTGGCGCGGTTCTCGGGATGCCCCATACTGAGTCATGCAGCACCCTGGAAGTCGAGGCAACCAGGCGGTTCTTTGGGCGGGCCGTAGCAGACCAACTGGCGTGACCGGGAAAGGCTACCAGTGCTACGGCCCCGAAGACCATCTTTGACAAGCCCCGCATGTAGTAAGAGGGGCACAACCCACGGCCAGCTTTCCATTACTGCGTGGGATACAACAAAATCGAATCACCGGATGCCAGATAGCCATGCGCCACACGAATACCACGCATGGTGAAGGGGGGCTGGTTCTCAAAGTGGCTCAAGATTGCCGCCACCATCCGGCTTCAGTTCCTTGGGAAGAGACACAGCCGAAGCTTCGTGAAGTGCTGGGCATAAAATCTGTGCCCGGCCCCAAGGATTCAATCCGGGACGCTGTTGGCATGCAACAGGCCAATACTGCGCCGGAAGCACCGCGCCCGATGAGTTGGGGCGCACCGCCTGGTGAGCTGGCAGAGGGGAAAGAATCCCTCGTAAATCAGCCCGTGTGAAACCACCGGCATGAGCGCAAGTGATAGATCATTCTGACCGCGCACGGGCAACCCAATCGTTTGAGCCAAGGGCCTACGGGTCTTTGGTCCAGCCGATGAGCTGAGGAGAAAACATGAACCCGATGACAGAAGTAGAGGTCGCCAAGGGCATTCAGGCTTCAATCGCTGGCCTGGACCTCGATCACCCCCATGCCCGTGAGATGTGCCTGGGCCTGATCTCCGCACTGGAGCGCAGCCTGGACCGCATCAAGGCTGCTGAGGATACCGAGCGATGGCTTCAGGTCGAGGCCGAAATGGACCGCTCCATCCTCCGCATTCAGGAGTTGGCCCATCAGATCAAGGGCAAGAATGCCCTTCAGATCGAAGCCGAGATCATGACGGTTGCGCTGGCCACGGCAGACGCCCGACAGCTTGCCACGCTGAGCGAGTCGGAAGAGGCCGCGCTTGATGAACTAGAGCAGCGTGCCAGCCATGTCTGCCCTGTGTTCGCTCCCAAGGGTGTCCAATGAGGTCCCCATCACGCTCCGAGATTGCAGAGAATTGGACAGGCCCTGACTACCAGGATGAAACAGACTGGACCAAGTGCGACAAGTGCGACGAAGAATTCGACCGCGAAGATATGTTTCTTCACGAAGATGGCAATACCTACTGCGCTGACTGCGTTTACCTGACCCCGGAAGACTACCGGGATGGCGAGGCAGACCGTGCCAACGATGAAGCGAGGGATGACGGATGACCAACGAAGTTAGGACCACCTCCAAGACGGATCTCAAAGGGTTCCTAGAGAAGCATATTGGGAGTGTCCAGAGCGTTGCAGCGGCCACCCTGAATCCCGAGCGCATGACCCGCCTCGTCTGCGCCGCCGCCAGCCGCGATGACCACCTCGCCAAGTGTTCCCCCATGTCGATCCTGCGGTCACTCGCCCAGGCCGCGTCCATGGGCCTGGAGCCCTTCGATGGTCGAAACGAAGTCCACCTTGTGCCTCGCTGGAACAAGAAGGCTAACGGCGGGAAGGGTGCCCTGGAGGCTACCTGCCTTGTCGGCTACCCCGGCCTGATTCGACTGGCCACGGATACAGGCAAGGTCCGCAACATCGACGCCCGTGTGGTCTACGCCAAGGATGAGTTTGCCGTTGAATACGGCATCGAGCCCCGCATCATGCACCGGCCCAGCTTTGAGAAGGACCGTGGGGACATAGTGGCTTTCTACGCCGTGGCCCACTTCCCAGATGGATCTACCCAGTTCGATGTCATGGCACGCCACGAGGTGGACGCCATCATGGAACGGGCCAAGGACGGCAAGGACGGGTTCAGCCCGTGGAAGTCCGACTACAACGAGATGGGCCGCAAGACGGCGGTTCGTCGCCTTTGCAAATACCTCCCCAAGTCACAGGCCCTAGCTGCCGCGCTAGAGGTCCAGGCCAAGGCAGAAGCCGGAGAGTATTTCGACGGTGAAGTCCTCCGGCCCGGCGATGCTAATCCTCCTGAAATCGGATCATCTAAGGTGGATGGCGTATGGGTATGGAGTGAAGATGACATTGCCAACTTCCACACATTCTGCGATGAACTTCTTGAGTCCTGTATCAAGGCCGGTCTGAGTGAGACCGATAGCAATGCCAAGATTGACTATTACAAAGCCCAGAAGGATTCCGGCAAAGATTCCCCCGAGACAGTCCTGAACCGCATGGCTGCGGCTGCGTCCGAGCTCGATAAGAAGGCCGCACAAAAGGAGAAGGCATGAGTGCCACAGACACCAGTATTGCCCTCATGGTGAACCACCACGCACTTTTTGCCGTGAAAGTGAAGCTGTTCTTCGCCGCGATCACCCTCCGATGGGACCGCTACGACACCCTGAAGGAGCATCGCCGGATCATCGAGCGCCGGGAGGCGCGGCTGGGGGAAGGCGCGAAATCCAAGGCCAAAGCCGAGCAGGTTGAGGCCCTTCCGTTCCCGGAGGCTGTGCGATGACCATCCCGCCCATGCCAGAGAAGCCGAGTTTTAGGGATCACTTTGGCCGCTACAAGCCAACTGCTGTTAGCCAATCCATACTGGTTGCCTACATCGAATCCCTGATGGAATGGGGCGAGCAGGGATGGGCCAAGGTCCAGGCACTTCGCACCAAGCTGGATGCTAGCGAATCTAACCGATACCTGGTCGGGTATGTGAATGAGTTAAAGGAGCAACGTGACGGGCTTATCACGGGGCTTGAAGCGTCAGAGATCAAGTGCGCCGAACTTCAGGCTAGATCAACCGAATGGCAGCGCCGTGAGTCTGTGCGCCGTGATGAGCGAGACGCCGCCCGAGCCGATGCCGAGATGCTGGCACAACGGGTCAACTTGCTTGAAGGGCTTATCCTTGAATCCTGCGATTACATCACATGCGCTTTGCCGACCAAGTGCGACACGGCTTTTGCGGGAAGCGTCCTGGGCCGAGCCGCCCTCGCCCAGCACCGGGAGGGGCGATGAGCAGAGATTTTGGACCGTGGTTTAGGGCCGTGGTATGCCACTGCGGGCAGCACAAACAAGATCACGGGGAAGGGGCCTGCACTGCCTGCGGTTGTTCCGACAAATTCAAAACCGTAACCGTCCGGTATGAGTGGGAATACCGGTTCTTCCACCGCAAGTATTTCATTGTTGAGTGGGATGGTTGCACACATGACGCCGCACACCGGGAGGGGCGATGACCACCCTTCAGGAACACGAATATCTCAAGCCCGTCCGGACCAAGGAACTCAAGGACATGACCCCCGACGAATACCGGAAATGGTCATCGGCCATGTCGGACTGGCTCTGGAAGCGTGACGGGCTCATTGCCGCTGAAGCGGTAAAAGACATGGTAAGCCCGATGCAGGTTCGAGACGGGATCATGCGTGAACGGGCCTGCCTTCCCCGCGCAGACTACGAGTGGCGTGACATCCCGGCCCGGAAACCCAAGGTCAAGCCAGCCTGGTCAGGCTCATCCAAGCACTACAACGCAGCCGCCAAAGAACGGTCTCGAATCAAACAGGCCGTAACGCTATCCATCGATGAAATGCGTGAACGCCAGGAACGGGCCAGGGCATCACGGGCCAAATACCGAGAGAAGAAGCGCAGAGAGAAGGAGGCCGCATGATCCGGTTCGGTAAGTTCCTGTTCAAAGCCATCGTCGTGTGCATCTGGGCTGTTTTCACCTACGCCTGTGTTCAGAGGGCCGCTGATGACATCAGCTTCTGGAGAGCGATGGGAGGTGGGTTTTGAGCTTCGACTGGATCTACCTCCTCGCCGTGCCCCTGGTCTGCGTCTCGGCCTTCATCATCCTCTACCCTGTGTTCTGCGGTGGCAGGTCGAACGACTATTCAGACCTCCAGGATGATCTGGACCACGCCACGGGCCAGCTCACCCACGTCACGGCGCTGGAAGTTGAAGCCCGCCGCAGGACACGCTCCTTCGACACCCAACGCTGGCGTATCAAATACCAAGAAGCCTTGCACCACTACTACATGAAGAAGTGGAAGCGCATGTGGGACGGGTGTGCTGACCAGGCTGGCTAGTTTCACAATATCTAGGGTTGACGGGGCTTGTTTGGGGATTATGTTGTTGTGTAGGAGGGATGATGCTCACCACTGAATCTCTTATCATGATGCAGGCTGAACTCAAAGACCTGACACAGACACCTAATGGTTGGCCCCGTCTTCCATTGGCCCAGCGATTCGCTCAAAGGGTCATTCTCACGGGCGAGGGGTGCTGGGGTTGGTCCGGAGCTTCAGACCACCTTGGTTATTCCAGGCTCTGTGGCAGGGCAAGGACAACCTATGCCCACCGGTTGGCCTACGAACTGATGGTCGGCCCCATCCCCGATGGCATGGAAATCGATCACATCTGCCGTAACCGTGGATGCGTAAATCCTAGCCACCTTCGCGTTTGCACACACTCTGAGAACCTACGAAACACAGGTAGGATGGTGACTAACACTAGTGGGTTCAAAGGCGTTTCGTGGCACAAGGCCTCTCGCAAGTGGACGGCTAGGATTACCCTCCACCAGAAGGGAATAACCCTCGGATACTTCAATACGCCAGAGGATGCCTATGCATGCTATTGCAAAGCCGCAAAGGAACTCCATGGTGAATTCGTTAATGTGGGAAGCCACCTAGACGAACTGGACCTTCGCAAAGCCTGCCCACCGTCTCTGGTTGGCGGCCGTGGCCCGAAGGTCTCCCCCTCACTCAAGAAGACCACCGCGGTCACGCGGTAACTGTCCAGATGCGGGAGGCATCGTGATTTGTAAAACGCCCACCGAAGTTCTCATGCACGACGCCATCGTTCTCCTGGTGGAATGCCTCACCAAATATACCAACCACTTTTTTGGCGATGAATATTCGCCCGCCTGCCCTGCAAACAAAGAGGTGTGGGGTGATGAGATTGGTGAGTGTGATTGTTCCTATCGGCATAACAAGGCGGCTCTCGATGCTGCACAACCATTTCTTTAGCCCAGGAGCACATATGGAACGCTTCGTTGTCGAGAGCAAGAAAACTGGCGTATGGGAGTCACTAAATTTGCCTGCGATGAGCAGAGAAGAAGCTACCCGCTACATCGGAGCCATAAAGAAAGACCAGGAATCGGATCTACCCATCCGCTTCGTCCCCGCAACGAATTGATTCTCTTGTCCAGAAAGGCCCAACATGGAAGCCGAAGACAACCTGACCCATACCTGCTGCTGGTGCCAGTCCTCCATGGACCCCGACCAGGCCATGTGCGTGGAGTGCTGGCAGGAGAACATGAAGCGCCGGGAAGTTGAGCGTGACCATGCCCTGGATGATCTCAAGGCAGAGATCGCCAACCACCGGGAGGACCGCGAACTGGTCATGAAGGCGTTCGCCACCCTGGGCGAAGGCTGGAGTGGCGACCACCGCCTCACCGACGATGAGCATGAAGCGTTCTGCAACCTTTGGCAGGAGATTGGGGACCGCCTCGACCTCTGGCCGAAGGAAACCCCGAAACCGTAACTGTCCAGGAGTCCGACCGTCATGCCAAAGAACCCTCTTCATCCTTCGGACGCCTGTGACACCTGCAAGAACCAGCACTGGTGCGAAGGCTTGCGCTGGCACCAGGAGAATGAGCCCCCGACCTGCTACGAACAAGAACCCGAGCCGAAAGGCTGATGTCCAGGATCGCCTGGACCCATGAAAGGAAATTACATGGACGAGAAACTGAAGGAGATGCGCGAAGCCGCAAAGGAACTGGCTGGGCTGGCATCCTACGCCGAAATCGTCGGTGGGGTCAGCGTCAACCGCCCCGGCATTCGGAAGTGGTGTGATCGGGTCTTCGCCCTGGATCGAGAGATCGAGGACATGGAATGGTCCACCGAAGAAACCGAAACCAAGCAGGCGTGAGCCTGTCCACAGGCGGACGCATGGTCCGCCCTCAGAAAAAGGAAATCTCTGCGATGTGCTTGGTCAGGAACGCGGCGATCTCCTCCGCCTGGGCTTCAGAGGTTCCTGCCTTCAATGAAATGCCGAGGTACTTCCCTTGAATCGCAGGCAGATCAGGACCTCGCATCATCAGCCACGGCTCCCCGGACCGACCCTCTTCCACGGTGAACATTTCCGGCACCACACGGGCATTTGGCATTGACCGTCCCTCCCCCAGAACAAGGTTAGGCCCCATCCAAGCTGAGAGGAACATCTATGGAGCGAAACGATCTGGCCCACCGCATGCTGGCGCTGGCCAATGCGGACCGGCTTCCTGAAGACCACGAGCTGCGCACCCTGGCGCAAACCCTTGAAGAGACCGTCCGGGGGTTCTACGCCGAGCCCCATCTGCACGACCCTCGAATTAATTTTCTTCCGCCCCTTGCATTAGATCAAATATGACCTATTCTTGAGTCCTGGAGGACAACATGATCAACGCCATGATGCAAGCCGCCGAACGGGTGATGCAGGTCTATGGCATCCGAGTGGTCGAGGAGCCCGTCGAAACTATCGAGATTGGATCTACGCTCCCCGAATCCCGCGTGTGGATTGACAACGACCCCACGGACGAGACGCTGGGCGGAACCTCCGCCGTGCTGGTGTGCGCTGATCGCGATGCAGTTGCCAGCGACCTGGAGACTGCAATCTCCAAGGCGACCAAGGCTGGTTACTCGGGTCAGACCATCCTCCTAATCGGTGGACGGGACGGTTACACATTGGGCGAGGATAGCCGCGAGGTCATCATCCGTCGCGCCGTGGTCCTCGGCGCATGGAGCCGGTGATGTCGCGCCAAACCACCCTTCCCGCGCCCTGGTCATCCCTGGCCGAAAAACTGGACGGAGCCGGGAACCTCTACGCCGAATTGATGACCCGCCTTGATATTTCCGAACCAACAGCAAAACGCCTTTGCCGTGACGCCGCGCCCCTCTACCGCTGGCAATGGGACGCGGTTCGCGGCCTGTTTGCCAAGCACAAAATCAAAATCTGAAGATGGCCAGCTGGATGACGATTGCCGCCCTCACTCGCTTGGGCATCGCCATTTACGCCGAATTGGGGCGGTGACCTGTGAACCTGTCCGGCGGTCACCAGACCTCATTCCCCTGGGCTGAATTCCAGCCCGAGCTTGAGATCGAGCTACCATCAACCATCACCACAGGAGCCAACATGAGCACAACCAAGAACTGCTACCGGGTCATGAGAGCCGCCAATCAGCACACCCCTGGCCGGGAAGAATCTAGGCACGAGTCGCACGCATCCGCCTTGACCGCCGCAATTCGCCTTGCCAAGGACGGCGGCTGTGTCTGGCTTGAATTTGTCCACGCTGCAGGGAGTCTGGAAGCACATGACGGCGAGGACTATGTCCATCCTCGGAAGGAGGAAACCTTGACTGACCTTGCGATTCCACATGATGCTGTCTGAGCCTGATCGCCAGTGTCGCGGAATTGCTGCGCTCCATCCAAGTGTTTCGCAACTGCCCGGCACTTGGACCGTTGACCGATCTCCGTGGCACCCCGGAATACACGCAGCTTTGCGAAACCTGGGAGCGAAATGCCGCTGCCATTTATGGCGACACCCCCGAGGGTCGCCCCAACGTCCCCGCCCTATAGGCGAATGTCCAGAACACCCCACCATCCTTGTAGCCCCACCACCGTAAACATCAGGCCCCCTAGATGGGGGCCTTGGTGTTCCGTTGGTGGCTATGCGCTGATTGCGCCGAAGGTCTTCCACGTTCCAGGAGTCCCGCCTGTCACACACACCCACCCAATGAAGCCAGATGCCGATGGAACGGTACTCCACACGCGGTCACCACGGCTCCATGTTCCAGACACCGGAGCAGCGTTTGCCCAAATCTCACGCTGGCCCAACTCGCCTTCCAGAGTCGCGGTGTAGCTGTTGCCGTTTGTGACAACATTCTTGTTGCCAGTGGCGGTCTGTCCATAGTTGTTCCCGAAGATTGAGTAATTCGCGCCTGATGCGTCATCAATGTTCAGGCCATACCGCGTGTTTGCGGTTGTGTTGTTCCCGAGCTGATTCCCAAAAATGGCGGTGATGCTGCTCACGCCGGTTACATAGATGCCGTCATAGGTGTTCGCCGCTGCGGAGCCGTTGTCCCAGGAATGATTGCCGCTGATGGTTGAGCGTGGCGAAGCAGAGACATAGATGCCAGCCTTCCCGTTGGCCAGCGTGCGGTTATTGGTCACGCTGCATCGTGGGCAAGTGGTAATCTTGATGCCTTCGTTGGTGCAGTTTTTGACTACATTCCCGTCTACGTTGAAACCGAGGGAGTAGACATTGTTGGCCAGGATGCCCTCAGCACCCGCGTTCTCGATCTGGTTACCCCGAACCGAAACATCGTAGATCGTGAAGGCCGCACCGTCCAAGAGGATCCCGTTTGTCCTGGGCCGGATGATTTTGTTGTTTGCGAGGATGATGCCCTCAACCGAATTATTGGCCGAGTTGTTCACCACTCGGATGCCATGAGAATCCGAACCTCCCGCGCCGATTCCAGCGTCCCAGACGATGATGTTACCTGAGACAACAATGTCCCGAGCGTCATTCCCCCCAACCGGGTAACCCGTGACCTTGGCCTGGATCATGATCCCCGACTTGTAGGGGTTGATGATCATGTTGCCGGTGATGGCGATCTCTCGGCCTGTAACCCAAATCGCATCCCAACCAACCCCACCGCTGGAGTAGTTATTCATGTTGACGATGTTGCCCGTGATGGTCGCCTTGACGCCCGTGACGGCGATACCGTATTTGTTCGAGTAGCAGACATTGCCGGTGATGGTGTCGCCACACTCGCCAGTGACTGCGCCACTAATGTCGCAAACAATCGGAGCGCCCTCATTGTTGTAGAGGACGTTCCCTGTGATGCAGTTGTTCCGGCTCCGCGTGGTGTTGTCATTGGCGTAATACCAAGAGTCCGAAGTGATGCCGTTCTGGCCCTCGGTGCAGTGGTTCCCTTCTGCCAGACACTCTGTAGAACTGCTGAAATAAATGGCGGACACGCCCTGACCATTCGATCCGCACTTCTTGAAGTAGGAATTGAGAACCTTACCCGCGTGGCAGTTGATGAACGCAACGCCATAGCCCATGCCGGTATAGACGCCGGAGGCGGGGATGGTAAGGCCATAGCCGCTGTTCTCGACGCGGATGCCCTCAAATACGACGCCCGTCTTCCCAAGGGCCGTAACCATGTTGACGCCGTTGTTCGTGCTGCCCGTGGTGCATAGCAGTTTGGACAGCGCCCCGTCACCAAAGAAACGCTGGTAGTCGGCGGTGTAGGTTAGGCCCGAACCAATTTTGAAAGTTTTGGCTGGGAGTTTGACGGGTAAGCCGGTATTGAGCGCCAACTGGATAGGGGCCTGATCGTCAGTAATACCGTTCCCCACCGCACCGAACCACATGGGCGACACGGGGAAGTCCCCAAACACCTGAGCAGCGGTTCGGATGACCGCCCCGGTCAAAGGTGACAGCCAGCCGAGCAGCGTAGCCCCGGCTGTAGACGCAAGATCAGAACGGACAAGCGCCGTGGCAGCAGCAGCGTTACCCGCGACCACTGCATCCGCAGCAGTCCATGCGGCAGTCTGGTCCGCTCCAGTGTTAGGGACATTCACGAGGTTCCC
>JACCDQ012195482.1_pt1 | contig 11450 bp, 6 predicted proteins | sample 7446031 | NCBI WGS metagenome assembly JACCDQ01 (sample SAMN15323442, study PRJNA562643) | freshwater metagenome | isolation source: river surface water | place: USA:Blue River Watershed | collected 2017-08-17
CAAATTTCACCCGACTTCCCTTGCATCAGCTTAACACCTTCAAAGAAAATTATCCAACCCGGAGAAACCATTACAGCAAAAGCTATTTTTGATACGGTGACAAAAAACGGGAAAAAGACCATGGGGGTGAGAATCGTAAGTAACGATCCAATCGAACCTGAACGTTATGTTTGGCTTAAAGCAGAATTTGATAATAACTACAAAATTGATTGCCCTACTTGTCCCAAGTAAGCAATTGAATTATCTCAAGTTGTGGTATACGTTTTGAACGTCGTCATCGCCTTCTAAACGTTCAATTAAATCAAGTACTTCTTGTGCTTGATCTTCGGCTAAATCTACATAGGAATTAGGAATGTATTGGAGATCTGCATTTTTAACTTCGATCTTCATGTCTTCAAGTGCTTTTTGCATGAGACCAAAATCAGTGAATGTTGTATAAATGTAGATTTCTTCTTCATCTATCGCGAAATCGTCTAATCCAGAATCGATCAATTCAAACTCAAATTCATCCATATCTTTACCTGATAAAGCTGCTTTTTCCACTTTAAACACTCCCTTACGAGTAAAGTTGAAATCTAAAGATCCGGTTTTACCCATTGCACCTCCTCCTTTATTGAAATGCATACGGACGTTTGCTACGGTTCGAGTAGGATTATCTGTTGCAGTTTCAACGATAATTCCCACACCATGCGGAGCCATACCTTCATAACGAACTTCTTCGTAGTTGCCTTCCGTTTTGTTTAAAGCTCTTTTAATGGCAGCTTCAACTCGGTCTTTAGGCATGTTTACCGATTTTGCATTTTGAATGGCAAGACGAAGTCTAGGATTGTAATCCGGGTTTTCACCGCTCATTTTTACAGCGATGGCAATTTCTTTTCCTAACTTGGTAAACTGCTTTGCCATTCGGTCAAAGCGCGCAAACATTTTGTGTTTGCGTTTTTCAAATATTCTTCCCATTGGGCGCAAAAATAATACAATGCGCCCAATTCGAGAAGAAAGTAATGGATTCCATTGAAATTTGTAGTTCAATGAACTTGATTTCGATGGAAACTATTAATATTTACTGAAAATGTAAATCTATCAAAACTTATAACCTGCAGTTATGTGAATGCCACGACCTGCAGCAGTTACACCCCTGGCAAAGTAGCGTAAATCTACTAAAACTTATAACCTGCAGTTATGTGAATGCCGCGACCTGCCGCAGTTACACCACTGGCAAAGTAGCGGTAGCGTAAATCCAATAGATTTTCTACGGAAATCATTACGTTCAAACCATGGAAGTCCGAAATGCCTGCCCGAATATTATAAACTTGCCAAGCTGGATTTCCAGAAGCGGAAGCGTATTGTAGATTGTCTTCACCAGAAACGGAGTATTCAGAAACAGGCTTAGAACCATTAAATACGCATTGTGCTTCAGCAAACCATTTGCTTTCTCTCCAACGCAACGCCACCTGTCCAAACATCGGTGGAATGTGATCCAATCGATTGTTTCCCTTGTTCCAATCTGGATTTGAATATTCTACAAAACCCTGTGTTTCATTAATGGAAGCATTCAACCATAACTTCTGCACCATGTTCCACTGAATGTTGGCAAATCCGCCGTAAATACTTCCAGTTCCAACGTTTTTTATTTGATAAACAGGTGTTTTTACACCATCCCAATCCAAACTATCCGCACCTTTAAATGTACCAAAAACATCCGACATTAGATTATCAACTACCGTATAAAATCCCCCAAATTCTACAAAAAATCGTTGAGAAAATTTATATGAAAAATGCAAATCCGCTGTTTGGGAAACTTCTGGCGACAATTTTTCGGTTGGAACCAATACTTTTTGGCCTCTTAAGGATTCGAACACCTTCGACATATCATCGATATTGGGGTTGCGATAGGCTTGATTAAATGATGCTTTCATCAAGAAATTCTTTCCCAAAGGCTGAACCAGTCCTAAATTATAGCTGGGTGCGGTTTGATTAAATGTAACTTCCGGATAAGGCATATTCCAATAATTATTTGCTGTAAATACACCGCGCAAAGAGTAATACGTAACACGTGCACCTAATTCAATTTTTGTTCCAAATCGACCCCATGTTCTACTTGCTTGAGAAAAAACTGAAGCACTGTGTGTATTTCCAAAAGAATCTACGTATCGAGCTGGACCTGGGGTAATTTCACCCGTAACCACGTTCTTAATTGTACCTTGAGAGTTTACATAATTATACACATACTCCATTCCACTATTAATCTGCCAACCTTTCCACTGATCCAATCGATCGTAGTTGGCGGTAATCATGTTTACTTTATCCAACTGAGTGCGTTCTTTGAGATTATTCGATGAATTATTAAAGGAGCGCGTTACTCGTCCTACTTTAAAATACTGATGCGCAATAATTAATCGATTTCGGTGCTTATCATTTTCCTTGTTTAATGTATAGGATAAAAACGTTCTATGTTGAGGCGCATAATCCCAGCGAGCTTGATTGATTCCGTAGGGAGCCACAGTAGAAGTACTTTGCTGCTGCAAACGATCGTATCTGGGTATATTTGAATTCAATGAGCCTTGGAAATTAAGAACATGAACCAACCTTTGATTCAACTTACCTGTTCTGAGTCCCATTTTAACGAATACATCCGTTTGATTGTATGCGGTTCCTACTTGCTTTAGGGGATCATCATTCTTCATTAACGTATCCACTTGGTATTTGCCATTCGACAACAGAACGGGCTGATCCAATTGTTTAACATAATAGTTTCTCAATCCAAAATCGGGATTGGAATCCACATAGCTATTGCTTCCCATGCGTAAATCGCCATAATTGGAATGCGTTAAATTGGCAATTAATCCAAATCGTTCTGATTGATATTGAATTCCAGCATTGGCCATTACACCGTTAAATGCGCTTAAATATCTGAGATTTGTTGAACCCGACCATTTGGGCGAACCAAATTTCACGTCTTTCGTTTTAAAGTACATCACACCACCGAGAGCATCTGAACCATATAGAGTCGAACCGGAACCTAAATTAATTTCCATTCGATCTAAAATAAATTGATCAATGGCAATGATGTCTTGCAAATGACCTGCTCTAAACGTTGCATTGTTCATACGAACACCGTCTACAACCATTAAAACTCGGCTGGCTTCAAATCCTCTTAATACAGGACTTCCTCCGCCCATTTGACTCTTTTGAACAAATACTTTACCAGAATTTACTAAGGCTTCGGCTAATGTTGCTGCTTGAGTTTCATTCAATTTTTTGGAGGAAATTACTTCCACTTGTCGAACCGCATCTTTGCGGGTTTGTTCGTAACGTTGTGCAGAAATGAGAACTTCATCGAAGGATTCTATTTCACTGCTATCTTTTATATCTACTTGGGCCATACTCATCGAGCTGATTCCCAAAATGGCTAACCATAATAATCGTTTCATAAATAAAATTGGATGAATTTAAAGTCAAAACCAATCCCCGATCCACAGAAGATTGGTGAAAATTTAATGCACAATTCCAATTACAGAATTTACATTATTGTCCTCTAAGTAGGTTAAAAAATGTGATCTTCAGAAAGATCAAATCATTGTACGTGTAAATCAACCTGATTCATTCAGGCTTTCAAATCTACTTCCGGTGGTTGAAAGGATTCAGACAAATGAATATAAGAATAATGGGGATTTTGAATAACCCATATCTTTTGTTCTCTGGGGATGTAAAACTGCACTTGCGGTAATTCTTCTAAGAAAAACACCAGTTTTAAAAAACTCTTCTTGGTCAAATCAGAGGGTCCCCCTTTTTGAAAATCGTCCGAAATTCGAACCATAAGTTCTTTTTCAAATCGATCATTAAAGGCCACAACATACCAACCTCCTGACACTTTTTTTACACGAATTATATCGTATCGGTACTTTCCCAAATCAATTTCATCGCCTTTTTGCAAATTTGGAAACTCCGATTCGGATACAAAAATTGTATCCAATTGCTCGGAATTGGCCTCCGAAAAATTACAACGAATTTGCTGTTTAATCCAATGTCGCTGCCTGTTTAAACAATGGCTTTCCCAAATTGGAATCCATTGGCTTAAGGCCAAAATTCCAACCAGCAACCATTGCAACGACCGATTTTTCACTCCGCGAAAATAATCGCTTTTTGGCATGATTGAATCTTTTTGCGACCTTTGCACCATGAAATCCGTATACGTTATCGATATTGTTCGCACTCCAGTGGGAAAATTTGGTGGAAGTTTGGCAACTGTTCGTCCAGATGATATGGCCGCACATGTACTGAAAGCACTGATGAATCGCAATCAATCGATCGATTGGACTGAAGTTGATGAAGTTATTTTTGGAGCTGCAAACCAAGCAGGTGAAGACAACAGAAACGTGGCGCGTATGGCTCTGTTATTGGCTCAGCTGCCTGAAACCATTCCAGCGTATACAGTAAATCGACTTTGTGCATCGGGCTTACAATCCATCCAAAACGCCTACATGGCTATAAAAAGTGGTGAAGCGGATTTAATATTAGCTGGTGGAACTGAAAGCATGACCCGAGCGCCCTTTGTGATGGCAAAAGCAGAAACAGCCTATTCCAGAACTCCTGAAATTTACGATACCACCATTGGATGGCGTTTTACTAATCCTGCCTTGAGTGCTTTACATTACCCATTTGCCATGGGTGAAACCGCAGAAAATGTTGCAGAAAGATACAATATTTCAAGAGAACGACAAGATGAGTTCGCCTACCGTTCACAATTAAACTGGAAAAACGCACAAGAGCGTGGCGATTTTTCACAGGAAATTGCTGAATATCCCATCCCCCAAAAGAAAAAAGATCCCATTATATTTTCTACCGATGAGCATCCCAGATTAAGTCCCATTGAAACTTTAGCAGGTTTGAATCCGGCATTTAAAAAAGGCGGATCAGTTACTGCGGGAAATTCTTCAGGAATTAATGATGGAGCTGCCTGTGCCTTGTTGGCGAGTGAAGAAATGGTAAAGAAATTCAATTTGGTTCCAATGGCAAGAATTGCAAGTATTGGATTAGCGGGTGTAGATCCAGCCTATATGGGAATTGGGCCGGTTCCTGCTACTCAAAAAGCATTAAAAAAGGCAGGTATTTCAATAGACCAATTGGGTGCCATAGAACTGAACGAAGCTTTTGCTTCACAAGCACTGGCATGCTTGGATGAATTAAAACTGAATCCAGATGTGGTAAATATGAACGGTGGTAGTATTGCCATTGGGCATCCATTAGGCGCCAGCGGTACGCGTATTTCAGCAACATTGTTGCATCAAATGGCGAAGAACCCAGCCATTAAATACGGTTTAGCAACCATGTGCATCGGTGTTGGACAAGGTTCTGCCATTATTTACGAAAACTTGAGATAGTTTTTGAGTGCTAACCCATCACATCAGAAACTTCAAAAAGTAGTAAGAAACAAATTAGTTCAAACACAGTTCAATAAGAACTGTACATATTCTCTATACTAGAAACAACAATTATTGCATTCAAATCAAATGCCCCGATATAGATTGAATCTTCGGTACGATGGAAGTGATTTTCATGGATGGCAAATTCAGAATAACGCACCTTCTGTACAAGATTCGTTGCAAAAGGCATTGTCCATTTTATTGAGAGAACCGTGTGAAATTGTAGGTTGTGGACGCACCGACACGGGGGTTCATGCGCACTATTACGTTGCACATTTTGACAGCTTGGTTCTAAAGTCGAATAACTTTGGCCAATTTGGAAGCTTAGATCAACTAACTTATCGATTGAACCATTTACTTCCCGAGTCCATTTATATTCTCGATTGTATGGAAGTATCCGATGATTTCCACGCCCGTTTTACCGCAACTAAACGAGGTTACAAATATTTTCTAGAATCCCAAAAAAATCCATTCAATTCAAAGTATTCATGGCATTTCCCACATGATTTGGATTTAATTGCCATGAATAATGCGGCATACCTCTTGCTCGGGAAACACAATTTTCAATCTTTCTGCAAAGGAGAAACGCCTAACAATAGCTATGATTGCGAAGTTTTTAAAGCCGAATGGCAAAAAGTCGAAGCAATTGGGCTTGGATCTGATCAAATTGTATTTCACATTGAAGCGAATCGATTTCTTCGAAACATGGTACGTGCTACTGTGGGTACCTTATTATTAGTAGGACGTCATAAAATCACGTTGGAAGAATTCCAACGCATACTCGATGCCAAAAACCGATCCGATGCGGGCAACTCCGTACCCGCAAAAGGATTATTTCTATGGAGTGTTGAATACGAATAAAACTTAATCTCGCTTTAATTAGCAATTATTTCTTACTCAATATCAATCTTCTGCAAAAATTTGTCAACCGTACGCTCTGAAGCTTTAATTACTTGGAAGTTTTCAGCTTTCACTTTGTGGTTTGTTTCATCCATGATTTTATTTAACTCATCATCATTGGAGTAAATGCTTAATCGATTTCGAGTAATGTAGAAGTACAAAACATCTTCTCCGTTGCTCAAGTAGAAATGCATTTTCTCCGCACCCCTTTTGGATTCTAAGAACATTGAAGCAGTAATGTTTTTGTTGCATGGTTTTCCCATCACGGTTGCTAAAACCACGGAATTATCATTGCAATACATTCCGCGTAGTTTGCTGTCCCAACGCAAATCAACATCCGACAATATAAAGTTGTAGTTCGTTTCATCTTTACCTCCTAACAATGTACTGCTAATTCGGATTTGATTCTTCGTTTCAATTTCCTGTATTACATTTTTCAGTGTTTTGGGATTTTCAATCATTTCGCCCAATGCCTTTTTGAAAAACTCATCATTGATGTTTTCAGTGCCCATTTCATCCCCCAAAAAGATCTCTGAAACTCGCGATTTAAAATCGGGATGCAATGGAAAATCTAACATCATAGCTAATTTAAATGTGAATGCAGAATCATTGGCATTTAAATGCGCTTCACCGGCATTCTTGAATGAAATTTCATTTGATTCCAAACCAAAATCCATAGGTCCTTCAGCATGTATGGAGTGGTCTTTTTCATTGAATTGGATAAAATGACCTTTGGGAGAACCCTCACGCAACTTAGAGTATGTCCCAGCAAAGAAACTCTCTTTCTCGTGATCGTAATATAGCACCCCAGTATCTTGAGTAACATCGTTATCGCTTACTCTCCTTTTGTTTGCGTATAAAATAGGGTACACATGCGATGAATCTTTTGCTACATGCAGTCCCACAAACAGTCGAGACTTGTTTTTATCTCTCGGGGGATTCATGGGTATCACCACATCTTTGGGATCAATTTCGCCTTCAAATTTTACCCACCAAGAAGGCAAGATATTTTTGAAAGTGTGCAATGGTTTCACAAATCCATTGAATCGGATTAGTTTTTGTTGTGAATTCACATTCGCTACCCCTTGATATCCAATTTTAATATCCAATGTAAAACCACGTTCCTCCGGTATTTTACCGTAAGCATCCACGTTTTTGGTTCGATTAATAAAAATTGAATCCAAGAAGAATTCCTGACGCTTACCAATTTTAGTTACGTATTGATAATAACCATTGGCCTGAACAATATTTTTGCCGTAAATCTTAGCTTTTAAGCGATAAATTTCATGATATTTATCAATTCTGTTTGCAATGATTTTAGCACTATCAACTGGATCCATGTCGGCTTGTTGACGGATCAATACTTTTCCATCCTTCAAAAACAAACGAGAATCCGCAATATCAATGTATGGAATTTCAGAAACCTTTAAGGTGTAGTCGTTCATATCATACAGCCCTTTACGTCCCTCGAAATGAAGACTATCCTGACGAGCATTGGTACTCATAAAATCAGGAACCACAGAGCCCATAGTCGGCCCCACTTTAGCTTCAATGGTATTTGCATCCATTTTCCATTTGAAATCACTCAAATTGGTTTGGTACATATTGAATGGATAGCGCGTAATTTGTCCTGGAACATTCGAAACAAAACTTCCAATCCGTGTTTGGAAATCCATGGTACCATTAATATTGGCTGTACTGAATGCCATTTTCGTAGTATCCTTGGTTTTGATATCCAACTCTGCCACTTTTGCAATGGCTTTTTTAGGTGCCAAGTGCATTTCTTTACTCCGAAAATCAGCTAAATCCCATTTCAACGACCCATCACCCAATACCTTTGCGGGTGATTGCGTTGTGGTACCTCGGAAGTCGTATTTGTATGAGAATGTTTCAAATGGAGTAACTCCATTGGTTACACAATATCGGTCTTCATACGGAAACCAATTCAGTTGAGCAGCGCGTACATGCAATTCTGGATACTTGGTACTTTCTTTTAAATCGTAGGTCAAAACTGGACCTTGGGTTTTCAGAGGAAGCATTAAAATCCGTTTAAACGTAGTTTTGGATGTCTCGTAATTGATCGATCCTTCTTCACCGTAGAACCCAACCTCACTCAAATTTAAGGTCATCTCCCCGTGCCCTTTGGTTTTATACATAGGCAATCCTGACGAAGGAGTTCTTTTTACAAATCCCAAGGAATAATCCGGCTGAATGTAAACATAGTGTTTAAAAACCGGGAAAATATCTGCAGAGTAAAAAGTACCCTCAAATCGCAAACCATCAATGGTAAAATTGTCGAGTGAATCGATAGTAAACGGATCACAAGAAAACTTGAACTTATCCGCTACGTATTGTCCTCCGTGAATAGACGGTTTGTCGTATAAAATATCCCCACCTCGATTGGATGTAAAAATCGGATACTCTGGATAATTAATGTTACCCGACTTATTATTGGGTTTGTCGATGTATAAAGTTCCGCCAATATTTCTGAAAACCGACTTAATAGGACGAAGACGCACGCCCGATTCATCAGGAAAATACATCCGCATGGAATCAATTACCGCAAAATCTACTGTGAACTTTGTATAATTAAAATTAAAATTAGAACCAAAGAAATCAAAACGTCCAGCACTTACTGTACCTCCAAAACGAAAAGCGCGATTTTTAGTAACCACCACTTTTTGATCTGTTGGCCTTACAAAAACACTTTGTGAATCGGAAAAATAAAAACTTCGGATTCCTTCCAAATTCAACTCCTTACTCAATAAGTTCAGCGTAGCATTGGGTTTGGCCGCAATAACAGACGACAATCGAATTACATCGTAATCTTTTGCCTTTTTATTCATCAAATAATAATTGAACAATTTGGGTTGAATGGTGATGCTGTCATTGTCGAAATTATACACCACAAAACCGGCATCGTGCAAATCGATAAACTGATGTTTACTTGCATCAGGGCTTGAACCATAAGCAGCGCAATAATCCTTTAACGAAAACGTGATGCGCTCTTCTTTTTTGAAATTCGCTCTCACTTTTTGAGTACGATCTTGAAGTTCTTTTGTTTTCTGGGAAATCAAAGCTTCATTTCTGGTTTTAGCCAAATACAATTGTTTTAACTCGTTCTTGAGACGATCTGTAACTGGGTCAGGAGGCATTCGATTATAAAAAGCGTATACCTTTTCCAACGGATTTGCAGCAAGTGCTCCTTGCCAACGATCCCAATAAATCTGGCGAAAGAAGTCGTTAGATTCAAACAACGCGGGTTTGTCGTTGTTGTAATTATCAAAATCCACAAATGGCTCGGTAATCTTCCATTTAACGGTCTGAACATCGATGCTCATATTGTGAAAATCGTCGTAAAACACACCGCGCATCAATCCATCTTCTCCCTTTTCAACAGTTAACAATTTTTCATCGTATTTGAAGCGAATATTCACAGAAGGGTGAGAAATAGACCTACCTGAATCCAAGTGCAATTGATAGGATGTATTGAGCGAAGTAGCCACCCCGTCTTTAATTAAAAACCCTTTGCTCTTGAGGGTAACTTGTTTCTTGCCCTTGAAAAATATATCGATGGTAGATGGTTTTCCGTCTACAGAATTGGTATTAATGGCATTTCCAATCATAGAAAAACCACCGGTAAACACGGAATTCTCACCTACTATTCCTTTAATCTTCAAATCATTTTCGAAGGAAGTAAACCTGGGATATTTGGATTTTTGACTCAAGGAAGAATCGATATATGTGTTCAACTTATCACTAAAACTTCCACCAATCGCTTTTGTAAAATACCTGGGATACGTTAATTTTACAGAGTCGACTTTGTATTGAAACTGGCGTAATTCAATTGAAAATTTTCCGAATTCCACTTGAGTATTTTCTCCATCTAGCACTCTAGAGAAATCCGTTTTACCCCATTTCCCTTCCCACTTTTCTGTTGCTGGGTAAAAGATTCCTTGAGTTTCAATCTGCATTTGATCACCTTCAGCTTTGGCTTTCAATACAACTTTATTAAACACAACAGCCAAATTTCCCTCTTTCATTTCCAAGTTATAATCTGCCGAGTCAAAATACCATTTCCTGTGTTCTGTTTTTAAAAGGGTATTTTCATTAAACAGTAAGTTTGTGGTGGTTAAGAATCCCAAATATTCAATGGTTGATACTTCAACAATTTTTTCCGCAAGAGTTTTCCATTGCACAAATAGCTTTTCATCCAATCCCCCGAACAAACTCTTTTGGTATCCCTTGTAAAACAGCTGAAAATAAGGGGTCAATGTCATTTTTTCCAATAACATTTTATTGGACATTTTAATAACATATCGTTGTTGTTCGGGATTAAAACGACCATTTATCCAGTTGGATCGAAATGAATCCAGTTCTTTTACCGCTTCTTTATCTTCAAATCCTTTGTACATTTCGTGCAACTCTTCAATAAAAACAGCAGGATCATTGCTGAATTGCTTTACGATTACTTGAGCTTTAACGGATTGAATGCAACCGACAGCCAAAAACAGGATAAAAAAGGTAACGCGATAAAATTTTAGCATGTATGGGGAATTAACGGATTAATGAGGAAAATCGTGCGTACAATTACACGAAATAACGGAAAAATCAGACAGCCGCTTGTATGATGTCGAAGAAATCTCGCGCTTTCAATGCCGCTCCTCCAATCAAACCTCCGTCAATATCTGCTTGTGCAAAAAGTTCTTTTGCATTATCTGGCTTCACGCTACCACCATAAAGAATTCGTGTAGCTTGAGCAATTTGATCTCCGTATTGTTTTTCAATGATGGTTCTGATAAACGCATGTACTTCTTGAGCTTGTGCTGATGTAGCAGTTTTACCTGTACCAATGGCCCAAACTGGTTCGTATGCGATAACCACATTCTTCATTTCTTCGGCGGAAATTCCTTGCAATCCCAAACGCACTTGTTCCTCAATCACTGTCCAATGGGCATCTGATTCGCGTTGTTCTAACGTTTCACCCACACAATACAAAACCGTTAATTGGTTGTTTATGGCAGCTTTGGTTTTTAAAGCACACGTTTGAGATGTTTCTCCAAAATATTGACGGCGTTCGCTGTGACCAATAATATCGTGAGTCGCACCACTACTTTGAATCATGGG
>JACCDQ010235915.1_pt1 | contig 11442 bp, 3 predicted proteins | sample 7446031 | NCBI WGS metagenome assembly JACCDQ01 (sample SAMN15323442, study PRJNA562643) | freshwater metagenome | isolation source: river surface water | place: USA:Blue River Watershed | collected 2017-08-17
GCCGATGTTGCGACCTGGACGGCATTGATCAATGCCTTGGCTTACGTCAACACCAGCAACGCACCGACCAACGGCAACCGTGTGGTCACTTTGACATCCTTGAAAGATGCAGGCGGCGTGGCCAGCAACGGTGCAGACACCAAGGCACTCAACCTGGCCACAACAGTAACAGTGCAGGGCACGGACAGTGCCCCGACAGTCACCAACAACGGTATCACTTTGCAAAACGGTGGCCTGGTGACGATCGGGGTGTCGGCGTTGACCACAGCGGATGTGGATACCGCACCAGAAGCCCTGATTTACACCGTGACTGCTGCTGCCGGGCAGGGTACCTTGTTCCTGGATCGCAATGCCAACAACGATGTGGACGATGGTGAAACCTTGTCCGCGTCGGCTGAATTCACCCAGGCAGACATCGCAGCGGGCAGCTTGAAGTATTTCCACACGGGCAATGCCGGTGCAGATGCTTTCTCGTTCACGCTCAAAGATGCTGCCACCACTTTGTCGCCATCGAGCTTTGCGTTGACCATCACCGCTGCAGGCGCTGTGACAGGCGGCGGTTCCAGTACAGCCAACAGCACCGATGGCACTGACCCCTTGTTCCAGCAAGTGGACATCACCACCAACGCGGGTGACAGTGTGCAGACCCTGACCTTCAAGGTTTCGGGCGTGCAAGATGGCGGCTCGGAATTCCTTGAAATCAACGGGCAAAAGATTGCGCTCACAGCCGGCACAACCACGGTGGGTGACGTGACCTATACCGTGGTCAATGACGGTGCAGGCAACTTCACCGTGACCATGACCGACGCCACACCCATGACCGGTGCGCAAGCCAGTGCCATCGTCAACGGCGTGACGTATGGCAACGATGCCGTGCCGCCCAATGCAGGCGAACGCAGCGTGTCTTTGGCCAGTGTGGGCACGACAGACGGGGTCAATACCTTCACCACATCGACCAATATCGGTGCGGTTACGACGGTGGCACCGACAGTCGATGTGTTCACCTTGGCGCAGGCACAGGCCACGATCACAGATCCAGGTGCTGGCAATGACATCAAAGCCCTGAGCTTTACGGTGTCGGGCATTCAGGATGGTGCGAACGAGGTGCTCAAGGTCAATGGTCAAGAAATTCCATTGGTCGCAGGTTCTGCCGTGGTGATTGATGGGGTTTCATACCAGGTGACCGCATCTACGCCCGCAGGGACCTTCATCGTGACGATGACGGACACCACGGCGCCTGGTCTGACAGAAGCGCAAGCAGAAGCCATTGTCAATGGTGTCACACTCACCAATACCGATGCGACTCCATCGGATGGCGCGCGCTCTGTGACGCTCAGCAGCTACTCCGTGGGCTCTGATGCGGGCAATACCATTGCCAGCACACCCACAACCACACTGGCCTCATCGACTTCATCCAATACGGCGGTCAATGGTGCCGCAGTTGAGCCTTTGAGCGGTGCTGTCCTGTCGGCCAGCGCAAACGTTGACGTGTTGACCTTTACGGTTTCGGGCGTGCTCGATGGCAGCGATGAAAAGCTGGTCATTGGTGGTTTCAGCGTGCCTCTGGTCAATGGTGCGCAGCTGAGCGACAGCCAAGGCACCTATGCCGTGACCGTGACCAATGGTGTCGCCACCGTGGTGTTTACACCCGCAACTGCACTGACATCCGCTGCCGCCCAGACATTGGTGCGCGGTGTCGATTACCTCAATGCCGCCAGCCCGGTCTCCGAAGGAGAACGTACGGTGTCTCTGGCGAGTTTGAGCGTCATCAACGATGCGTCTTCTGTTGTCCAGAATGTCAGCGGCGCTGTGGATGTCAAAGCGGTGGAAGGTGTTTATCCGGCACCCGAGGCGCTGGCCGTGAGCGTGTTTGATGCGACACAAGCCGCTGCCGCCATTCCCGCCCCCGATGCCGGCAGCGATTACAAGTCGGTCAGCTTCACCCTGACGGGCATTGCAGACGGCTCCAAAGAAGTCTTCCAGGTTAATGGTCAAGACATTCCGCTGGTGCCTGGCACTGTCACTGTTGGCGGTGTCACATACACCGTGACTCAGACCGCCGCAGGCAGCTACACCGTCACGGTGGCCGATACCACCAACCCCGGCCTGACCGAAGCGCAGTTGCAGGACCTGGTGGCGGGTGCCACTTTGACCAACCTGGCCAGTCCGGCCACAGAAGGTGTGCGCCAGGTCACACTGGGCACAGTGTTGCAAGGCGCAGTTGGTACGACTGGCGATCCGACCACGGGCACGACCTCTGCAGTGACTTTGGTGGGGGGCCCTGTCACAGGTACTGTGGTGGCACCCAACACGCCTGTTGACCCCATGGCGGGTGACACGGTCACGGTGCCTCAGGGCGCTACCGTGGACAGTCTGACGTTCACTGTGACTGGTGTGAAAGATGGCGCTGCAGAGGTTTTGACCTTTGGCACAGCGCCCAACACCATCACCGTGCCCTTGGTGACAGGCAGCGTGACGTCCACTTCGCCAGCAGGCACTTATGCGGTGACTGTTGACGCAGCAGGCACTGCAACGGTGGTGTTCACGCCAACGGTCAATCTGACTCAGGCCGAGACCAACAGCTTGATTCAGAACGCCGAATACACCAACACAGCCGCCGATCCTACCGGTGGTGTGCGTTCGCTGGACTTGACCAGCATGGGCTTGCTCAACGGCACCACGCTCACCCAGACTCCCGTGAGCAACGTGGGTGGTGATGTGTCCTTGCAGGGCGCTACCGATGGTTCGCCAGCGTTTGAGGCCACCGACGTGCTGCCTTCCCTGTCGGGCAATACCGTGGACAGCATGACGTTCACCGTCACAGGGGTCAAAGATGGTGCCAACGAAGTCTTGTTGGTCAACGGTTTGTCTGTTCCTCTGGTCACAGGTTCGGTGACGTCGACATCGCCTGCCGGTGTTTATGCCATCACCGTGTCCAACGGTACGGCCACCGTGGTCTTCACACCCACAACCAACCTGACAGAAACTCAGGCCAATGCGTTGTTGGCGGCCATGACCTATGACAACACCGCCAGCGATGTGACGCCTGGCTCGCGCTCTATCAGCCTGAGCAGCTTTGTGCCAGCCGATGGCAGCAACGTGAACCAGACGCCGGTAACGCCTTCGGGTCTTGGCACCAGTGTGTCTGTGGTGGAACCAACGCCTGAATCGACACCACTGCCATTGTTCAACTCGTCTGATGTGATTTCTGCGATTCCAGATCCGACCGGTGGCAATGACTTCAAGTCTTTCAGCTTCAGCCTCACGGGGTTGACAGATGGTGCCAAAGAAATCCTGCAGATCAATGGTCAGGACATTCCCATGGTGCCTGGCTCGGTGACGATCGACGGGGTGACTTATACCGTTGCGGGCACCGCCCCCAACTACACCGTATCGGTGACGGACACCACCTCGCCTGGTTTGAGCCAGACCCAGTTGGAGTCGATGATCTCTGGCGCTACGCTGACCAACACCGCCAGCCCGGCAACGGGTGGTGAGCGGTCTGTCAGCTTGTCGTCTGTGACACAGGGTGCCACGGGCAGCAACACCGGTTCAGGCTCTGTCACGCTGGCCAACAGCGTTTCAGGCACCACCGTACCTGCCGATACGCCCGTGAGCGCCTTGTCAGGTGACACGGTCTCCGTGACCAGCGGCTCGACCGTGGACAGCTTGACATTCACTGTGACGAATGTGAAGGATGGTGCTTCGGAGGTGTTGACCTTTGGATCGACCACAGTGCCCCTGGTCAATGGCACCGTGACATCGACCAGCCCCGCTGGTACATACGTTGTGACGGTCAATGCAGCAGGCACAGCGACCGTGGTCTTTACACCCACGACCAACCTGGATGAGGCGGCCACCAACAGCCTGATCGGGGCCGCGACCTACACCAACACCGCAGAGCCACCTACTGGCGGTGTGCGTTCTCTGTCACTCACCAGCATGGGGGTAGACACTAACGGGACAGTCACACCGACCTCGGTCAGCACTGTGGGCGGTCAAATTCCGGTGCAGGGCGTGATCGAAGGGGAGTCCGTTTTTGGCAGCACAGACGTGGTCCCTGTCCTGGCCGGTGGCACCACGGTTGACAGCCTCACTTTCAGTGTGTCTGGGGTGAAGGATGGCAGCAGTGAAGTCCTGGTCGTCAATGGTGTCACGGTGCCTTTGACACCGGGGTCGATCACCGATGCGAGCGGAACATACACCGTGACTGTCGATGCCAATGGCAATGCGCAAGTGGTGTACACACCCACAACCAACCTCACTGAGGCTCAGGCCAACGCCTTGTTGGGTGCCATCACTTATGACAATAAGGCTTCGCCAGTTACCCAAGGTGCGCGTGATTTCAGTGTCATCAGCCTGACCACGCTGGACAGCAGCAACCAGACCAAGACGGTGCCTACGCCCGGCCTGGATTCGACGGTTGCCTATGGTCAGATCAGCAACACTTTGCCGGTGACTTCCGTCAACGCGGGCGTGACTGTGGCTGAGAATCAAACGGTCACCTTGACCACTGCGCAATTGGCTGCGACCGATGCCGAGCAAAACAACCTGGACTTGGTGTTTGGCGTATCGGATGTGTTTGACCATGGTGTGTTGTTCCGTGATCTCAATGCCAATGGATTGGTCAATTCTGGAGAAGTGCTGCAGGTTGGCAGCACCTTCACACAGGCTGATTTGTCCGCAGGGCGCATCAAGTACCGTCACGATGGTTCCGAGACGCGCACTGACTTATTGAAGTTCACCGTCAGTGACGGTGCTTTGACGACAGCTGCTCAGCCTTTTGTGGTCACGGTCACTGCAGCCAATGACCTGCCAGTGGGGCGTCCGATGTTCACCGGCACGCTGGCAGAGCACCAAGTGTTGACCGCATCTTTGTCTGAGTTTGCAGATGGCGATGGCTTGCCTGGCACCATCAACTACCAGTGGAAGGCCAACGGGAGCAACATTGGAACGAATGCCTCGACCTACACGCTGACGGCGGCCGAGATTGACAAGAAGATCTCGGTGGTCATCAGCTACACCGATACGGCAGGAACCGCTGAAACGGCCACCAGCCTGACGTCTGTGCCGGTGGTCAACACCAACGACGCACCCACCTTGCCTGCGGCCACCGTCTCGGTGTACGAAGGGGGTACCATCACGCTCAACACCAGCCAGATTGCAGCGGCAGATGCGGATGGCCTGACAGCCAACCACAGCTTCAAGCTGGTCAGTGCACCCACCAAGGGTCAGATTTACATCGATGCCAATGGCAGCGGTGTGATGGACGGTGCAGAAACCGCCGTGGCCCTGAACGGCACGTTCTCGCAAGACGACTTGTTCAGCGGACGTGTGCGTTATCAGCACCTGGGCTCGGAAGATGGTGACAGCTTCGGCTTGCAGGTCAGCGACAGCGGCCCGTTGTCTTCTGCAACCGCCACCTTTACGGTGACACGGACAGCAGTGAATGACGCGCCAGTCATGGCCAACCTGGATGGCGACACGATTGCCGTGCCCACTGCGGGCGAGGCTGTTTTGCTCGACAACACAGCGGCCAGTGCGCTGGCCGCTGCGGTGACAGATGTGGACAGCACCAACTACGATGGTGGCCAGTTGCGTGTGGCGGTCAACTTCAACCGCAACCCTGCCAAGGATTCCTTGGCGATCAAGCAAGTCGGCACAGCGACGGGGCAGATTTCGACATCGGGATCGAACGTGCTGTACGGCGCCACCACCATTGGCACCTTCACCGGTGGTTCGGGGGCCAATGATCTGGTGGTTTCTCTGAACAGCAGTGCCAATGCAGCCAATGTGGCGGCGCTTTTGTCGGCCATCACCTTCACCAACACCGAAACCATTCCGTCGCAGTCGGTGCGCACGGTCAGTTTCACCTTGTCGGATGGCGATGGCGGAACCTCTGAAGCGGCCCGCGTGACCGTTAATTTGCAAGCCAATGGTGCGCCGTCTTTCCTCAATGCCAACACCAGTCTGGCCTTGTTTGAAAACTCGACGCAAGTGGGGGTGTTTGTCGCCACCGATCCATTGAGTTTGACCACCACTTACTCGATCAGTGACCGCACCGATGGTTCCAACGCTGACCGTGCCAAGTTCAGCATCAATGCAAGCACCGGTGTGCTGACCTTCAACACGGCCCCCGATTACGAAGTGCCGACCGACACGGGTGAGGACAACCTCTACAAAGTGGTTGTCCGTGCTACCAACGCCAATGGTTATGCGGAATTGCCTGTGGATGTGAACGTGCTCGACCAGACAACGGGCTCGGGTGAGACAGCGGCGGATCGGACACCACCCAGTTATGTGATGGGCACGCTGAACGGTAACTCACTCGTGTTGTACTTCTCTGAGGCCACCACGCTGAACGCCACCAACGTGCCGCCTGCCAGCGCCTTTGCGGTCGCTGTGGGCAGCACTGCGGTGTCGGTTTCGGGTGTCTCGGTCAACGCCACCGCCAAAACCGTGACGCTGACGTTGGGCTCTTCGCTGAGCACAGCGGCCGGTTTGTCTGTGGCCTATACCGACCCTACCGCCGGTAATGATGTGGCTGCCTTGCAAGACATTGCCAACAACGATGCAGCCAGTTTCACGGCATCCAGCATCGTCAACATCGCTGCACCCGCCAGCTCGGGTGGTGGCTCCAGCAGCTCCAGCGGCTCTACGTCCGGCAGCACTGGTGGCACAACAGGCGGGACGACGGGTGGCAGTACAGGTGGTTCAACTGGTGGCAGCACGGGTGGTTCCACAGGCGGCAGCACCGGTGGGACAGATGGCGGCAGCACCGGCGGTACTGGCGGCGGTTCGGGCAGCACCACGCCTGTGGTGCCACCGACGATTGAGGCAGAAGTGCCTTCACTCACCCCCGACAGCACAGTGGCTGGCGACGGTAACGGCGACGGCATCTCTGATGCCCAGCAAGCGGCCGTGGTGTCGGTGCCTTTGATGGTGACCCGCATGCCCGAGTCTGCGCCTGACACGTCGGCCATGACTTACATCACTCTGGTGGCTGCGTCCATCAGCGGCAAGGTGGGGGCCAGCGAGGTCAGCCAGATCACGGAAATCGCCCAAAAAGATGCGCCAATTGATTTGCCTGCAGGCGTTGAGATGCCCATGGGTCTGATTGCCTTCAAGTCCACCGTGCCCACCACGGGTGCATTCAGCAGCTTCAGTATCTATGTCGATACGACATTGAGCTTCAACGGCTACTGGAAGCAGAACAAGGACGGCATCTGGACCAACCTGGCATCGCCAGCCTTTGGCGGCAGCATCACCGAAGAGGAGGGCAAGTTGCGCATTGACTTCAGCATCCAGGACGGTGGTGAGTTTGACGAGGACGGCTTGGCCAACGGTGTCATCACCGATCCGGGCGCGATTGGCAGCATGCCTTTGTCCATTGTGGGTATCCAGGCCGAGCGCCCAGATGGCGAAGGCTGGTTCTGATTGACCCTCCATTACGAGAAATACAACATGAAAAACGCATCTTCAAACCTCCGGAAATCGGCCCTTGCTTGGGCCACAGGGGCCATGTTGGCCCTGGGGCTGGCCGCCTGTGGCGGCGGTGGTGGTGGCAGTACGGATGTGGTGGTTACCCCACCACCGCCTGTTCCGCCAGTGGTCGAGCCTGCGCTTGCCCTGAACACCTTGCAAGGCCGTTGGGCCACAGCCAACGGCGACCTGGCCATGCGCTGGGTGCCCCCTGCACTGGGCCAGACCACAGCCACGATGTGGGGCTTGTCCAGCGACGGCACTGCTTTGACGCACTTGAGCGCCAGCGTCAACGGCACCACGGGTGTGACGGCCAAGGGCAAGCGTTACAGCCTGAGCCTGTCCGCCGGGCAGGCTGCCGAGCCTGTGGCCCTGGACTGGACCGGTGTGGCCAATGTCAAGGTGGCTCCGAAGACCCTGACCTTTGCTGGCGGCCCCGCCCTGAGCTTGCAAGACCCGCTCAAAGACGGTGCCCTGCAACTCAATGCCGTGGGGCGTTGGCAAAGCAACCTGGGGCTGACATCGCTGGACTTTGAGGTGGATGCGCTGGGCGTGATCACTGGCAAAAGCCAGACGGGTTGTCTGTATGTGGGTGTGCTCAATGCCCGCACCGACGTGACGGTGTACGAGCTCAAGCTCTCTGAAACCTGCGCTGGCGGTTTGGTCCAGCAGTTCACCGGCATTGCCGTCTTGTCTTCTTCGGCCAACGCCAACATCAACCAGTTGACTTTGGCCATGGTCAATGCCGACAGCACTTTGGGCAAGGCGCTTTACTTCCAGCGTCAGTGACTCGGTGCAGGCCCTGGCCTGCCACCGTCATGAATCCATGTAATTGTCAGTTTCTATCAGATTTGATACTTATTGTGCAATTAACATGATCTTGGTGAATTTGAGTTATTTATGAATAGGGATTCCAACATGTCTCAGCCGTCAACCCGCGCTTGCGCATCCATTTTTCGATTCTCTCTGGTGGCGGTGGCTGCTGCTGTCATGGTCGGATGTGCTTCCGCACCCCCCCAGGCGTTGTCAACCCAGGCCCTGAAAGAAGCCAGCACACTCGATGCGCAGGCTTTGCGCAAGGACGTGGAGCCGATTGCCAAGCCTCTGACGCTGGACGAGGCCATGGCCCGTGCGCTCAAATACAACCTGGACCGCCGCGCCAAATTGATGGAAGAGGCCTTGGCTCTGGGGCAGGTGGACATGTCGCGTTACGACATGCTGCCCAAGGTGCTGGCCCAGGCAGGTTATTCGTGGCGTGACAATGACCGCATCACCAACAGCCGTGACATGGTTACCGGTCAGCCTTCGACCAACCGTTTTGTCTCGCAAGACCGCAGCCACAACATGACAGAGTTGGGTCTCACCTGGAGTTTGCTGGATGTGGGTCTGGGCTATCACGGCGTCACGCAGCAACAGGCGCGTTATCTGATTGCCGGTGAAAAACGCCGTAAGGCCATGCATTTGCTGATGCAGGATGTGCGCACCGCTTATTGGCGTGCGGCCAGCGCGCAAGTGCTGCGCGATGACCTGCGCAAAACCGTGGCCCTGGCCGATGAGGCCTTGGCCGACGCCCGCCGCTCTGAGCAAGAGCGTGTGCGCAACCCCATGGAGTCGCTGCGTTTTCAGCGTCAATTGCAAGAAAACCTGCGCCTGCTGGAGGCCATCGAGCAAGAGTTGCTCTCAGCCCAGGTGGATCTGGCCGGGCTGATCAATGCACCTGTCGGGCAGCAGATCACGATCGCTCAGACCGATCTGAAGAACACCGCCGCTGAGGCGGTGGAAGTGTCTTTGGCCAAGCTCGAAGAGCTGGCGCTGACCCAGAATGCTGATCTGCGTGAGCAGCACTACAACGCACGCATTGCACGCGAAGAAGTCAAGCGCACCATGCTGCGCCTGTTTCCCAACGTGACCTTCAACTATGGTGTCAAGTACGACTCGGACAGCTATCTGGTCAATCAGAATTGGAACGAGGCGGGTTTGCAGTTGTCTTTCAATTTGATGAACCTGGTCACGGGCTCCAAGCAGATGCAGCTGGCCGAGGCTGGCGTGGCGCTGGCTGACCAGCGGCGCATGGCCAGCCATCTGAGCGTTTTGACACAGGTGCACCTGGCGCGTCTGCAGCTCATCCATGCGCGCAACCAGTTTGACCGCGCGGATGCGATCTACAGCACCGACAAGAAAATTGCCGAACTGATGCGCAACCGCCAGGCTGTGCAGGCCCAAAGCAAACTGGATGTGGTGAGCAACGAGTCGGCTGCCATCCTGAGCTTGCTGCGCCGTTATCAGGCTTTCAACCAGGTGCAGGCGGCTGAAAACCGCTTGATGGCCACTTTGGGCATGGAGCCCCAAATTGGCAGCACATCCGAGCTGAGCCTGCAGCAGTTGACCACCGAGATCTCGCAAGCCGGCTCGCCATGGAAGCTGATCAAGGACGGTGCTGTCAAGGTGCAAGCCCCTGCCAAGGCGGTGTCACGGTGAGTGTGCGCAAGCGGGTGGGCCCGCTGAGTGCTGCGGTGTGGATGGTGTGCAGCATGGCGGCCTGGGGCCAAAATGCCGCGCCCGCCGACCGCGCTGCTTCGCGCACGGCCATGGACAGGCAAGAAATTCGTGCCCAGCTCATGCCGCGGCGTTACACCACGGTGGCTGCAGAGATCGGTGCCAAGATCAACAAAATCGCGGTGCAAGAAGGCGCAGCGTTTCGCGCGGGGCAGGTGCTGGTGGGCTTTGACTGCAGTTTGCAGCAAGCGCAACTGCAAAAAGCCCAGGCTGAACTTGAGGCCGCTGAGCAGACGCTCAAGTCCAATGTGCGTTTGGCTGAACTCAATTCGGTGGGGCAGTTGGAGCTGGATTTGTCACGCGCAGCGGTCAACCGTTCCAAGGCCGAGCTCAGCGCCAACCAGGTGGTGCTTGACAAGTGTGTGATCACGGCACCTTTTGCGGGCCGTATTGCCGAGCAAAAAGCGCGTGAGCAGCAGTTTGTGCAGCCGGGCCAGGCCTTGCTGGACATCCTGGACGACAGCGTGCTGGAGCTTGAATTTTTGGTGCCCTCCAGCTGGCTGGCTTGGCTCAAGGTGGGCGGTGCGTTTGAAGTCGAAATCGACGAGACGCGCAAGAAATACCCGGCCCGGTTCATTCGCAAAGGTGCCCGGGTCGACCCGGTGAGCCAATCCATCAAGGTGACCGGTGCCATTGATGGCCGATTTCCTGAATTGATGACGGGCATGAGCGGCCGTGTGCGTGTCACACCGCCCGCGCAGTGACTTTTAGACGTATTTGAGCCTGACTGTGCAGGTCAGCGCTTTGGAGTGAAAACATGAAAAAGACAACCCACACCTCGGTCAAGGCTGCGGCCACTCAAGCCCCAACGGCGCAACCCAAGCTGCGTCGCAAATCGGGTTTGATGGCGCTGGAGCAGCGTTTCATGTTCGATGGCGCGGCGGTATCGGAGTTGTCCGATGTGGCGCTGCCTCGTGCACTTCCTGTGATCGAAACAGTTCGCGATGTTTCTGAAAAACAGTCTGAACCGCTGGCTGTTTCTGTTGTGCGGCAAGCACTGGACAAGGGTTCACCAGTTTCTGTGCGTGTGTCTGCCGGAGCTGAGCTGTTGACAGATGCGGGACAAGCTCGATTGCAAGACGCGCTTGAGCAATTGCAGGCGCAGTTGACCACTTTGGCGCAGCGTGAAGATTTTGCTGCGGTGATTCAATCGGTGTTTGGTCAAAGCCCGGTGGTTGACAGTGACTTTTCTGAAAGAGTCAAGGATCTGCAAGCTGCCTTGCAGGCGCACAACATCAGTGTGGATATCCAGTTGTTGTCGGACGCCCAGATGCAGGGTGCCCAAGGTGCTTATTCGCCAGCGCACGACGGACAGCCCGAGCGCATTTACCTCAATGCCGATTGGCTCAATCAGGGCGGGCGTTCAGACTGGGCTGCCCAAGTGTTGCTGGAAGAATTGGGCCA
>JACCDQ011171416.1_pt1 | contig 11442 bp, 10 predicted proteins | sample 7446031 | NCBI WGS metagenome assembly JACCDQ01 (sample SAMN15323442, study PRJNA562643) | freshwater metagenome | isolation source: river surface water | place: USA:Blue River Watershed | collected 2017-08-17
AAGTGGTCAATGACCATTTGGGCTCGTGATGCAGACACCGGCGCGGCCAAGTGGGTTTACCAGATGACCCCGCATGACGAATGGGATTACGACGGCATCAATGAAATGACCCTGGTCGACCTTCCGATGAAGGATAAGGACGGAAAGGATCACACCAAGCTGCTGACCCACTTCGATCGTAACGGCTTCGGATACACCCTTGATCGTATCTCTGGCGAACTGCTCGTTGCTGAAAAGTTCGACAAGATGGTCAACTGGGCATCACATGTTGATCCCAAGACCGGTCGCCCGCAGGTCCAGAGCCAGTACTCAACGCAGGCTGGCGGTGAAGACCACAACCAGAAAGGGATCTGTCCTTCCGCCATGGGTGCGAAGAACGAACCCCCGGTTGCTTACTCACCCAAGACCAAGCTGATCTACATCCCGGGTAACCACACCTGTATGGACTATGAGCCCTTCCAGGTTGAGTACACCGCAGGTCAGCCCTACGTTGGTGCAACCCTGAACATCTATCCGGCTAAGATCAACGTCAAGACCGGTGACAAGGAAGAAAAGCTCCACATGGGCTCCTTCACCGCTTGGGATCCGACCACCGGTAAGATCGCATGGCAGATCGACGAGCCCTTCTCACTGTGGAGCGGCATGGTTTCCACCGCGAGCGACCTCGTCATCTACGGTACCCTCGAAGGCTACCTGAAGGTTCGTGATGCCAACACCGGTGCTGAACTCTATAAGTTCAAGACGCCTTCAGGCATCATCGGCAACGTCAGCACCTGGATGAACAACGGTAAGCAGTACATCGGTGTTCTGTCAGGTATCGGCGGTTGGGCTGGCGTCGGTATGGCGGCTGGTCTCGAAGGCGATAGCGAAGGTCTTGGCGCTGTAGGCGCATACAAGAGCCTCGGCACCCACACCAAGCTGGGTGGCGTCTTCACCGTGTTCGCACTGCCGAACTAAGACGATAGTCGAAGGGGTTCCTCGGAACCCCGGATGACTCAATGGAAAGCCCCGGCTGCAATGCAGTCGGGGCTTTTCTTTTGGGGAACCCTGTCGAACGATGGGCGTCCTATAGAGTGATATGTTGCGATGATTGAGGTACTGAAATGACGCTACGTCTTAGCACAGGAATTCGAGGCGTGTTATTGCTGATCTCCTGTTTGTCGATGATCGGGAATGTGCAGGCTGAAAAGAGCTTCAAGGTCTGTGCAGATCCGAATAATCCGCCGCTCTCTCAAAAGGATGGGAGTGGTTATGGGAACAAGGTCGCGGAGCTCTTCGCCAAGGAGCTCGGGCAAAAGTTGGAGTACATGTGGTTTCCTCAGCGACTGGGTTTCATTCGCAATACTCTGAAGATGAAGCCTGAGGACTCACAGGAGTACCTGTGTGATGTCGTGATTGAGGTGCCGCAAGGGTTCGAGCTTGCGGCGACGACAAGGCCGTATTACCGCTCAACCTACACCCTGGTCTATGCCAAGGGTGGGCCTTTGGATGGCATCAAGTCAGCCGCCGAGATTGACAACCTGCCTGCTGATGTCAAATCGAAGCTTAAGATTGCGATGTTCGATGGCGGTGCGCCCGGGACGACGTGGCTTTTAAAGCACGGCCTCATCGGTCAGGGCATTCCCTATCAGACCATGACGGGTGACATTACGCAGAATACGGCGCAAGTCCTTGCTCAGGATTTCAAGGACAAGAAAATTGATATGGTGATTATCTGGGGGCCGATCGCAGGGTATCTGGTCCAACAGCGACCGGGTGCCCTCATCGCTATCCCCATGCAAACGGAGCCCGGGCTCAAGTTTGATTTTGCAATGTCCATGGGTGTTCGAATTCCAGACAAGGATCGCAAGGAACTTCTTAACGGACTGATTGAGAAGAAGGCGCCAGAGATCGAAGCCATTCTCAAGAGTTTCGAGATCCCCTTGCTGCCAATCGAGGCTGAGGGTCAAGGAAAGAAGCCCGATTGAGCCCGTTGTGCACAAATGGAAAGGCCCGCAAATTTGCGGGCCTTTTTTTAGCTTTCCCTGCGCATGTGGGGGAAGAGGATGACATCACGAATCGAGGGGGAGTCGGTAAAGAACATGACCAAGCGGTCAATGCCGATCCCTTCGCCTGCTGTGGGTGCCATGCCATATTCGAGAGCGCGAATGTAATCTGCATCGTAATGCATGGCTTCCTCATCGCCGGCATCTTTGTTGTCCGCCTGCTTGCGAAAGCGCTCGGCCTGATCTTCCGCGTCGTTGAGTTCTGAAAATCCATTGGCCAACTCTCTTCCGCCGATGAAGAACTCAAAACGGTCGGTAATGAACGGATCTGCATCATTCCTTCGGGCCAGAGGGGAAACCTCCGCGGGATATGCCGTAATAAAGGTCGGTTCCATTAATCGATCTTCAACGGTCTTTTCAAAGATTTCAGTTTGAACCTTGCCCAGTCCGTCGCCGGCGTCTAGTTTGATATGCAGGCGGCTTGCGATGGCGCGGGCGCCTTCAAGCGAAGAAAGCTCTTCCGCGGTGATGTCGGGATTGAAGTGCAGGATGGATTCGAGAACCGTCATGCGTCTGAACGGCTGCCCTAAATCGTAGGTTTCTCCCTGATGGGTAATGCGTGTATCGCCGGTCAGATCGATGGCGATGGCTCGCATGAGCTCTTCAGTCAGGTCCATCAGGTCACGGTAGTCCGCATAGGCCTGATAGAACTCGATCATGGTGAATTCCGGATTGTGCCGGGTGGAGAGGCCTTCGTTGCGAAAGCTTCGATTGATTTCGAAAACACGCTCAAAACCACCAACAACCAGCCGCTTGAGGTAGAGCTCTGGCGCGATTCTGAGGTAAAGGTCCATGTCGAGCGCGTTATGGTGCGTCACAAAAGGTCGCGCCCTGGCCCCGCCTGGAATGACTTGCATCATGGGCGTCTCAACTTCAAGAAAGCCTCGGGCGGCAAGAAACTCACGGATATGGCGAACGATGGCGCTCCGCAACAGAAAAACCTTTCGCGAATCCTCGTTCATGATCAGATCGAGGTAGCGTTGTCGATAGCAGGTTTCCGCATCCTGAAGGCCGTGAAACTTCTCAGGGAGGGGGCGAAGCGATTTAGTCAAAAGGCGGGCTTGGTCGACCCGGACTGAAAGCTCTCCGGTTTTGGTCTTGAACAGTACGCCCTCGACACCAATAATGTCGCCGAGATCCCAGCCTTTAAATGCGTCGTAGACGCCTTCAGGCAAGGTGTCACGCTGGAGAAACACCTGCAGGCGGCCAGACATGTCTTGAAGGTGAGCAAATGAGGCTTTGCCCATGACGCGCTTGGTCATGAGCCGGCCGCCCAGGCTGACGCGGAGGGCTTGAGCGTCGAGCACTTCGCCTTCGATGGCGCCGTACTGCTCCAGAAGATCCTGGGCTAGCGCGCTTCTTCGAAAATCATTCGGAAAGGCAATGCCAGCCTGTTCGCGGATCGCCTTCAGCTTTTCGCGGCGCTGGAGCGTAAGTTTGTTTTCGTCGAGAAGATCATTCATGGCGCTTAGAGTCCGCTTTTGAGGCTGGCTTCGATAAAGAGGTCGAGATCGCCGTCAAGGACGGGACCTGGGTTGCTGGTTTCGACGTTGGTTCTGAGGTCCTTGATCCGCGATTGATCGAGTACATAAGAGCGAATTTGACTGCCCCAGCCAATGTCCGATTTGGAGTCCTCCAGCTTTTGCTTTTCGGTGTTGCGCTTCTGGATCTCAAGCTCATAGAGTTTGGCGCGCAGCTGCTTCATACACCAGTCACGGTTGGCATGCTGTGAGCGCTGGCTTTGGCACTGTACGACGACGCCAGAAGGGATATGCGTGATGCGGACTGCCGATTCAGTCCGATTGACGTGCTGTCCGCCAGCGCCACTGGCCCGATACACATCGGTCCGAAGGTCGGCAGGATTGATGTCAATGTCGATGTTGTCGTCCACCTCGGGTGAGACGAAAACAGAGGAAAAAGATGTGTGCCGGCGATTGCCGGAGTCAAAGGGAGACTTTCTCACGAGGCGGTGAACACCCGTTTCGGTGCGAAGCCAGCCGTACGCGTATTCACCCTCGAATCGAATGGTCGCGCTCTTGATTCCAGCAACATCGCCGGCAGATTCCTCAACCAGTTCGGTCTTAAATCCTTTGCGTTCACCCCAACGCAAATACATGCGCTCAAGCATCGCCGCCCAGTCCTGCGCTTCCGTGCCGCCGGAACCCGCCTGAATATCCAGAAACGCATGGTTGGGATCCATTTCACCGGAAAACATCCGGCGGAACTCGAGTTCTGCAACGACTTTTTCGAATCCGTCGAGATCGTCTGCCACCGAATCAACGCTGCCCTCGTCATCTTCTTCAACAGCCAGTTCCAGAAGCTCCTCGGCGTCTTGGATGCCATTGCGGATTTTGAGCAGGTTGTTAACTACGCCTTCAAGTTGGGTTCTTTCGCGGCCTAAGGCCTGGGCTCTTTCGGGGTCATCCCAGATTTTGGGGTCCTCGAGCTCCCGAAGAACCTCGGTCAGTCGTTCCTGTTTGTCTTCAAAGTCAAAGATACCCCCTAAGAGACTCTTCACGTCCCTTGAGATCCTTGATTTGGTTATAGAGGGGATTCAGTTCGCGCATCTGCGATTCCGGTGCAAAACAGTGCATTATACAGGGAAGCTTGCGTGCTTCCCGGGAGCGAAGTCAGTCGGGCAGACCGAGCCAGAGGCGACCTGCTTCGATGCGAACTGGAAAACTTTCAATGTCTTCGTAGGCCGGCGCGGTCAACGCTTGCCCGGTTCGAAGGCAGAATCGGGCACCATGGCGTGGGCAGATGATCTCAGTCCCTTCAATGCAGCCATCGCTGATCGGGCTTCGGTCGTGGCTGCACATATCTTCGATCGCAAAGATCTCATCGGCGACGAGATAAATGGCGATCGTCTGGCCGTTTTGGTCTATCTGCAAAGGCTCGCCGGGAACAAGGCTTCCCTCAGGGGCAATATCAATCCAGCGCGTCATGACTCGACTCCTATTCGGTCGAGACGGTTGTGTGATCGTCCTTGAGTGCCGCCTGGAGCGAGTGCCAAGCGAGCGTCGCGCATTTGACGCGGGCCGGATAAGCCCTCACGCCGGCGAGGACGGCAAGTTTTCCGATCTCGTCAAGATTGACCTCATCGCCATTCTTTCCGGTCGTGATCCGATGAAAGAGGTCAAAAAGATGTTCGGCTTCGGCTTCTGTCTGCCCCCGAACAATTTCCGTCATCAAGGATGCTGAGGCGGTTGAAATGGCGCAGCCCGAGCCTTGAAAGCTCACATCTTCAATGACGCCCTCCTTCAATTTCACATAGAGGGTAATACGGTCACCGCATAGCGGGTTGAAGCCGTCGATGGTTCGGGTCGCATCCTCCATGACGCGAAAATTTCTGGGGTTTCGATTGTGGTCGAAAACCACTTCCTGATAAAGGTCTCTGATTTGATCCAGCATGATGGTCGCGATGAGTGCAGAACGATTACCCGAAAAGTCGGATGACTTCCCGAAGTCCCCCCATAAGGGTGTTTACGTCTTCTTCGGTATTGTACAGGGCGAAGGAGGCTCTGGCGGTCGCGGGGACCTGATAGAAATCCATTACAGGCATCGCGCAGTGATGCCCCGCCCGGATAGCAATTCCCAGTTGGTCGAGTAGTGTCCCGATATCATGGGGGTGAATTCGGTCAAGGGTGAACGACAGAATGGCGCCTTTCTCAGCAGCGGTTCCAATAATCCGGAGTCCAGGAATCTTCAACGCTTCTTCGGTGGCATAGGCCAAGAGGGCCTCTTCGTGAGCTGCAATGGCGTCAATGCCGAGGCTCTCGATGTAGTCGATTGCAGCACCAAGCCCCACGGCATCAGCAATGCTCGGTGTGCCTGCCTCAAATTTATAAGGGAGGTCATTGTAGGTGGAGCCTTCGAAGGTGACCTGGCGAATCATGTCGCCGCCCCCTTGATAGGGTGGCATGGCCTTGAGCAGGGCCTCCTTACCGTAAAGAACGCCAATTCCCGAGGGGCCATAGAGTTTATGGCCGGAAAAGGCATAAAAGTCACAGTCCAGAGCCATGACATCCACGGCCAGGTGGGGCGCTGCTTGTGCGCCATCGAGTAGCACCGGAATCCCTCGGTCGTGTGCTTCACGAATAAGGTCACGAACCGGATTGATGGTGCCCAATGCATTGGACATATGGCTCACGGAGACCAGGCGTGTGCGTGGGCCTAGAAGCTGGATGAAGGCGTCCATGAGGAGTTCACCCTCATGGGACATTGGGGCCACACGAAGTTGGGCACCCGTAGACTCAGCAACCATTTGCCATGGCACGATATTGGAGTGGTGCTCCATGGCCGTGATGAGAATTTCATCTCCGGGTTGGAGTTTCGGTCTGGCAAAGCTTTGTGCCACAAGATTGATGGCTTCCGTTGCGCCGCGGACAAAGATCACTTCATGCGCATGTTGAGCACGAATGAACTGTCGGACTTTTTCCCGAGCATTTTCGAAAAGATCCGTGGCTCTCTGGCTCAGGGTATGCACGCCTCGATGGACATTGGCATAGTCCTTTCGATAGACCTCTGACAAGGTGTTAATGACCGAATCGGGTTTTTGAGTCGAGGCCGCATTATCGAGGAAGACCAGAGGATGGCCGTTGATGGACTGATCCAGGATTGGAAAATCCCGAATGGCTTTTTGAAGATCGTATAGAGGTTGCTTTACTCGGCTCATCCTTGTGCCCCTTTGGCCACAGCCTGCGTCAGTCTGACCCCCAGCTCCTCTTGGATGCGCTGCTTTAGCGCTTCTGGGCGGATGTGCTCTACGATTTCATTGGCAAAGCCATACGTCAAAAGTTGGCGAGCCTCATCTTCACCCACGCCGCGAGAGGCGAGGTAAAAAATGGCGCCAGGGTCTAGCTGGCCTACCGTAAGTCCATGGGAGCATTTGACGTCATCCGCTTGGATTTCAAGCTGCGGTTTGGCGACAATTTCGGCTTCTGCTGAGAGCAGGAGATTACGGCATTGCATCTCGGCCTGCGTTTTCTGTGCGCCAGGCTCGACAATGATTCTGCCTTGAAAGACACCGCGGCCCCGTCCGCTGGCGATCCCGCGATAATCATCACGGCTACTCGCATGCGGGCCGGCATGACGGAGGCGGGTATGCGTATCGATCTGGGCACGATCCTGAGCCAAGAAGATCCCTTCAAGATCGCATTCACTGCCGCGTTCCAAACGGCTATGGATTTCAGTTCTGGCGACGAGGCCCCCTAGCGCAGCCTGTGTCTGACGAAACCGTGAGGTCGGTGCCTGATCCACGTAAATGCCACCAAAGTGCCGTCCCTGATCCCCTTCGCTTTGATGCTTGTAATGGTCGAGAGAAGCGTTCTCGGCAAGCTGGATCCGGGTCATTGAGAGCGCGAGATAGGGGGTTTGGTTCTTCCCGATATGGCTTTCGATGAGGGTGGCCTCGGCATTCTTTTCAAGTTGGATGAAATGACGAAGCACGGAAAGCTGATCTTGTCGTTCGCTCAGATGGAGAATCTGAATGGGTTGCGTCACGCGCGTCCCTGCGGCAATCCGAATCCATACGCCCTCGCCTGCTAGGGCCGCAATGAATTGGGAGAGGCTGTGCTGAGAGGCGGATTCGGGGAGATCCAGCAAGGTTTGAATCGCCTCGGGCCGCTTTTGAAAGGCATCTTTCAGATCGAGGATCTCCACGCCTTCAGGGAGTGGATCCTTGTCCGATGGGATCCTTTGTCCATCCTTGAAGACTAGGGTGAAGCATCCGGGGAGTTTCAGATCCTCATTGAAGTGGTCCTCGACCTTGGGCTCCAGAGGATTGAATTGGGCGCTGGAAAATGAGGACGCCGGCAAATATTGCCATTCTTCATCGCGTGTCGTTGGAAAGCCATGGGCGACGAAGGCAGCCAGGGACTGGCGTCGATGTTGATCGAGCCAGGGAATCTCTGCTCCCGGCAAACTGCCCTGAAGGGCTTGGAACGTGGAAAGTCTTTCCATGATGAAACCTCAAAGACCCGGTGCTGACTCAAGCCAGCCATAGCCTTTGGCTTCAAGCTCATGCGCCAGTTCCGGTCCGCCAGAGCGAACGATTTGCCCCTGGGCCAGGACGTGCACGAAATCGGGTTTGATGTAGTCCAGAAGTCGTTGGTAATGGGTCACCATCACAAATGATCGGTCCGGGGATCTCAATGCGTTGACGCCATCGGCCACCACCTTCAAGGCATCAATGTCGAGACCGGAATCTGTCTCGTCAAGGATGCAAAGCTTGGGCTCAAGTATGGCCATTTGAAGGATTTCGTTGCGTTTCTTTTCGCCACCGGAAAACCCCTCGTTGACTCCGCGATAGAGGAATTGTTCATCGAGGTTCAGTGAGCGGATACGCGCTTTGACGAGCTGGAGGAAATCCATGGCATCGACTTCAGGCTCTCCGCGGTGCCGACGAATGGCATTCAGTGCGGCCTTTAGGAGATAGATATTGCTCACGCCCGGAATTTCGACGGGGTACTGAAAGGCCAGGAAAACGCCTTCCCTGGCCCTTTCTTCCGGCTTGAGCGAGAGGAGGTCCTTACCGTCAAACACGACGCTGCCACCGGTCACTTCATACCCTGGGCGACCGGCCAGAACATGGGAGAGAGTGCTTTTCCCCGACCCGTTCGGCCCCATAATGGCGTGGACTTCACCGGCTTTAATTTCGAGATTCAGCCCTTTCAGAATGGACTTTTCTTCAACGCGGGCTTCAAGATGTCGAATGCTTAACATGGCTTTCATTAACGTGTTGGGGAGGGGCGCGGATTAACCTACGCTGCCCTCAAGGCTAATTCCGAGTAGGGCCTGGGCTTCCACGGCAAATTCCATGGGGAGTTCTTTGAAGACTTCCTTGCAGAATCCGTTGACGATCATCGAGACAGCGTCTTCGGCTGAGAGTCCCCGTTGCTGACAGAAAAAGAGTTGGTCCTCGCTGATCTTTGCGGTTGTGGCTTCATGTTCAAGCCGCGCAGTGGGCTCGCGGACCTCGATCGCGGGGAAGGTATGAGCGCCGCAACGGTCTCCGATCAGAAGGGAGTCGCACTGCGTGTAGTTGCGTGCATTTTCGGCGCGCTTAAGAATCTTGACCTGACCACGGTAACTGTTTTGGGCGCGACCTGCAGAGATGCCTTTTGAGATGATCGTGCTGCGCGTGTTGCGTCCAATATGGATCATCTTGGTCCCTGTATCCGCTTGCTGGCAGTTGTTGCTCACGGCAACGGAGTAAAACTCGCCAACCGAATCATCGCCGCGGAGAATGCAGCTGGGGTATTTCCAGGTGATGGCCGATCCCGTTTCTACCTGGGTCCAAGAGATTTTTGAGCGATGGCCACGACAGTCGCCGCGCTTGGTGACAAAGTTGTAGATGCCACCGCGTCCTTCAGCATCGCCGGGATACCAGTTCTGCACCGTCGAGTATTTGATTTCGGCACCATCAAGGGCAACCAGCTCCACAACCGCGGCGTGCAATTGATTCTCGTCACGCATGGGTGCTGTGCAGCCTTCAAGGTAGCTCACATGGCTGCCCTCATCCGCGATGATGAGTGTGCGCTCGAATTGACCGGTGTTCGCCGCATTGATGCGGAAATAGGTTGAAAGCTCCATGGGGCAGCGAACCCCCTTGGGGATGTAGACAAAGGAGCCATCGGAAAAGACCGCAGAATTTAGTGCAGCAAAAAAATTGTCGCTGGTTGGAACCACGGTGCCCAGATATTTTTGAACCAGATCAGCATGATGCTGAAGGGCTTCTGACATGGAGCAGAAAATAACGCCAGCGGCGGCTAACTTGTCCTTGAATGTGGTGGCGACAGAAACGCTATCGAAGACCGCATCGACGGCAACACCGGCCAATCTCTCCTGTTCATGCAGTGGAATCCCCAGTTTCTTGTAGGTTTCGATGAGCTTGGGATCGACCTCCTCGAGACTTTTGGGGGACTCTTTCACTTTCGGTGCGGAGTAATAACTGATCGCCTGGTAATCAACCGGGGTGTAGTCCAGATAGGCCCAGTGGGGTTCTTTGAGTGTTAACCATTGGGCATAGGCTTTCAGGCGCCATTCCAGCATGAAGGCGGGTTCGTTCTTGCGCTTCGATATCGCGCGAATGACCTCTTCATTCAATCCGGGGGGAAGTGTATCGGCCTCAAGGTCGGTGACGAAACCTGGGGCGTACTCTTTCTGGATGATGGATTCGAGATGTTCGTTTGTCGCGGCCATGGGTTACTCCTGGATGCGGCGGCTGTGCAGGGATAATTTTGCCAGTGGCAGTCGAAACTCCTCTGGGGCACGGGTCATGGGTTGGGCCATGTCAGCAAGTGTGACGGCTTCGAGCGCCGTCTGGATCGCCCGGTTTAAAACGGACCAGTTGCCCCGGACATGGCAGGAGCGTTGCTGGTCGCAGTGGTTGTGATCGAGCCCGCATTCTGTGAGGGCGATGGGCCCTTCGAGCGCGGCAATGATGCTGGCGATAGGGGTCATCTCAGGCGCCTTGGCCAGATGGTAGCCGCCATGTGCGCCGCGTGTAGAGGCCAAGACACCCGAGCGGACAAGCGCTTTGAGTATTTTGCTGACTGTTGTTCCAGCGATACCGGCTTCTTCAGCCAGTTCGTTGGCGGCAAAGGTTTTGCCGGGCTGCTTGGCCATGTAGCCCAAGACAATGATGGCGTAGTCGCTGAGTTTGCTAATACGAAGCATAGTCGAATCCCTGATATTGGGGACCATTTTAGTCCTCTTTAAAACCCGAGTAAAGTACTAGGGATATGGTTTGGATGCTTCGGTTCCAGCAAAGCTATACTCATGCCTTGATTTCTTTCTTATTTCTGGCGTGCCATGACGAGAATTTGCTTTTTGCTGATCGTGTCTTTTCTGTGCCCGGTCTCCTTGGCGATGGCGGAATCAGGCGTGGGTGCCGAGATTGAGGCCTTGATTCAGTCCGGTCAGCTGAGCGCGCTCCATTGGAGTCGCTTTTCGGATGTTTCAAAGGGCTTGGCCCGGCTCTATGGCGAGACCCCTTTGAAGGCCCTTTGGAGTAAGGATCAGCAGCCCACGCCCCAGGCGCTCACCATGGTCGCGGCATTCAAGGAAGCGGATGCCGCTGGATTGATTCCCGAGGATTACGATGCGGGCTTGTTGCAGCGCTGGAGTCAGGAAGCGAAGGCGGGATTTAAGGACGTCTCTGCCGAGGCGGCTTACGATGTCGCCCTCAGCGTTGCCGCCCTTCGCTTCGCTTCGAATCTTCATGTCGGTCGGATTAATCCGCGGAGCGTTGGGTTCGATCTTGATGTGGTGTCGCGCCGGCAGGAGGTTCCGGCGCGGGTTCTGGAAATGACCCGGAGTCCCTCGCCCAGAGCGTTGTTGGCGGACTTGGAGCCGCGATTTCCGATCTATCAACCGCTGAAGGCGGCCTTGGTTC
>JACCDQ011800060.1_pt1 | contig 11441 bp, 9 predicted proteins | sample 7446031 | NCBI WGS metagenome assembly JACCDQ01 (sample SAMN15323442, study PRJNA562643) | freshwater metagenome | isolation source: river surface water | place: USA:Blue River Watershed | collected 2017-08-17
CAAGTAACCGGATTGAAGCAGCGAATAGAAAGAGAAATTAAAAGAGTGAAAAAATCTTTTTATCCAAAGCCTAAATCTGTAATTGTAAATTATGCTGAGTGTTAAAGTTAATCCCGTTGGCATCGATTATTATATACAGAAATTGCAAACAAAGCTACACACTGTATTAATAACGCAATGGAATTTAGTTGATAGCACAAAGTATGAGGCTTACGGAAGGTGCAACAGGAACAAAACAGATGATGGGTATATTGCCGAGGTGTTTAAAAGCAACGGCAATGAATATCAGGAAATATTTTGGAACGATACATTGACAGCTCTTTCTTTTTTCGGTATAAGTAATAATATAAAGCGAAATGTAAACAGTGAGGCAGATGTTCACTTTGTGATGTTTGCGAACTTAAACACTTTGGCTTTAACTGACCGAGACGGCACATTGATAACTCACAGGGCAGATGAAGAATTGCGACAAATGGTAACGGATGTTATCGGCAAAAATTCGTTTGGCTTTTCAGTACAAAGTATTGATTTGTGGGTTGAAAATGTGCTAAGGGAATACCCAGGCAGTAGGCGGGATGAAAGGTTGAAGTATGTAGATATGCACCCAGTGCATTGTTTCAGGATTAACTTAAAACTGGTTTATAATTTAAATAAAATTTGCTAACAATTTCAAATTAATAAAATGGCATTATCATTATGTTCAACTTCAGTAGCAAACACAGGCGAATTAGCTTGTGATAAAAGTAAAGGTGTGCTACAAAAGTTATTCCTCTTTAACGGGGCAATAGCTGAAGCCGATTACACAACGGCGCAAGAGTGTTTCGATAAGTTGGTAGCAAATTCAAAGCTATCAAAATCAGACGGCAACAAAGTATTTGTTCTAAACGAAGTACAGGAAGTAACCCGTAATTCAGAGGCAAATACAGAGGGAACCCTAGGATTAGGTTTCAAAACTATTATCCGTGAAGGCCGCCCGGCTTACACTGCAAAAATATTCGGCGGTGCTGATTTATTGAGCCGTTTAAGAACGTTCAATAACCAGACTGTACGTATCATGGAGTATGATGCCAACGGTGTTTTGTGGGGTACGATTTCCGGTACTGACTTTAAAGGTTATCAGGCAAAGATATTTTTCAGCGGCGGCGAAGTTGCCACAGGTCAAAATGTAGAAGAAGGTGTAATCGATGTGCAGGTTTCAATACTTTCTGTAAGTGAGTATAAAAACAATCCTGTGTACGTTGCAATCCCTGACACTGCAAACATTGAAGATGTGAAAGCATTGACCGACGTAACGTTGGCCTTTGTAAGCAATTCAAGTAATGTGCATCAAATCAGCATGAAGATACCAGGTGCAAATCTGATTGAAGATTATAACATCTATGATGACTATATGGATGCTATCGATGCTTTAACGTTCACAGCGTTATCGGGTGCCGGCACACCTGCCACAGCATTGGCAATAACTTCGATTGTGAAAAACGCAACGTTATCGACTTTGGCGGTAACTTATGATTCAACCGCTTACACAGCAGCAACAGGTAACATTAAATTAGTACCTCCTACGCCAACGGTGTTGGATGCGGCTGATGTAACAGGTATCGAATTACTTTCTGTAACTTATGCTAAACCTTAATTATGGGTAAAGTAATAAAATATTCTGCCGGCGATTTTGAGTATGTTTTTTATGTAGAAATAAATGCGGCAAAAACATTTAAGGAATTTGCAGAGCATGAAAAGCACTACAAACTTTCAAAAGAAGTTTTAAAGGAAATTCATGACTTATGCAAGCAAGCGGCAGGGGTAACCGTAATACCGGAGCTACCTGTTTGGGAAGAAACTAAGGATTAGGCATTGTTTGGGCAGTTGGTTGAAAACGGGCGGGTATAAAAGCCCGCCTTTTTAATATGGCAACGATTTTTAAAGTATTGAATAGATTTAAGGCATTAGATACAGATGCTATTGCCGTACAGGTAATTGAAGCAAGTGTCGATACAATGGCTGATTTAAACGCCGAACAAATAGACAGCGGGTTGAAAGCAAATGGCGAAGTAATGCCGGATTATTCTCAGGCATCAGTCGAATTTTACGGTAAACAACCAGGGCCGATAAGATTGAGAGATACCGGAGCTTTTCAAGCTGGTTTTTTTGTAACAATTAAAGGCGGCAAAGTTGTTTTTGATTCTTCGGATAAAAAAAGAGATATGCTTATAAACGGGGACACTGCTTTTACAAAGGAGTTTGGCAGGACAGGGCTTGAGGTTGGGTACGGCGAAGAAGTTTTTGGCCTAAGTGAAAAGTATAAACTGGAAGCAATGCGGGAAGCAGTGAGGCCGGAATTTATAAAAAAGATGGAAGTGGCAACGGGATTAAAATTTAAGTGATATGGGTTGTGAAGGTTGCTTAACTAGTGCCAAAGGTCAGGCGTATAATTTGGACACATTAAAAACGGAGGCGAAAAATTATGCAATTCAAAATAAAGTTACCGTGGCTATTTACAAAGAATCGGACGGATACGGGTTCACAACCGCCATTGAAGCCCATTCAAAAAGCCTCCCCATCATACAGTATATTTCGCAGCATAACTGAATTACCTTTAAGCCGGTGGATAGACTTAACCGTAAGTGGTGATATTAATGCCGTTATAAAAGAGGGTTGCCCGCCTGAAAGAGAATTGCAATTAGCCATAGCAGAATTAAGGCAGCAGTATGCGGATGCCGCGGGTGATAATCATTACAAAATGTATTGCAACCTCATAAAAGAAATTTCAAACTTAGAAATAACGTTACTCGAAGTTGGGCAGCTTGTTGAAACGTTGCGGGATGCTTACCATCCGCTTTTGGCCAAAGCCTTAAATGGTGTTTTAGGCACTTCATTTGTTTTCGATGTAACAAAACCGGCTGATTACGATAAGAATTTAGACAGGTGTATAAGGCGTACAGGAGGCCTCAAAATTTCGTTAGGGCTAAAGACGGCAGCATTGAAAGCAATGGAAGAAAAGTACACTAACGACGGCGTGAAACCAACAAGAGAGTACTATTCATCCATTCTCATAACATTAAGGCAGGATAGCGGGTATCATGTGTTGCCTGAAAATATAAGCACATGGGAGTTTTGCGAAATGATACGCCGGTTTAATATTAAAGCAGCAAAAAAATAACAGTAATGGCAGAAGAAGTTATAGATAATTATATAGATAGGGCGGGCGTAAAAAGTGATACCGATTTCATGGTAGCAGCATTGCAGCAGGTGTATGCAGAATTTAAGAAATTGGAATCCGTTAAAATAGATTTGAAGGGTGTAAACGGGTTATCGGGTATTCAACCTGCAATGAAAGCGGGTGAAGATGCGGCGAATAAGATGGTAGCGGCTACTGCAAGGCTTAAAACTGGTTTATCTGGGTTATCGGTAGAAGTAAATAAAGCTGCCGCCGCTATACAGCAAGAGAATCTAACATTAGGGCAAGCTGTTGAAATAAGAAAGAAGTTAGAAAATAGTATTAAAAGTTTAAAGAAACAAGAGGAAGATAACTTAAGACTTTTAAAAGCAGGGGCATTATCACAAGACCAATATGCAAAAACGTTGCAGGTAACTAGTGTAAAAATAGAGCAATATAAAAACAGGCTGAAAGATGTAAATAAAGAAATTGTTTTACAAACAAGAACTGAAAAACAGGTTGCAGCCGAAAGGGCTAAAAATGCAAGAATAGAAGCTGATGCAAATAATAAACAGGTTGCTATTTTACAAAAAAGCATTGCGAGTATTCAAAAGCAATCAGGGGCTTACGCTCAATTGTCAAGAGAGTATAACGAAGTATCTTTAGCTGCAAAGAACTTCAATTTAACATTAGGCGCAAACAACCCATTAACAATAGCGGCAACAAGGCGGGCAGGCGAATTGGCAACTCAATTAAAAACAGTAGATGCAACCGTTGGGCAAAATCAAAGAAGTGTAGGTGATTATAGTAACGCTATTACTAAGGCTGCTGGTGGGGCATTTGGAGCCATTAGAAAATTGGCATACGTTTTACCAGGATTAGGTATTGCGGGTATATTTGGGTTAATATTCGATGGTTTAAGCAATGTAATATCTAGTTTAAATATATTTAGTTCTAAAATGTCTGAAGCTGCAAAGAATCAAAAAAACTTTGCAGAAGTAGAAAAACAGGCTGCTGAAAGTGCGGGGCAAGAGGCGGGCGCATTAAAAGTGTTAAGGGCGCAAATAGAAAGTACTCAAGTGCCGATGAAAAACAGGTTACAGGCTATTAAAAATCTTCGTGAAATATTCCCTGCTTATTTTGCAGATGTGAGTAACGAAAATTTATTAGCTGGCAACGCTGCCGCTGCTTATAATTTATCGGCCAACGCTATATTAAGAAAGGCAAGGGCTAACGCCGCTGCCGGTGAAATAGAAAGATTGGCAAGAGAAAAACTTGTTATTGTTCAAAAAAGCGAAAATGATGCTTTAAAAACAAATGAAGAGATAAAGAAAGCAAAAACTACTACAATTGGATTTATTGGCGGTAGTGTAACAATTACGGCAGCAGAAGAAAAGAAAAATGCTTTAATAAGATTCAACAAACGAAAAGCGGCAGACCAAGCTGAAATAGATGCTTTATCAGCACAGCAGGATAACCTTTTAAAATTCGTAATTGGTGGGGCAGAACAAACTTTAGAAGTAGAAAAAGTAACTACCGAAAAAGTAAAAGATACAAAAGTAAAATCAGCAAAAGACTTAGCCGATGAGTTGTTGAAAATAAATTTTGAAATTCAATCTGTAACATTAAAGCAGATTATTGATTTTAATAAAGAAGTATTAGAAGGTGATAGTATACACTACCAAGATAGGTACGAAGCGTTATTAAATTACAGTTTAGCAAAAGAAGATTTAATAAATAAAGCTGCTGATTTAGAAATAAAAACGGGAACAAAAACAGCTAAAGAACTCGAATTAATAGAACTAAAAAGAAGGGATGAGTTATTAAGGCTAAGGAGGGAAACTGAATTTAAAAAACTTGAATTGGTAAAAGATGTTAAAGCGGGGCTATTAAAAAATGAAGAAGAATTAAAAGATGGATTAAGAAAAGTAGCCGATAAAATAGTAAAAGATTATTTTGATTCTGAAGAAGCAAAAACTAAGAAGAAAAAAGAAGAAGATAAAAAAAAGTTACAGGATGAAAAAGAGTATAACGACCAAAGAAAAAAACTTCAACAGCAGCTTGTATCAGAATTAACAAACTTTGCTTTTACAGCATTAACAGCCGATATCGAACGCCGTAAAAATGCCCTCCAATTAGAACTTGACCAAATAGAAAAAAACAAAGCAAGAGAAATAGAATTGGCTGGCGGTAATGCTGATGCCATTGCCGTAATTGAAGCAAGGGCGGCGGTTCAAAAAGAAACGATACAACGCAAGCAAAGGGAACTGGATATTAAGAAAGCGAAGTTTGACAAGGCGCAAGCCATTGCAAGGATTGTACAGGAAACAGCGATACAAGTAGTGCAAAATTTAGGCAGCCCCTTACTCCCTCTTATAATTGGCATTGGAGCCGCTCAGTTAGCTAGTGTAATAGCAACGCCTATTCCAAAGTATAAGCATGGTAAACCTGCAAGTAATAATTATGAAGGTGCTGCAATAGTAGGGGATGGCGGTAAAAGGGAAGCAATTATAAGGCAAGATGGCAGCATTGAAATAACAGGTAATAAGCCCGAATTAACTTATGTGGGTAAAAATGATGTGGTGTTACCTGATGCAAACCAATTAATAAATAATGTAATTTCGGGCGGCATGGCCGGAAAATTAATAAGCCGTAATGATGTAAAAACGGATAACAATAGCAACGTTGTAAAAGGGCTGAAAGCAGTTGAAAAAGCTATCGGGAAAATTCCTCAAACGAGTATAACGGTTGCCAATCCTTTAAAGCAGCGGGTACGGTACGGGCATAGCGTTAATGAGCATTTAAAAAGAAACTTAGGCAGGTAATGCGTAAATTTTTATACTACATATTGAAAGAAGATGGGCGCAGTGGCAAAGTGGTAAACGGTGTGGTAACTTACACCGGCCAACCAACGCCGCTGCCTGAAACGCCTGACGGCTGGCAGGAATTAGCCATAGGCTGGGAAAGGGATTTAAACGATTATGGTATTGTAAAAAATTTCTCTTTGCCATTTGGTTTTGTAAGGGACGGCGCAAAGATTATTCGAGATGCTTTATATAATCAAAGCATTGAAGAAAAATTATATCTTTTAATCCAGGAACTAAGATTAGTTTACACTTCAACTACCTATGAGTGGCGGTATGTTTTTTTGTATAAAGGAGAGCTGGATTTATCGGCAGCAGAAGATACAATGGATATTGTAAGTGTGCCATGTATGGATGGCGGTTTGTCGAAGTTATTAAAAGCGAATAGAGCAACAAAATACACCTACCCGTTTGATTTAGATGCTATAAATATAGTAATGGATGGTATTAGTTTAGAAGAAGCCGCAAAGTATGTTTGTGCTGGTGAAATAAGCAATGATACTTTTGCTAACACCCACACTTTACCAATATCATTTGTAAATAAAGAAGGGTTAAGTGCTGGTATTGGTTTTTTTACTCAGATAGTAGAAGATACAGGGCTTCGTTCAACTTATGTAGCAAGTAGTTCAAATTATTTTTTATACAATAATTCAGGTGCAAGTATTGATTTTAATATAAAGGGTAAAGTATTTTACACCTGTACTGAAAATAGTGCAGGGCTTTCTTACCGTTGGTTTTTAACAAAGCAGGATGACACAACTATTGACGCTTATAATAGCGTAAGTAATCCAGTTGTAGGTAATACTTATGAGGTGGATATAGATTTTGATTTCACTTTATTGGATGGTGAAAAAATGTTTTTCATTGGCCGTTATTTCGGTGCCGGCGGGGTAACCATTGCAGTTGATTTTTTAGACACCACTTACTTAAACGTAACGTTTAATAGCAGGTTTAGAGAAACATCAATAAAAGGCTATAAAAAAAGCACCTTATATCGTAAATTAATAGGTAGTGTTTGCGGCGATGAAAGCTTTGCGCAATCTGATTTGTGCGAGTTGTGGGATAATATCCCTGTAACGAGTGGGGATGCTATCCGAGGTACATTAAACCCTACTATTACCCTTTCGCTTAATGATTTTTTAAACGATGTGGATAGCACTTTCATGGCTGGGTTATCGGTGTTTGAAAATAAAATAGAACTGGAAGAAAGGCAAAGATATTTTTCAACCGATGTTGCCACAGATTTAGGAACGGTTAAGGATATAACGTTTTCTCCTGCTTTAGAATTTATTTATAATAAATTCAAGTTTGGCCATCCTAAACCAGATATTGAAGATATTAACGGGAAGTATGACCCGAATGGAAGTAATGAGTTTACCGGGTTAATAACAAAGGTTGTAAAAGATTACGCAAAAATCAGCCCAATAAAAGCGGGGCCGTATGAGATTGAAAGTTTGCGGCTCAATTTAGATGGTAAGGTGTCAACTGATGATAATAGGGATAGCGGTGTGTATGTTATCAATTGCGTAAGACATCAAACAATAACGGCAACGGTTGATTTCGATGCGGCAGGTTACTTTATAATAAGTTCGGCGCAATATTTAGCTAAAGGGCAACAAATACAAATTTCAGGCAGTGTAAGTAATGATGGTATTTATAACATTACTGATATTGCTAGTGCCTTGTTATTTCAGTTTGTGATAATATCGGGAACGGTAACGGCAGAATCGGCGGCTAACATAACAATAACGGTGTTAAGGGGTGAGGTAATGACATTGAACCGTCCTACTTACACAACTCTTGAAGGTGTGCCGAATAATACTATTTTTAACCTGCCGGATTTAACGCCAAAGGCTATTTTGAAAAAGCATGGCAGGTGGATTAGGTCGGTTCACAAGGGGTTGGAAAGTGGGTTATTAAAGTTTAATAGTGCTGATAAAAACGCTGCATTAATAACAGAGTTGGCCGGTATTACAATTGATGAAGATGCAGACGAAAATATTGCTGATTTAGGCGAACCAATGTTCCTGCCATTTTACGCCAGTTTCACCACTCAGGTTCCAGTGGATTTGCCCGAAATATTAGAGCTAACGCCTAACACCTGTTTTACATTTTCAGACGAAAGCGGTAATGAATTTGAGGGATTTTTAATATCGGCGGCAATTGCGCCGAATGAATTAAAAGAACAAGAGTTTAAAGTGTTGCTAACTCCAAATAATAATTTAACTTTACTTGTATAAATATGCCGAATAAATTAATATATTCTTTCTTAAACCCGATACAACTTTTCGACCCTTCACCGGTTGAAGATGATAGGTATTTGAGTAAAGATTTTATTGATTATGATTTGCCTGACACTATTTTACCGTGGGAGCAACAAGCTGGCTATTGTCAGCCGTGGCAATTATCTGACACTATCCAAATTCAATTACAAACCAATGTAGGCCCTGTTAATTTCACTTTATACGACTGCCTAACTGATTTAGCTATTGATACAGTTCAATTTACACAAGGGGCGCAAAGTGTGAATGAACCGGGAGTTTATATTTATGAATTGTCGATGCCCTTAAATGGCTACAATCCAGGCTGCTATTACGGTAAAGTAACATTTGGGGCTTCGCCAATTATATTTACGCTGCAAACGGGTGAACTTGACTTTAAAGAAGTGCATGAAAACACTCTATATTTAGAAAGTTCGCATTATGAAAACAGGGAAGATATTATTTTTGAAACGGGCTTATTATTAGCGGTTAGGGTGCATGGCACTAATAAATTTTTAAAGACGGCTAATAAAAGCACCACATACGAAGACCAAAGCCTAAATATGTCAGCTATTCGTAATGTAGCTTTTAGAAATTGGCGGTTAATTATCGGCGGCGGGCGGGGTATTCCTGACTGGTTAGCTGATAAAATAACAAGGATGGCAGGTTGTAGTGATTTTTCAATTGATGGAAAATATTTTGTAAAGCCACAGGATTCAGAAATACAGGAAATCGAAGATGAAGATTACCCGCTAAGAGGCTGGACAATTGAGTTAAGAGAAAAAAATAATCGTGGTTCTCGAACGTACGAAAACAACGTACCAATAGATGCGGCAGTAAGTGTAATGGTTAATGTGGATAGCAAAGGTTTTGGTAATAGTAATTCGGGTTCATTAACGGCAATAACTGAAATAATATAATGGCAAGGATAGGATTAAATATAACGGTAACCGGCCTAAGTGGTTCGCTTATCATTCAATGGAGCAAAGCAAGTACGCCGCTTGTAGAAGCTGGGCGTAGTGCTGCTTTATCGTTCCCGTATGATGCGGTTTACACTATCAACGGGTTAAATAGAGTGGTGTATATTGTAAGGCTTTACCGTTCTGATGATGGGGTAGCTTTAACTCAATTAATAAAAGATTGGAGTATTGATGCTTCAATGGTTAATGTAGCCATATTAAGAACGTACCAATATAAAACCGGCAGGGGTACAACTGAAGGAACAATCGGCAACGGTGATTATTGGATTGACCCAACGGCGGGTAATATTTCATTAATTGATGAAAGGCTAGATGGTATTACTCAGGATGAAATGATAGTACATGAAGCTGGTTTTGGAGATAAATTAAATTCAGAATATGAACTTTTAGCCGGCGGCGGCATAACGTTGTTAGGCGGCAAAACATTTGATTTAGATGTAGCATGGTTTATAACTGTTTCAACAATAGATACCGTTTCACTTTCAGCCGGTACTACTGAAGGAAGGCAATTTGATGGTGTAGAAACTATTTCGGCCAATCAGGATTTTGACGATATCGCAACGCCGTTAATGAATAAGCTCGTTATTGCTAACTGGGCGGGAAGTGTTGGAGTGGTAACGTTTCCTGATTTATCGTTAATAGAGGATGACACACATGTAACATTTAACACACATGGAGGTTCGCAAAATTATTTAAAGCTGCAATTCGATGCAGGTGATACGGTTAAGTTTAACAACGTTGCCGTAAATGTAATTTATCTTGCAAAATGTGAAAGTATATCCCTTTATTTTCATTCAGGCGTATGCCATGTAGTTAGGTATGATGGCAAAGCGTTTAAAAGAGGTTCTGTAATGTATGACTATGATAATAGTAGAGCAACTGATACAGATGCTTTATTATTAGCTGATGAAGCCACCGGCGAAATATTAGAAAGTGATTATCCTGCATTGTATGAGTTTGTAGAAAACCTGCCATCTGGAAGTGTGCCACTCGGTACAAGTGTAGGTCAGTGGAGTTATGATAGCGGCGGTGGGGTGTACCCGAATAAACGTTTTTTTGGCATCCAAACATCTGCCCCTAAAAAAATAAGAGTGCCACATTTAAGCGGGGTAACTGCGAAGGTTGGAAGCACCCCAGGAACTTATGAAGCCGATAATGTAGGTAGTTTTTCAGGCAACGTAACATTGCCAAAGGGATTTAGCTACACAGGAGGACCCAACGTTGCAAGGTTAGGTAATGGTAGCACAGGGGCGGCAGATGTGGCACACCCTTTCACCTACACGGCAGCAATAACAGAAACAAGAGTAAAATCATTTGGACAAATAGCATATATAATTTTATGAGGAAAATATTATTTTTTTTGCTGCTAATTAGCAGCGTTGCAAGTGGGCAGGTAAAGCAGATTTATAATCAATATGGCGGTGTTTGGAAACGCTTTCAGATTGATAGTGCAATTAAGCTGCCTATGCTGCCGATTGGTGTAAAAGATAACGGCAACGGATTAGACACTGCACAAGTTTACTATTCAAAAGCCGATAGTTCCTTAAAAATTTATACCGGTTCACAGTGGATAAGCGTAGGTGCGGGGGGCAGTATGGTTTACCCCGGTGCTGGCATAGCACTTAGCACCGGTTCGGCTTGGGGTAGTAGCATAGCAAGTTCAACGGCAACCCAGTTGTTAAGAAGAAATGCTGCTAATACAGGCTATGAGTTTTTTACACCAACGTATATTTTACCGGCTGATACTGCTACAATGCTAAGCGGTTACACTCGATTAACCCGCTTTCTCGATAGCTTAACGGCTCATTGGGCGGCAATACAATTACGGGCCACCCAATCTGCTTTAGTAGATACGGCAGCAGCAATAAGAGGTGATTTTCCTTTACCATATAATTACACTGGTGGATTGACAAAGCAAAATGATAGTGTAATGTTAGGCGGCGCATTAAAATATAATCTGCATAATATTATTGCAAGAAATAAGCCATTGGATAGGCATAATAACAAATCACTTCAAATAACCAATGATACAACTGCACAAGCATTCAGTACTAATGATGGAGTTTCTATGTTAAGTATAAGTAATTTATTGGATGATAATATTGGTGATACTGCCTTTTCTGCATATTATAATCAACTTTTAACAGTTGGAAGAAATAGAGTGTTTTTACAAAATACTACA
>JACCDQ010495483.1_pt1 | contig 11440 bp, 10 predicted proteins | sample 7446031 | NCBI WGS metagenome assembly JACCDQ01 (sample SAMN15323442, study PRJNA562643) | freshwater metagenome | isolation source: river surface water | place: USA:Blue River Watershed | collected 2017-08-17
AACTCAAATAAATCAACGGGTTAATTAAAAATATAAACTATGTATAGATTAATTTTTATACATAGTTTTTTATTGGATTTATATTTTAATAATAAAATCAAGGTTTTTGCTGATACATAATAACTTTCGGGCTTTTTTGTTATATGGTCTATGATATATTTTTAAGCATTCAAGTGTTTAAGTATTTCTTCCCCAGTAATGCTTTTTTCTTTAATCAAAATCACCGCAAGTTCTTCAAGTTTTGATTTGTTTTTTAATAACAAATCAGTAATAGAATGATACTGTTCACTTAAAATTCTTGCTCTTTCTTCTTTGGTGTGATCTTCCCCATTATCTTTAAGTGCAATATTCACTAAAAGGGGATGCTTATCACCCATACCAAAACTTTCAATCATATCGTTCACAATTTTATTGGCACGGTTTAAATCATCTTTTGCACCATTAGTAATATTGCCTAAGAAAATTTCTTCAGCGGCTCTTCCTGCCAACAAAATACAAACTTGATTTAACAATTCTTCTTTGGTGTAAAGAAATTTTTCTTCAGTGGGAGTAATCATTGTAAAACCTAATGCGTTACCTCTTGGTTCAATGGTGATTTTTTCAACCACATGAGTAGGATTTAAAATTAAAGAAGCAGCAGCATGTCCCAATTCATGGTAGGCAATGCGTCTTTCTTGTTCTTCATTAAAATCCAATGATTTTTTAAGTCCCAAAATAATAGATTCTTGAGAATTACTGAAATCTGCAAGAGTGATGTTTTTATGGGCTAACCCTTCTCTTTTAACTACAAGGGATTTGGTTTCATCAACAAGATTTTTTAAGCTCGCCCCAGAATAGCCTTGTGTTCTAATCGCTAAAGAATCAAGTGCTTTTTCATCAGTCACAAAATTACCTAAGTATTTTTTAATAATTTCTTTACGAGTATTCTTGTCTGGATTAGGAATGTGAATTTTTCTATCAATTCTCCCTGGTCTGAGTAATGCACTATCAATCTTGTTTTCATAGTTGGTTGTAGCAATTAAAAATACATCACTTTTTGCACCTAAACCATCCATTTCAGTTAAGAGTTGATTGATAACAGAAATACGTTCAGAATCTTTAGTCATACCTTCTCTGCTACCAACTGCATCAAATTCGTCAATAAAAATAATAGAGGGTGCTGAAATTCTTGCTGTTCTAAACAAATTACGAATTCTTTTTGCTCCTACACCTACATACATTTCAGCGAAATCTGAACCAGAGGCAAAATAAAGACTGGCATTAACTTCGTTAGCAAATGCTTTTGCAAACATGGTTTTACCAACACCTGGTTCGCCAGTAAGTAAAATTCCTCTAGGAACAGTTAAGTCGTGTTTTTCATAATCTTTTTTATCTTTAATAAAAGAAGCAATTTCTTTAAATTGTTCTTTTACATCTTCATAGCCAATAATGTCATCAAATTTGATATCCACATCAATCGCTTTAGCTGAAAAGTTTTTTCCTCCAAGTATTTCACCTACAAGTAATTGAGCACCAATAATAATAACAATAAAGAAAGAGGCTGTGCCTAAAAGACGAATTAAATCAGTAACCCCAAAAGGAATAAGAGTAATAATTTCACCCTTTTGGTTCTTTAAGTTATAAAGGTGTTTAATATTTGAGTTATCATCCCCTTCTTTTTTAGTTAAGGATTCAGATTTTAATTTATCTAATTCATAATGTTTAAAGCTACCATCTTCATAATAAAATCTATAGACAACCACATTAAAGACTTTTAATGGTTCAAAAACAATATCAGAAAATTCAATAAAAGAGGGATATGCTATATTGTTGGAATAAGAAACGATTTTCTTTTTTTCTAAATCTTGATTGAGTTGGTCATAACTTATTTTTTCTGTATTTCCGTGAAATGCTTTGTTTTGTTCAATTACTTGATGATTAATAAATCCAGCACCAAAGGCAATTAAGCCAATTACAATAAAAAAGACAGAAATTGCAAAATAAAGTTCTTTTTTTACTTTTATGTGCTGTGAAATTCTTTTTTTCAATTGTTTTAATTTACTAGTGGTTTTTAAAGACATAATTTATTCCAGAATAAGGTAAGACATAATAATTATTTTTGTATTTATGTCAAACTGTTTTGTGTGTAAAGTCTCTTTTTGTTTGGTGTAGTGTTTGACATAATTAAACTTTAAGAATATCATTTCCAAAGAATTAAGAAGAGATGAAATGCTATTATCTAAAATCAAGCAACTAGCACTAAGAATGAAGGCGGGTGATATATTGCCTGTAGATAAGCACGAGCAAAATAAAAGTGCAGAACTTCAAAGAGCAGGGCATAGCTTTCTCCAGGAAGGCGATTTTGATCTCGCAATTCAATTCTATTTGGATGCTTTACAAGTTAATCCTATCAATACAGATGCACTTATTGGTTTGGGATTACTTTTATCTAAAAAAGATCACTTAGAAGATGCTTCTGATGCTCTTTTGTTAGTCAATCAACTCATTGAAAAGAATTATGAATCCAATTATATTTTGGGTAAAATTGAACTTTTAAAGAAAAACCCTAAAGAGGCTGATAAATTCTTTAAGGTGGCTTCAGAAATAAAAGAAGATTTTATTCCTGCAATTACAAGACATTTGTGTTGTATGCAATATGTAGAAGAATATACAGCAAAAGATTATCTCAAGGTAGCAAAACAGTTTGATTCAGCAATGATGAAAGGAATTACACCTTGTGTATGGGATAAATCAGAAATTAAAAACAAGGAGAAAATTAAAATAGGATTTGCATCAGGTAATTTTGAAAATAAATCGATTGCTTATTTCCTTGAGGGATTGTTAAAAGAAATTAACAGAGAAAAATTTATTCTAGTAGCTTATTCTATGAATAACGATGAAGGCTCTAATTTTTTAAGATTAAAAACTTATTTTGACCATTGGGTTTATGTGGGGTCTGCTGGTAATATGGATATGGCAGCTAGAATAATTGAAGATGAGGTTGATATTCTCATTGATTTAGCAGGCCATTTAAATAAAAATATTTTACCAGTTTTAGCTTATAAGCCTGCACCAATTCAAATTAATTGGTTAGGATTTAGTGGGACATCTGGATTAAGAACTATAGATTACATCTTGGCAGATCAGACAAGTGTTCCTTATGAGGAGCAAAAATATTTTAGCGAAAAAGTAGTTTATTTGCCAACAACAAGATTATCATTTTATCCTCCTCATTTAAAAGAAGATAATTACCCAAGTGAATTACCAGTGAAAGAAAAAGGCTACTTTACCTTTGGATGTTATCAGGAAATAGAAAAAATTAATGATAAGGTATTGAAAATTTGGAGTAAGATTTTAGCCCAAGCTCCTCATGCTCACATTAGATTTCAAGTAGATTTTAAAAACGAAAAAGAAAAAACTATTTTTTTGAAAAGACTACAAGAAGCAAAAATTCCAGAAGAAAGAATTATTTTAGCTGAAATCAGTCCAAGAGAAGATTATTTACATTCTTATGCTCAAGTAGATATGGTATTAGATACTTTCCCCTATAACGGTAGAACAACAACTTGTGAGGCTTTATGGATGGGAGTTCCTACTTTAACATTAAGAGGGGATTCAATGCCAAGTCGGCAAGGTGCTGTTTTGCTATCTGCTATAGATTTACCTGATTGGATTGCAAATTCTAAAGAAGAGTATATCCATAAAGCAATAGAGTTTTCAAATGACCTAGAAACATTAGAAATTCTACGTTATGGTTTAAGAAAGAAAATGGAAGATTCAGCATTAGGAAATGCTCAACTGATTGCTAAAAACTTTGAGATGGCATTGATGCATATTTGCGAAATGCAAAAAAAATTGCCTCCTGAGGAAGCAATTTAATATCTGTTTTAGATAGAATTACTTGAGGTAATTCATAATTTCTTCAGCAGGAACGACTTCACCACTAGTGAGAACATAAACACACTTGTGATTTTCTTGAACACCATCTGGGAGCATTTGATACTCTTGATGTTTTTCAACAATTTTCTTGTTCATATAGCCATATTCACCATTGGGGGTGATTTTGCGAGCAATCCACATATTGTTTTCATAGTGGAGAGTTGTAGGTTCTTCCCAACTATCCCACAAAACTTCATCATCGTGATGAATGTCATAAGAAATGACTTGCTCTTCAGCATAAGAATTAGAATAAGAAACCAAAGCAATCACTTCTTGAATTTTTTCATCAAGAATTTCTTGTGCTTTTGACATGGAGAGGTTGGGGATAACATAAACATAACCACCCTTACACTTCCAATACTGCGGGCATTTGCCTTCACCATTCCAATCATGGGCACCATAATTTTCACGGTATTGAGTGTCGATAACGATTTTCATTATTTGCTCCGCAATGTGATTTTCAATGAAGCAATTATACCTGAATTTTGGGAAAAATGGAACAAAAATTTAAATAAAAAAGAGCCAAAATTGGCTCTTTTTAGGGGTGAAGAAAATTAATTTCTCATCAAGTAATCAAAGGCTCCAAGACTTGCTTTTGCACCCTCTCCCATTGCAATAATAATTTGTTTATAAGGGACTGTGGTGCAGTCTCCTGCGGCAAAAACTCCTGCTAAGGAAGTAGCTCCGTGAGAATCAACAACAATTTCTCCAAACTTGGTTAATTCAATATTGTCTTTCAAGAAATTGGTGTTGGGAACCAATCCGATTTGAACGAAAATACCTTCTAATGGCAAATGAATTTCTTTTCCACTGATTCTATCTTTGTAATTAAGTCCATTAACTTTATCACTACCAGTAACTTCAGTGCTTTGAGCATTGGTGATAATGGTCACATTAGGCAAGCTTTTTAGGCGATTTTGTAAAACTGCATCGGCTTTCAATTCAGCCCCAAACTCAAGCAAGGTCACATGTGCCACAATACCAGCAAGGTCAATTGCTGCTTCTACACCAGAGTTTCCACCACCAACAACAGCTACTTTCTTGCCTTTGAAGAGAGGACCATCACAATGAGGACAGTAGGCAACTCCTTTGTTACGGAATTCTTTTTCTCCTGGCACACCTAACTCTCTCCATCTTGCACCAGTTGCTAAAATAACAGCTTTGGAACGAATTCTTGCACCACTTTCAAGTTCAACCACAATTTTGTCTTCTTTATAAATACGTGCAGCTTTTTGCATATTCATAATATCAACATTGTATGATTTAACGTGTTCTTCAAGTTGCTTAACAAGTTTAGGGCCTTCAGTTTCTTGAACAGAAATAAAGTTTTCAATACCTAAAGTGTCCATTACTTGTCCACCAAATCTTTCAGCAACTAAACCAGTTCTGATGCCTTTTCTTGCAGCATAAATAGCAGCAGAAGAACCAGCAGGACCACCACCAACAATCAAGACATCAAAATCAGCTTTTTGACTAATCATTTCAGCCTCTCTCTTGGCAGAATTGGTGTCTACTTTAGCAAGAATTTCTTCAAGCAACATTCTTCCATTACCAAAAAGTGAACCATTCAAATAAACAGAGGGAACTGCCATAATTTGTTTTTCTTCCACTTCTGATTGGAAAACAGCACCATCAATCATTGTATGGCTGATGTTTGGATTAAGCACAGACATAATGTTCAATGCTTGAACAACATCTGGGCAGTTATGGCAAGAAAGAGAAATATAGGTTTCAAACTTAAAATGTCCATGGATGCTTTTAATTTGAGCAATTTGTTCATCCGTGATTTTTGGTTTTCTGCCGCTCACTTGTAAAATAGCCATAATGAGTGAAGTGAACTCATGACCCATCGGAATACCAGCGAACACAATTCCTGTATCTTCTCCTGGACGATTTACACTGAAGGAAGGGGTTCTTTCAAGAATACCTTCCTGAATACTAAGAAGTGGTGATAAGCTAGAAATTTCTTTTAATAAATCCATCATTTCAAGAGAAGTGGCATCATCCCCTGTGCTTACTCTAAAAACAACCTGTCCTTCTAACATATTAAGATATTGGGTGAGTGTTGTGATAATGTTTTGGTCTAATGCCATTTTGCTTCTCCTTTATGAGTGAATGAATTAAATAAATAGTTTGAATTAAATTTTTCCTACAAGGTCAAGGCTTGGAGTAAGTGTTGCTGCACCTTCTTTCCATTTAGCTGGGCAAACTTGTCCTGGGTGTGCTGCTGTATATTGTGCCGCTTTTAATTTACGAAGTGTTTCGCTTACATCACGAGCAATTTCATTGCTGTGAACTTCTGCTGTTTTGATAACTCCGTCTGGATTAACAATGAAAGTTCCTCTAAGAGCTAAACCTTCTTCATCAATATGAACATCAAAACCTCTGGTTAATGTGTGTGTTGGGTCGCCAACTAGTGGAAATTTAGCTTTTCCTACGGCTGGGCTTGTTTCGTGCCATACTTTATGAGAGAAGTGTGTATCTGTGGTTACAATATATACTTCTGCACCCATCTTTTGAAACTCAGCATAATTGTCTGCTGCATCTTCAATTTCTGTTGGGCAGTTGAAAGTAAAAGCGGCTGGCATGAAAATAAATACATTCCATTTACCCTTAACTGTTTCATTTGAAACTTCTACAAATTTACCATTATGGTAAGCTTGAGTTTTAAACACGGGGATTTGTTGGTTAATTAATGACATAGTATATCTCCTTAAGATAAAAAACAGCAGTTACGATTACTGCATAAAATATAGTATATATTGAAAAATAAAAATTGATAGCTTTTTTCTATGAGATATTCCAATAAGCTTGATAGCTTTTAACTATTAAATAAAATAAATTGATATATTGAATTAATTAATAGTGATTTTTTTAATTGATGATTTGACAAGGAAAATATATTTTAATAGTGATTAAATGTTTTCATACTATTTTAGTGAGGTTTATATGAAAGAATATTTTTTACCTGAAGGTCACGTGATTATTTCTAGAACAGACAAGCGTGGTTTTATTGTTGATTGTAATGATGAGTTTGTTGAGGCTAGTGGCTATGAACGTGCTGAATTAATAGGTAAGCCTCATAACATGATTCGTGATCCCGATATGCCTAAAGAAGCTTTTAGGGATTTGTGGGAAACGATTAAGAGCGGAAAACCATGGGCTGGATTTGTAAAAAACAAAAGAAAAGATGGTGATTATTACTGGGTTAAAGCAACAGTAACTCCGCTTTCTGATGGGTCTGGTTATATGTCTGTAAGAATTCAAGCGACAAGAGAGCAGGTTGCACAATCTGAAGCCTTGTATAAAGAAATGAAAACCAATGATGGTATTAAATTGGAGATGGGACAAGTCATTCATGATAGCGTCTTGAGAACCGTATTTAAACCAGTTAAAAACTTTTTTGATAAATCCATGATTTCTCGTTTAGTTTCTGGTGGAGTTTTGCTTTATGGTTCCTTTGTTGGAGTTGTTGCTTATTCTGATATGAAAATGCATAAAATTCATGTAGAAAATCAGCATGCAGCAAGTTTGGAAAAAACCCATGAGGTGTTGAAAGATTTATCTGTGAACAAGCAATTAACAGAAGCCTATGGTGTTTCTCTTGGGTTGATGTTTGCTGAAGGTCAAGATATTTCCAAAACATTAAAACATATTGGGTTGTTAAAAACAGAAGTAGAAAAGAGTCAATCACAGTGGGAAAAAATGGATTTACCTACGAGGGTTAAAGAAGAATTTTTAAAGATTCAAAAACTAAGCAATGAAATATTAAAATTAGCAACTGTAGATTTAACTGCTGCTCATCAAGCAAAAGATGTTGCTAAATTTGAATCTATTAAATCTGAAATCGCAGAAAATTATGCTAAACATAGTGCTGCCACAAAAGACATGCTAACTGAAATATCTAAATATGAAGAACTAGGTGCAAATGACTTAAAAGAACAATTAGAGAAATTCAGATATCAAATGTTGTTAATTCTCTTATTCACCACATTAGTAAGCTTAATATTTGCTTTCTGGGCATTAAGAACCGTGATTAAACCTATTACTGATGCGACAAGAGTTGCTAAAGAAATTGCCAGAGGGAATTTGGTGGTAGACCTTCCTTTGACAGGTAAAGATGATATTGGTGTCTTGGTATCAAATTTAGCACAAATGAAAAACTCACTCCACGAAGTCATTACAACCTTAATTCAGTCTGTTGATAAATTGAATAAATCAGCACACAAATTAAATAAAGAAAGCAAAAATGCCAGTGCGTCAGCAAAAACATCTGCTCAGGCGGCGGAATCAATATCAGCCAATGTTGAAGATTTATCAAATTCAATCAGTAGAGTGACTGATAATGCAATGGAAACCAAAACAATTGGTGTTTCTGCAAGTGAAGATGCAAGAGGTGGTTCTACTATTGTAAATAATGCAATGAAAGCATTGCATGAAATTAATGAGCAAGTTATTAAGTCTTCTAATGAGGTTGAATCATTAGAGGTTTCTGCAAAAGAAATTTCCTCTATTGTGACTGTTATTAAAAATATTGCAGAACAAACTAATCTTTTAGCATTGAATGCGGCTATTGAAGCAGCGAGAGCAGGTGAAGCAGGTCGTGGTTTCGCTGTTGTTGCTGATGAGGTAAGAAAATTATCAGAAAAAACGGCTCGTGCTACTGAATCAATTGAAGGTATGGTTGTCAAAATACAAAATGAATCTATTTTGGTTGCTAACCAAATGCGCCAAGGTGTTGAATTATCTACTCAAGCAAATGATCAAGCCAATAAAGCAATTGAAAGTATTGCAAAAATTGAAAGCGGTTCATTAAAGGTTATTTCTTCAATGAATGAAGTTTCTGATGCTTTAGTTGAACAAGCAAGTGCTGCTAAAGATATTGCTATGAAAATTGATGATATCGCAAAAAGTTCAGATGAAAACTATTCTACCATTAATGAGGTAACGAATATTTCTGTTGAGATGTATGCTTTAGCTGAAATGCTTAAAACAATTTCAAGAAAATTTACGGTGGTTAAGAACTAAAACAACAAAAAAAGCAAAATTTAATTTTGCTTTTTTCTTTTTCTGTCGTTATATAATAGTCTAAAATTTTTAATGATAAAGAATGAAGAAGATAAAAATTAATGAAATGACAAGAACTCAGTTGGAATATGCTTTTGCAAAAGTAACTGGGTTAATGATGGGTGAAGACACAGTTGTTTTTAATAATGAACAAAAAACATTATCTGTTTATAATTTAAGAAGATTTAATTTACTAATGAAAAAGGTTTGTTGGATCTCTTGTGTTAACTCAAAAACAAGAAGTTATTGAGTGCTAACAAGAAGGAAGTCTATTCGTTGCAATTTCAGAAAAAGTGAGAGCGGAGGATCAACACGAGGTTTCAGCCATCATCAAATGTTTTTTAAATAAACACTTGGCTAAATCAAATTATTGTTTGGAGATTCCAAAAAATATTGGTTGATTAAACAACATTAATGTTAGCTGTTTCTAATTTGGGAGTGGCTTCTTTCCTTTCCCAGAATTTATAGCGCAGCATAATAAGAACAAGTGCTAGGTTCATAAAGTAATTCGCTAGAAGAGGATAATCTTGCTTAGGGAAAACATAGACAATGGTTAGAATTTCCCCACCGAACCAGGCGAGCAAAAACCAAATATTTAATCCTCGTGAGTGGCCATCTTTAAATGATTGAATGGCTTGTGGAAAGCCACAAATAGCAAAGAGAATGGCGCCAGCCCAACCGATAAATTCCATAGGATTTCCTAATTAGTAAAAGTATCAATATTATAGCACAAAAATGCCAATATTTCTAAGTTTATGAGTTTATTTTAAGATATGAATGATTTTAACAACACTAATAAATTGTTGAAATATTAATTAAAACTTTTTCATTAATTGTTTTTGAATATGATAAAAATATTATTTTTAAATGATTATGAGAGATCGTTAAATCTCCTATTATTTCTTTTAAAATTGACTTTAAGTTTTGCTATGCTAAATTTTTATTAATTAGAAAGGAGGAAATCATAATGATAGAAGCCATGTGGATATGGGCAATATTAGGCTTAGGGTTAATAGGTCTAGAGTTAACCGTGGGAACTTTTTATTTGTTCTGTTTTGGACTTGCTGCCTTATTAACAGCAGGGATTACAGGTCTTTTTAATTTTGGTTTAACTTTCCAATTATTGAGTTATATTGTTTTCACCCCAATTGTTTTGGGGGTTTGGCATGCAAAATTCAAAAATAAAGAAGGCGATCTCAAGATTGGTCAATCAATAGATGAAACAGTCGGTAAAATTGGGCATATTGTAGCAACCATCAATAGAGAAAAATACGGATATATTAATTTTTCAATGCCTGTGATGGGGGCTAAAAATTGGATGGCTGTATCAGAACAAACATTAAGAATAGGTGAACTAGCAAAAGTGGTTTCTGTTGAAGGAAACTATTTGAAAGTTGAAAGATGTAAAGAAGAAGAAATTTATCAAGAAAAAACTAAATAAGGAGAAATAAATGATAGAGTTTTTATTAGTAGTGGTGGGCATTTTTTTGTTTACTGTATGGTCTGGAGTCAGAATTGTTCCACAAGGACAAGAATGGGTCGTAGAGCGATTAGGAAAGTTTTATTGTGTCTTAACCCCAGGGTTAAATATAATTATTCCTTTTATTGATATGGTTCGTTATAAGGTAACAACTAAAGATATTATTTTAGATGTTCCACAGCAAGAAGTTATCACTAAAGATAATGCTGTCATTTTAGCCAATGCGATTGCCTTTATTAAGGTGACTAAAATTGAAAGAGCCGTTTATGGAATTGAAAACTTCCAAGAAGCTATGCGTAATATGGTTCAAACATCTCTTCGTTCAATTATTGGTGGAATGGATTTAAATTCTGCATTATCTTCAAGAGATCAAATTAAAGCTGCTTTAAAAGCCGCAATTGCAGATGAAGCTGTAGATTGGGGATTAACTGTTAAATCAGTAGAAATCCAAGATATTAAGCCCTCTCCTAATATGCAAAAATCTATGGAGCAACAAGCAAGTGCTGAAAGAGAAAGAGTTGCCGCTGTAACCAAAGCAGAAGGTGCAAAACAAGCCGCTATTCTAGAAGCTGAAGCAAGACTTGCTGCTGCTGAATTAGATGCAAAAGGACAACAACTTGCAGCAGATGCAAGTGCAAGAGCCTTAGAAGTGATTAGTAATTCTATGGGACAAAATAGTAATGCCGCCCTTTTCCTTTTAGGTGATAGATATGTAACAACATTAAGTAAATTAGCTGAATCAGAAAATGCAAAAACAGTTGTGTTGCCTGGTGATGTTGTTTCAGCCGTAAAATCAATTATGGGTACTAAATAATAATTATTTATATATAACAGAAGCCTACAATAATGCCAGCCCCTCCGAAAACGTGTTGTTTTTTATGGGGCTTTGTTGATTTTACCCTTAATAATCAATAGGTTAGAAAAATTCACTCAGCCTACGAAAAAGTTTTTAACTCCTCAATGAAAAAAGCCTTG
>JACCDQ011278109.1_pt1 | contig 11436 bp, 14 predicted proteins | sample 7446031 | NCBI WGS metagenome assembly JACCDQ01 (sample SAMN15323442, study PRJNA562643) | freshwater metagenome | isolation source: river surface water | place: USA:Blue River Watershed | collected 2017-08-17
CCATGGGCCATGCCATCAGGTAAGTTGTGTTTGCCATGGTCTGTCCTTGGGTTGAATCAGGAGCCGCTTACTTGAGCATGTCCTGCACGCTGGCAATGCCGGCCAGCGCACATTTTTCGTCCAGATGACCGCCGGGCGCACCGCCCACACCGACCGCACCAATCACTTCGTCACCGACCTTGACCGGCACACCACCACCCAGCAACAGGTAGCCGGGAATCGAGGCCACATGGGTCGACGCCGGGTTCTTTTGCACACCTTCCCACATCGCCAGCGTGGTGTTTTTGCCCGACGCCGAGGTGAATGCCTTGGCCTGGCTGGCAGCCAGGGTGTGCGGGCCGGCGTTGTCGGCGCGATAAACGGCGCGCACGCTACCAGCACGGTCAACCACGGTGGCGGTCACGTTGTACTTGTCGGCACTGCAGGCAGCCACAGTGGCCGCGGCAATTTTGGTGGCCAGCTCAAGTGACATGTTTTTCTCGACACGCACGCTCTGGGCGCTGGCGCCAAGGGTGGCAAGTGACAGGACGAGGGCGGTGGCGCAATGAATGGAACGCATGGTATTTCTCCAGAAAATGTGGGTGCTGAAGCAACTGTTCAAACCCTGGAGAAAATGTATTCAGAGTAGGGCGCGCTGGCCATTCGTGCGGCTACGCGCCGAGGTCCGTAGAACTACGGAGGGCCCGCTTATGGGGCGTCCGCTTCGGCGGCCAATGCGGCGTAATGGCGGATCAGGTGCGCCAGCGATTCCACCTGCAGCTTGGCAAACAGATTGGCGCGGTGGCTTTCCACCGTGCGCGGCGACAGGCCCAGGGCGCGGCCGATTTCCTTGTTGGTCAGGCCCTCGACGATCAGGCCCAGCACCTCGCGCTCGCGCTCCGACAACTGCGCGTAGTGCGCACGCGCCTGCTGGTTGGCCTGGTGCCGCTCGCGTGAACGCACATGCTGGCGCACGGCGTTTTGCAGCGCTTCGAGCAACACCTCATCGTCCACCGGTTTTTCCAGGAACTCGGTGGCGCCCGACTTGAAGGCGCGCCGGCACAACTCCACCGTGCCGTGCCCGGTCAGCATGATGACCGGCTGGTCCACCCCCTGCGCCAGCAACTGGTCGAGCACGGTCAGGCCGCTGATGCCGGGCATACGCACGTCAAGCACGATGGCGCCAATACCCTGGCGGTCAAAATCGCGCATGAATGCCTGCGGGTCCGCCCAGGCCTGCACACGCAGGCCCACGGTGCCGATCAACAGCGCCAGCCCGGCGCGCACGGCCTCGTCGTCGTCGATCAGGTGGATCAGGGGTGACTGCGGGGCACTCATGGCGCAGGAGCCAACGGCAAGTGAAGGACAAAGATGGCGCCGCGCGGCATATTGGCTTGCACACTCAGTTGCCCGCCCATGCCGCTGGCCAGGGTTTCGCACAGGCTCAAGCCCAGACCCAGCCCGCCTTCACGCGTGGTGAAAAATGGCTCGAACACATGGGGCAAGGTGTCTGGCGCGATGCCCGGGCCGGTGTCGATCACACGCAGCACGCCCATGCCGTTCTCGGCAGCAATGTGGATGGCAAGCTGGCGCTCACTGGCGGGCACCGTGTCCAGCGCCTGCAAGGCGTTGGTGATCAGGTTGTGCACGATCTGCTCCAGCGCGACCCGCTCGGCCAACACCAGGGCGGCTTGGTCAATGTGCACTTCCGGAGTCACCCCCCGGCGCTGGCATTCGGGCTCCATCAGGTCCAGCGCCGAGCGCACCGCTTGCGCGAGGTCAACCGTCTGGCCCGGCGCTGACGACACGGGTTGCTCCACGGTGCGGCGCAAACGGCCCAAGACCTCAGCGGCACGACGCGCCTGCGCCACCGCCTGGTCCATGGCCTGCAGCGCGGTGGGCAACTCGCCCGGATCGTCCTGCAACAGACGCTTGGCAGCCTGGGTGTTGGCCAGGATGGCCGTCAGCGGCTGGTTCAATTCATGGGCCATGCCGGCCGCCAACTCGCCCATCGTGTTGAGGCGGGCCACCTGGCCCACACGCAGCAAGGCTTCGGCGCGTCGGCGCGCGCTGCGCTGGCGTTGCCAGGCCGACCAGGCCGCCAGGCTGGCAGCCACCGCCAATGACCACAAGGCCATGGCCAGCCAGGGCAGTTCCTGCCAGCCGACCTGGCGCAGGGCGACCACGTCGAAGGGCTGGCTCTCGCTGGCCAGGTGCTTGCGGAACTCAAAGCGCCAGCCCTGCTCGGTGATGCGCCCCGGCTGCACCACAAACCCCTGGCCCGCGTGCTCCAGCGTGACACGCACCGGACTGGTCTGCACCGGCATCGACCACTCGCTCCAGGGCACCGTGCCCTGGAGGTCGATCAGCAGCGCGTAACTGGCGGGTTGCGCTGCCAGCAGCAATTGGTAACGACCGCGGGTCGCTGTGAAATCGGCATTGACCAACACGGCGCCACGGGTCTGGCGCGATAACTTTTCGGCCTGGTCCAGGCTGGGGTCAGACCAGCTGGCGCCACCGTCACGCCTTTGCACACGCAAAATCTGCGGGTACACCGAAGGCAGGCGCTGCTCTGCTGATTCGGCGCTGCCAATGGGCGGCGTGGGTTGCAGCAGCGCCAGCGTGGCCAGTACCGCCTCATGCTGCACCACGCGCTGGCTCAGCAGGCGGTGGCTGATGCGGGCGTCGGTCTCGAACGCCTCACGCAATTGCGCCAGCTCGGCGCGGCCCAGCAGCACACCCCCGATGACCGAGATCACGAACCAGACCAGGAGTCGCGGTCCGAGGGCTTTGAGGAGGTGAGGCATGGCCCATTTTTGCATACCGCCTCGCCGACCCAAAACGGTCCGGTTCCGCCCCACGTGCGCTGCTCCACCTTGTCCAGGGCACCGGCAACACAAACCCTGCTGTAACAGCTGATCGGCGCCTTTGTGCTTATGGTGGCGGAGGCCTGTCTGACCGGGCAGGCCGTTTCAAAAGATCAACTGTTCGAGCTCGATCCGAAGAAAGCGGACGTTCGCCGACACCTGCCCATTTACATGAACCCGTCGTATGGAGGCAGCCATCGAACCAGTGGTTCCGTCCAGTTCGTCCTCATTCAGCCTTCGCTCCTGTGTCACGCACAATTGCAGACCAGCGAGTGCCTTCAGCCTGCATGTAGTCAACATACTGCTTCTGAGTACCGCCAAGCATCACCGAGCCTTGGGATGTCAGTCGCTCCCGAAGAGCCGGATCGGCGAGGGTCTTTTGAAGGGCGGTCTGGAGTTTTGCGACCACATCGGCGGGGGTCCCCTTGGGCACCATTAGACCCTGCCATGCACCCATATCCATGGTTGTCTTACCCGTTGCTTCACGAATGGATGCCACGTCAGGCAACAACGGTGAGCGCTTCTCGCTGGTCACAGCCAGTGGGCGAAGTCCGCCACCCTTGATGTGAGGCATGGCTTCATTAATCGGCAAGAACATGAAATCGGTTGCGTTACCCACCAAATCGGTTACGGCAGGAGCGCTTCCCTTGTAAGGAATATGCATTGCCTGGAACCCTGCCTCTTTGAGGAACAGCTCGCCTGCCAGATGCAGCAGAGCACCTGTGCCAGAAGAGCCGTAATTTGCTTTACCCGCCCTGCTTTTGCCCCAAGAAATGAATTCATTAAGATTCTTGACGGGCAGGTTCCGATTTGTTACGAGCACCAACGGAATGGTGGCAGTTAATGAGATCGGAATGAAGTCGGCATAGGGATCGAAGCCAGGATTGGCGTAAAGCGATGGCGCCAACACTACAGCCGAGGTGGCATAAAACAAGGTATAACCGTCGGCCGGTGCCCGCTTAACCTCTACCGCCCCCAAATTACCCCCTGCACCGCCCTTGTTATCAACAATGATGGTGCCACCCAGCTCTTTGGCTAATTGCTGTCCAACGGCGCGCGCATTGATGTCGGCGGACCCACCAGCAGCAAACGCCACCACCATGCGGATTGGCTTGCCCGGGTAAACATCGTTTGCATGTGCCGGTGAAACGGCGAGTTGAACCAAAGCCACAATCGTGGTGATAAATTTGATCAAAGTATTCATGAATTTTTCCTCAATAGTGTTTTGACTGCACGTTATTCAGACTAGGCCGAAGCGCTTAAGGGTTTCACCGAGGTTGAGCAACTCAACGGTGTTGGAGCTACCCGCCTCGATCGCTTTACGTTGCTGGACTTCCTTTTCCTCACGCACCAGGCTGTTTGCTATGGCCGTGTCGACCTCATCATGTGCCACAACCACCAGACCGTCGCGGTCTCCAACAATGATGTCGCCAGGGCGAATGATTGCGTCGCCGATGCAAATCGGAACGTTGACTTTACCGGGCTGGTTCTTACCCGTTCCCTTGATCGACAAGCCGCGGCAGAACACTGGAAAGCCCAGCTCGATGATCAGGTTGGCGTCACGTACGCAACCATTGATCACCAGGCCCGCAACGCCCAACTTCATCGCCTGTAGCGTCAGGACGTCACCCCAGGGACCAGCCTCCATGAAGGCTTTGGCGTCAACCACCAAAACGTCACCAGGCTTGGCCTTAAGCACCGCATAGTGAAGGATGAGATTGTCTGCTGGACGCGCGTCCACGGTCAGTGCCGGGCCTGCCAACCGGACCGTGGGGTCAATTGGCTTCATGCCGTTATCCAGTGCACCCTTGGCACCTTGGGCTTCATATATCGTTGCTGCGCCCAAATCGCGCAGTTGAGCAAGTTTTTCGTTTGAAATCATGAAAATCCTTTGGATTTGAAGAGGGAATGGACGAGCTGCTCAAACCGCTTCGCGGACGTTTTGAGTGAGCAGCCATTGAAGAGCTTGGTCGACGCTCGGATCGGCATGGTCCAGCGGGTGGGTCTCAAGTTTGGTGGCAGTATCCAGAAATCGTTGCTCGACTCCTGGCAATACAAGTGATGGGAGCCCCTGAGACGCAAGCTCAATTCCGGCATCGCGGACTTCATGCGCCCTGCGTTTGGCATGAATCACATGCGTGCGCACCAGCATATCGATGAAACCGCGCAATGGCGTTTGGTCTATGTCGCTGAGCTGCTGGTACAACTTCTCACGTACACCCTGCTTTTCGGCACTGGTGAGCAACTCGACACTCAGCGCTTCCATGCCCTTGGTGAAAACGCTACGGAGGATCTTCAGCGAGATAGCGTCACCGGCTGTACCCTCAGGAATGACTTCTACCCTGCCACCAGCTTGCTCTATGAACCCCTTTAGATCTTCTGCGCCCGGACCTGATGCCAGCAGAGGTGTGCGCACCCAGTTGAGGCTGATTGCACCCATGATGGCTGTATCAACATAACGCACCGAAACTTCGGCTGCGATGCGCGCCGCTTGGCGCTTGATGTCGGGACAAGCCGTGGTGAAATCCGCCAGTCCCGTGCCCACCGAAGCAAACGGCAGCACCTGTTGGGTGACCGCGAGCGCTTGGGTCCCGGTAACACAGGACAGTACCCAGTCGGCTGACGACAGCCAAGGACCCGGCTTGTCATGGATGGCCAGCCCCCATTGCGACGCCAGTTCCAGGGCGGCGGGGGCAGGACGGGCTTCACACAATGACAGATCAAATCCAGCCTCGTGAAGTGATTTAGCGTAGCAGCGCCCGACCTCGCCAAGTCCAATGATTGCAATATTTAGATGTTTTTCTTTCATGTTCCAATAATACAAAAAAAAAACAAAAATAGATATACACATAGGGAAAACACCTATAAAACGACTAACAAGTACAAAATGAAAACATTGGAAGTTCTTGTGTGAGTCGAAAAATCAACCACCTTCTACAATCACAAGCAAATGCAAACCAATGAGACAGGATGGGTTAACGATGCGAGAAGGCTCAGATAAGGCGTACGACGTTTTGCGGCAGCGTCTGGTCGGCGGTCATTACACGCCTGGTACTCAACTCAAGGAAGAGCCACTGGCCAAGGAATTCGGATTAAGTCGAACGCCGGTGCGCACTGCACTCAAGCGCCTGGTTGCGGAGGGACTTGCAACAGCTGATGCTGGTCAAGGGATCCACGTGGCACTTTGGAGCGACTGGGACATTGAGGAAACCTTCCAACTGCGTATGCTGCTAGAACCCTACGCAGCGAGTTTGGCGGCAACACGAGGAGGTGAGGAATTAGTTGCAAAACTGAAGGGCAGCAACGACCAAATGGCGGCAGCAATGTTGCAAGGGGGTGATGAATCCGTGTCGCAGATTCAAGAGGCGAACCGAACTTTCCACCGCGCACTGCTGGACGCTTCAGGCTCTCCTCGGCTGCGCATGATCTTGGAATCGATGATCGACATGCCAATCATCGTACGATCCTTTTATCTTTCGACGCGCAGCGAGTTGGAGCAAAGTTTGCACCACCACCAAGATCTCACGGTTGCTGCTGAGGCGCGCGACGGCGAACTGGCGCGACAGGTGATGCAGTTACACCTGCGAATGTCCTACCACCGCTTCATGCACCATCGCAATAGTTACCGACAGGTGAAGTGACTACCTGGGCTTCGCGTGCTTCAGGCGCTGACACGGGGCGAAAAGTAACAGTCACAGCCGTTACGCAACACGTCAACGGTTTGCATGAGCGTGCGGGCGCCAGAGGCGCCTCGACTGGCTCATTAACGCTGCCACCCTGAGCAGTGCAGTTCTCAAGTGCGCCGAGCGTGGCAGCGCAAAGGCATGGTTTGGGGGGCTGCCCAGCCGCCGCTCATGGCCCACCTCATGGTTTGAGCAACTCAAACGCCCCCAAAGCCTGCGCCTTGCCGTTCAGCATCACTTCCACCCGGTGAACCCCGGGGTAATGTTTGCGCGTGGTCATTTCTGCCAGTGACAGTTTCTTGGCCAGCCGGACGGTCTGGCCGGGGGCCAGGTTCAGCTTTTTGAGCTTGAACACCTTGGCGCTGGTCTGGCCGCTGGCCTTGACGTAATACACCGCCAGGTCCACGAGCACACTTTGCGGCTGGCCGCGGGTGTTGGTGACCTCACAGGAGATGGTCACCACACCACCCATCAGCGGCCGCGCTGGCTGGATCGCGGTGTTGCCCACGGCGACCTGTGCCGCCTCGCCAAAACCCAGTGCCTTGAGCGCAGCACTCTCGCCGCGTTTCACGGCCGACCGCAACGCATGCCCAACGATCCAGGCGCGCTCAGTGCTGGCATCTTTCAGCCAGGCCTGCGCCGTGTGAGCCAACACCTCCGGATGGTCCTTGCCGATGTCATTGAGGTTGTTGGCCACCGAACGCCGCACGTACAACTCGGGGTCGTCCTTGAGCCGCTCCAGCAACGCCAGCACCGGCGTCGGGTCGGCTTGGAACTGGCGCAGGCGAGGTGCCCAGGGCAGGCGCGGGCGTGTGCCCTCCGAGACCAGGCGCCGCACATGCGGGCTCAGGTCAGCCGTCCAGGCGGTGAGTTGACGCAGGGTAGCCTCAGGGTGGCGTTCGATGAAGGGGCGGATGCTGAACTCGGCGGTAAAACGCTGCGTCAATGCGTGTTGCGCCTGCATGGACTCTGCAAAATGCGCCAGGCCATAGGCAGCCACAAACATCGTGTGCGGCATATACAAAAACGAAGCCATGCTTTGGCCTGGGTCACGGCCATGGGGATGGTCGAGCGAGTCGAGCAGAATCGCCACGGCACGCGCAAAGTCGTCGGGCAAATGGCGGCGCAAGGCCTGGGCCATTTTTTTGCCGCGCGGCATCAGGGCCAACGCGTCATAACCGTCGAGCACCTCGGTCACAAAAGACTGGCTGTTGAAAGCCGGATACACCGCGGCGATCATGGCGGCGATGGCACGCGGCACATCGGCGCCGTATTGGTTTTTCAGAGGTTCGGCCATAGCTTTTAACCCACCCTGGTTGCCTTGCGGCTGTTCCACACACTGTCCAGGCTGTAAACCAGCAAAGCCAGCCATATCAGATAAAAACCGACCGCACGCGCAGGCTCAAACGCTTCACCATACAAGACAACACCCAGCGACATCTGCAGGCAGGGCGAGATGTATTGCAGGATCCCCAGCGTGGTCATGGGGATCCTGCGTGCACCGGCGGCAAACAGTAACAAGGTGATTGCGGTCAGCGGGCCGGCCAGCAACAGCCAACCCATGGTGACCAGGTCGCCTTGCACCAGAACACCTTGTCCGTGCCAGGCCGACCACAGCAACCAAGCGGCAGCCAGCGGTGCCAACAACAGGGTTTCCAACGTCAGGCCCTCGAGTGTGCCGAGCACGGCCACCTTGCGCAGCAGGCCATAAATGCCAAAGGTAAACGCCACCGCCAGCGCCACCCAGGGCAGGCGACCGGCCTGCACCGTGAGCCACACCACGCCTGCTGCCGCCACCGCCACGGCCAGCCACTGCACCGGACGCGGCCGTTCATGCAAAAAGGCAAAACCAAACCCCACATTGACCAGCGGCAAAATGAAATAACCCAGACTGGCATCCACCACATGGGCGTTCTGCACCGCCCAGATATACACCAGCCAATTGGCTGACAGCAATAGCGCTGACAAGCCAAAAGCCGCCAGTACCCGCGGCTGACGGGCTACCTCACGCACCCAGCGCCAGCGCTTGAGCATGGCCAGCACACACAACAGGAACACCATCGACCATACCAGCCGGTGCAACACCACCTCGAACGGGTTGACATGCTCCAGCTGTTTGAAAAAGATCGGGAACATACCCCAGATCGCATAGGCCAGCGCGGCGTAAAACACACCAGGATTCATGGATGGAAGAGGCTCAGGGGCTTGTTTGTAAATTGATATGGCATAGTGCAGAGTCTAGAGGCAAGGCCAGGGACCGCTTGTACCCACTGTTACATTAGATTACCCACTTCGCCACCATGGATAAGATCACAGAATTCGGCAACGCAAGCCATTGCCACGGTGCACCTGATCCTGCCAAAGCAGGCAATCAGCTTGGATTGTCAGTGGGATTCCCGGGCTGCCATTGCGTCGGCCAGCCTGGTGAAGTGAAATTACCCCCGGAATGAAACAACCCTCCAGGCAAGTGAGGTGCCCCCCCTCCAGTGGGCAACTACCCGGGCCGCACCGATACCTCGGTATCAAACGAGCCGAGCATCTGACTGTGCAAGCCCCAATGCGCCAGCGCGGCAATCAACACAATGGATTCACCCGCCGCCACCAAATCGTCGACCTCGGCCAATCTGACACACAGGCCCAGCACTTTGCGGCGCAGGTCGGGGTCGTCAATATCGCCCATCAATTCTTCCAGAACATATTCATCGACTGGACAGGCTTCATCCCAGACCAGTGCGCGGCTGAACAACAAGTCTTTACAAAACGTGTCGATCACCGCATGCAAGGCGTCGCGCTCCAGGCCGAGCTGCTGGTGGACATCGAGTTCATCCAGCAGGGCCAGCTCGGCCTGACCCACATCGCCATCGGCAATCAGGGTCAAAGCGACGATACGGGCCGCCGCCTGCGGGCTGTTCTTGGTGTATTTGCGCATGTCACATCCTTTTTTTAACGCACGGTGAGGAGTGTCAAATGAACTTGCCGGCCTGAATCAATCAAAAATCTCGCTGAGCCATGACTTCTTGCGGCTGTAGGCGTAACGTGGCCCGTCGCGGTAATCAGAGTCTTGAAAATCAGGCTGCTGGACGCCTCGTGGCACTGGCGCCGCAGGGGGTGCGGCCGCCGCCGCGGACCGGTCCAGCAGTTTGTCAAGTTCACCGCGGTCAAGCCAGATGCCGCGGCAAGTGGGGCAATAGTCAATTTCAATTCCCTGGCGATCGGTCATCACCAGTGTGGCGTCGGGGCAGGCAGGACATTTCATGGGTTTCTTTCGTGGTACAGGTGGTTTGGGTTGTGCAAAGCGGTGTTCACGGGCGATGGCTCATTGGAGCCAGGCTGCGGCGCTGCCCATCAGGCTGGCCGCACCCACGACAGCCAAAAATTTGGCATCCCGCTGATTTTTTTCCGAGTATTCATGCCATGCGGCATAAAGAACGGCGCATGCCACGGCGAGTCCGCCGATGGCCATGACTTGAGCAGAAAAATCAGTCATTGGAACCTCCAAGCCCAAACAGGCTCAGCAGGCTGGTAAACAAGTTGATCACCGACACATACAGGCTCACGGTCGCCATCACGTAATTGGTCTCGCCGCCGTTCACGATCCGGCTGGTCTCAAACAGGATCAGGCCCGCTGACAACAAAGCCACCATGGCGGACACCGCCAGACCCAGGGCAGGCATCTGCAAAAACACGGCGGCAAGCCCGGCGACCAGCGCAATCACCATACCGACAAACAGAAAGCCGCCCATGAAGCTGAAGTCGCGCCGGGTCAGCAGCACATAACTTGACAGGGCCAGGAAGGTGGCGCCTGTGGCGGCCAAAGCCAGGGCCACGGTTTGGGCGCCGCCGGGCAAGGCCAGAGCATGTGTCAGCAGCGGCCCCAAGGTGTAACCCATGAAGCCGGTCAAGGCAAACACTGCGGGCAATGCCCAGGCGTTGTTTTGCAGCTTGAACACGGCATACAACAGCCCGAAATAGCCCACCAGGGTCAGCACCAGGCCGGGCGCCGGCAACTGCAGCGTGAGCGTGGCCACCGCCACCCCGGCGCTGAACAGCAGCGTCATGGCGAGCAGCGCGTAGGTGTTGCGCAAGACCCGTTTGACATCGGCTGAATGTTGGCCGGTGGACGGCATCACCAGCACCTGCTCATACCTTGGGTCGCTGGCGCGGGAGGATGAATTTGCGTTGCTCATGAGGGTGTTCCTTGAAAAGAATCAGCTGTCGAGTGAGGGTTTTCGGTCCGTGGCACCAGAGCCGTCAGGCGGCGCAGGCAAATCGCACACGCGCCATCGACAAGTCGTGCATCTGGCTGCCATCAAACTTGCGGGATTCACTAATGATTTGCATTGGCATTTCTCCGGTGGGTGAAAGATGAGGCAACGATAGGCTGGAAATTAATTCATAAAAAGCAGATAATTTCTTATCTTTATTCCATAAAAAACTGATTATGAGCAGCCCTTTCAATTACAAACACCTGTACTACTTTTGGGTCGTGGCCAAAGAGGGCGGCATCTCCCGGGCGGCTGAAAAGCTGGACATGGCGGTTCAAACCGTGAGCGCGCAGGTGCGCGAACTGGAGCGCTCATTGGGTTATGCACTGCTCAAACCTGCCGGGCGTGGTCTGGTGCTGACCGAAGCCGGCCAAGCCGCCATGGAACAGGCTGACCAGATTTTTCAGTTGGGTGAAAACCTGCCTGCGCGGGTACGCGACGCCGCCAGCACACCGGCCATCCGTCTGGCGGTGGGCATTTGCGACGGCCTGCCCAAACTTGTGGTGCGGCGCCTGCTGCAGCCCGTGATTCCTGAGCCGAACCTGCGCCTGCTGTGCCACGAGGGGGAGTTTGACGATCTGCTGGGCGACCTCGCCTTGCACCGGCTGGACGTGGTGCTGTCCGACCGCCCGGCACCGCTCA
>JACCDQ010683744.1_pt1 | contig 11435 bp, 7 predicted proteins | sample 7446031 | NCBI WGS metagenome assembly JACCDQ01 (sample SAMN15323442, study PRJNA562643) | freshwater metagenome | isolation source: river surface water | place: USA:Blue River Watershed | collected 2017-08-17
ACATGGCCGAATCGAACCGCAAGAACGGTTTGCTGATCGAGGCCATCGACGGCATTGAATCGGTCAAGGCGGCCAGTGGCGAATGGAAGCTGCTGGACCGTTGGCGCCAGCTGACGGCCTTGCTGGGACAACACGAGCTCTACACCAAATCACTGTCGACCTTGTCGGCCAACCTGACGCAGACTCTGCAGCAGCTGAACTACATCGGCATGGTGGCGGTGGGGGCATATGTCATCACGCACGGAGAGCTGACGATGGGCGGTTTGATGGCCTGCACCATCATCAGCGGACGAGCCCTGTCTCCGCTGGCGCAGCTGCCCGGGCTGATCGTGCAGTGGAAGCATGCCGAGATCGCGCTCAAGGGGCTGGATGCCATCATGATGCTGCCCAGCGAGCGCGAGGTCGGTGCCCGCCTGGTCGTGCCCCAAAGTTGCCGTGGCCAGCTGCGCATGGACAAGGTTGGCTTCACCTATGGAGACGGTCGGCCCGCGCTGGAGGTGCCTGCCTTGTCGGTTTCGCCGGGCGAACGCGTGGCGGTGCTGGGTGCGGTGGGGTCAGGCAAGTCCACGCTGATCAAGCTGATGTCGGGTTTGTTCAAACCCAGTGCCGGAACGGTCTACCTGGACGACATCGATGTGATGCACCTGGCCCCCGAGTTCGTCCGCGAGCATGTGGGTTACCTGCCGCAGGACGTGCGGCTGTTTCAGGGCACGCTGCGCGATAACCTGACGCTGGGTCTGCCCTCGCCCAGCGACAGCCAGCTGCTGCGTGCCGCGGCCATGACAGGGTTGGACCAGGTGATCCAGAAACACCCCAAGGGTCTGGAGCTCGAAATCTCTGAAGGCGGTCGTGGTTTGTCTGGCGGACAACGTCAGCTGGTGGGACTGACGCGTCTGCTCCTGATGCAGCCGCGACTGATGTTGCTGGATGAACCCACCGCGTCCATGGATGCACAGCTGGAAAGCCAAGTCATGAAACACCTGTTTGAAGAACTGCCCCGCGATGCCGCCCTGGTCGTGGTGACGCACAAGCCGGGCTTGCTGGTGCATGTCAACCGCATTGTGGTGATCGACCAGGGGCGTGTCGTGATCGACGGACCGCGCGAACAGGTGCTGGCCCGTCTGCGCGGTCAAGCCCCGATGCAAGCAGCTGCTCATGTGGAGGCTGTCGCGTGAACATGCTCTGGTTCCTGAAATCGCATGGCACCACCATGCCACGCCGCTATGCCGCAGCACACACGCTTGTACTGGGCAAACTGCGCGCGATTGTGTGGCTGGCACTGCTGTGTATCGTTGCATTTTTTGCCTGGGCCAGCTGGGCCAGGCTTGATCAGGTGACCCGTGCGCCAGGTTCCGTGATCGCCAGCTCGCGCACCCAGATCATCCAGTCGCAGGACGGGGGCACGATCAAGGAATTGCTGGTGCGCGAGGGGGACACGGTCGATGCCGGCCAGCCTTTGCTGCGCTTTGACAAGGACCGCGTGGAAGCCAGTTATCTCGAGGCCCGCGCCAAGGCCGCCGGGCTGGCGGCCACCGTGGCCCGACTCAAGGCCGAGGTCCTGGGCACGCCGCTGGTTTTCCCGCCGGAGTTGAGCGACTACCCGGAGTTCCGTCAAAACCAGATGCTGCTGTTCAGCAAGCGACAGGCCGCCATCCGTGAAGACATCGATGCCTTGCAGGGCATGATCGCCCTGGCGCAGAAAGAACTGGAGATGACGACCCCGTTGCTCAAAACCGGCGACGTGAGCCAGACCGATGTGATGCGCCTGCAGCGCCAGGTGGCGGAACTCAAATCGCAGGTCACCAACAAGCGCAACAAGTATTTCCAGGACGCGCAGACCGAGCTGAGCAAGGCACAGGAAGACCTGGCGGGGGTGCAGCAGAACATGGTCCAGCGCAAGAGCCAACTTGAACTCACCGAGTTGCGCGCGCCTGTGCATGGGGTGGTGAAGAACGTGCGCATCACCACGCTCGGGGGGGTGATCCGGCCCGGCGAAGAGGTCATGCAGATCGTGCCCTTGGAGGACAGTCTGATCGTGCAGGCCAAACTCTCGCCCGCCGACATCGCTTTTGTGAAGACGGGCATGCAAGCGCGGGTCAAGATCGACGCCTACGACTACACGGTCTATGGCGATCTGGCCGGCAAGCTGACCTACATCAGTGCCGATACCCTCAGCGAAGACCTGCGCCAGGGCGAACAGCCGTACTACCGGGTGCAGGTTCAAACCATCGGCCGCCAGTTCAGCGGCAAGCCGCACGAGCAGCTGGAAATCCAGCCGGGCATGACCGCCACCATCGAAATACGGACGGGGGAGCGTACGGTGCTGCAGTACCTCACCAAGCCCGTGACCAAGACATTGACGCAGTCCCTGGGCGAGCGCTGATTCGCCTGTTTCAGTCGATGAGGTTGCGCAGGCTGGCCTCGATCGCTGCCGCCGTGGCCAGTGGCTTTTCCATTGGGAACAGGTGGCTGCCATCGAGCATCATCAGCCGGCCTTTGGTGATCTGTCGTGTCAGGTCCATGCCGACGGTGCGCATTTCCACAGAGTGGGTGCCCCCAATGAACGCCACGGGGCATTTGAGTGGATGGCGCCGCAGCAAAGCCGTCAGTTGATCGGGCAGGGTGTTGTAGATGGCGGTTTCGATGTCGCGGTCAAAGCTCAGCCAGCGTTGGCCTTGCTGGTCATGGGTGCCGTATTCCACGTAGTCGGCCAGTACCTGCGGGTCCCACTGGGCAAAGGCCTTCTTGTGGCGAAGGTGTTCCAGCGCCGCTTCACGGCTGGGCCAGTGGTTGCGGCGCTTGCTGCTGATGCGCCCGGGTGAGAGCGAACCCACCAGCTGGGTTTTCTTGACCAGACCCAGGGTGGTTGCTTTCCAGCCACTCAGGATGGGAGAGTCGAGCAACAGCACGCCGCGGGCCAGCTGCGGGTGGCGCGCCGCGCACATCAGGCTCAAGATGCCGCCCAACGAATGACCAACCAGAAAGGCGGGCTGGGCCTGGCCCTGCCAGGTTTGGGCGACGTCGGCCAGCTGCTGGACCAGGTGAGGCCAGTTGTTGGTCACCGGGTACTTCGGATCGTGACCAAACTTGTCGATGGCCTGCACCTCAAAGCCTCGCTGGCGCAGGTTGTCCAGCATGACGCGGTAGGTGCCTCCGGGAAAGCTGTTGCCGTGCGCAAAAAGGATTCGGGGCTGCATGGTGAAGCCGTCAGATCAGTTTCTCGTCGGGGTTGGTGATTTTCTTGAGCAGCGCATTGCGCGAGGCAGGCACCATGAGCGGCACTTCAGTGGCGCCCCCATGCCACATCGGATCTTCGATGCTGTCGAACATCTGTCGCAGCTTGTCGCCCCAGCTTGAGCGCAGCATCTGGAAGTAAGGGTTGTGTTCGTCGATGCACATGATGCGCTCGGTGTGCAGGCTACCCGCCTGATACACCACCATGTCCAGGGGCAGGCCCACCGACAGGTTGGACTTGAGGGTGGAGTCCATCGACACCAACGCGCACTTGGCCGCCTCGTCCAGCGGGGTGTCGGGTGTGATCACGCGGTCGAGCACCGGTTTGCCGTATTTGGATTCGCCGATCTGGAAGTAGGGCGTTTCGTCCGTGGCTTCGATGAAGTTGCCTGGCGAATAGACCTGGAACAGGCGCATGCCTTCAGTGCCGATCTGGCCACCAAAGATCATGGACACATTGAACTCCACGCCCGAAGCGCGCAGGGCCGCTGCATCGCGCTCGTACACACGGCGCACGGCTGCACCCAGAACGCGGCAGGCGTCGAACATGCTTTTGGCGTTCCAGATGGTCAGGGGTTCATCCTGTCCAGGCTCGACCAGTTTCTCGATCTGCAGCACCTCGCGCACCGACTGCGAGATGCTCAGGTTGCCGGCCGACAGCAGCGTCATGAAGCGGTCGCCCGGCTTCTCGTAAATGATCATCTTGCGGAAGGTGCTGATCTGGTCGAGCCCCGCATTGGTGCGGGAGTCGGACAGGAAGACGAGACCGGCGCGGGTCTTGATGGCAACGCAGTAAGTCATGTTTTTTACTTTTTGGGCAGCAGTCGCTGCAGACTGTACAGGGCGTCGAGCGCCTCGCGGGGGCTCAAAGCGTCGGGGTTGATCTGGGCCAAGGCCGCTTCGACGGCGGTGGGACCGGTGACTTCGGCTTCGGGGGGCGGCGCGAACAGGTCCACCTGCGCGCGGGCATCCTGGGCGCCCGATTCGAGCGCCTGCAGGGTGTGGCGGGCGTGGTTCAAAACGGCTGCGGGCATGCCCGCCAGACGGGCGACCTGCACGCCGTAGCTGCGGCTGGCGGGGCCTGGCTGGATTTCGTGCAGGAACACGATGTCGCTGCCCGACTCGGCCGCGCTCACATGCATGTTCACCGCCGCAGGGTGTGTGGCCGGGAACTCGGTCAGCTCGAAGTAGTGTGTGGCGAACAGGCCAAAGCACTGCACCTTGTTGTGCAGGTGGGTGGCGATGCCGCTGGCCAGCGCCAGGCCGTCGAAGGTAGACGTGCCGCGGCCGATCTCGTCCATCAGCACCAGCGAGTGCGGCGTGGCGCTGTGCAAGATCTGTGCGGCTTCGGTCATCTCCAGCATGAAGGTCGATTGGGCGTTGGCCAGGTCGTCGGCCGCACCGATGCGGGTGTGGATCGCATCGATGGGGCCCAGGCGGCAGCGGCTGGCGGGCACATGGCTGCCGATGCTGGCCAGAAGCACGATCAATGCCACCTGACGCATGTAGGTCGATTTACCGCCCATGTTGGGGCCGGTGATGATCTGCAGCCGCTGGCGCGGGCCCATGACGGTGTCGTTGGCGATGAAGCTGCCGCCAGACAGTTCGGCCAGGCGTGCCTCCACCACCGGGTGACGGCCCGCGCGGATGTCGATGCAGGGCTCGCGGGTGAACTCGGGCGCGCACCAGTTCAGGGTGATGGCGCGCTCGCTCAAGGTGCACAGCGCGTCCAGCCCGGCCATGGCCTGGGCCAGCGCGGTGAGGGCGGGCACAAAGCTCTGCAGCTGGTCGAGCAGGCCTTCGTAGAGCCACTTCTCGCGGGCCAGCGCCCGCTCCTGCGCCGACAGGGCCTTGTCTTCGAAAGCCTTGAGCTCGGGCGTGATGAAACGCTCGGCGTTCTTCAGCGTCTGGCGGCGGCGGTATTCCTCGGGCACCTTGTCCAGCTGGCCTTGCGTGACCTCGATGTAGAAGCCGTGCACCTTGTTGAACTGCACCCGCAGGTTGGTGATGCCCGTGCGGGCCCTCTCGCGGGTTTCCAGCGCCAGCAAAAAGTCGTCGCAATTGGTCTGGATGGCGCGCAGCTCGTCCAGTTCGGCGTCCAGCCCCGGCGCGATCACGCCGCCGTCGCGCACCAGCGCGGCGGGTTCTTCGAGCAGCGATTGCGCCAGCAAGGTCTCGCAACCAACGGGTGGCGTGAGCCACCGGGCCAGGCGAGCCAGAAGCGTGCCTTCAGTGGGCACCAGCGCTTGCAACGTTTGCGCCAGGTGGTTGGCCCGTTGCAATGCAAAGCGCAGCGCCACCAGTTCGCGCGGGCGCACCTGGCGCAGCGCGGTGCGGGCAGTGATGCGCTCCACATCGCTGGCGCCTTTGAACTGCTCGCGCAGTGTTTGGTAGACCGGTGAACCGTTCAGGCTGAGCTTGTCGAAGCCCTGTCCTTCGACAGGCTCAGGGCGAACGGCAAGGCCCTGCAGCTGGGCAATGGCACCCAGCCGTTCCTGCGCCTGCGCACGGTCGCGTTGGGGGCTGAGCAACCAGCCCTTGAGCATCCGGCTACCCATGCCGGTCATGCAGGTGTCGAGCAGCGAAAACAGTGTGGGCGAATCTTCGCCGCGCAGGGTCTGCACGAGCTCGAGGTTGCGGCGGGTGGCGGGCGGCAGGTCGATGAGCGTGTCCGAGCGCTGCACGCGGATGCTCTGCACATGGGGCAGGTTGCGGCCCTGGGTGTGCTCGGCGTAGGTCAAAAGCGCACCAGCGGCGGCGTGGGCATCGTGCAAGGTGTCGGCGTTCCAGGCGGCCAGGCTCGCGGCCTGCATTTGTTCGAGCAGCTTGCGCTGGCCCAGGCCGGCGTCGAACTGGAAGTCCGGTCGCAGGGCCAGCGACAGGCCCGCACCGCGGTGCTGGGCACGGATCTGGCGCAGCCGTTCTTCAAAAGACTGTGTCATGCCGGCGCTGGCCAGCAGTTCGGCCGGACCGATGCGGTCGATCCAGTCGGCCAGTTCGTCGTGCGCGCATTCGGCCAAATGGATCACGCCTTGCGTGACACTCAGCCACGCCAGGCCACAGCGGGCCTTTTTGCCCTGGTGCACGGCCAGCAGCAGGGCTTCGGATTTTTCGCTCAGCAGTTCGCTGTCGGTCAGCGTGCCAGGGGTGACCACCCGCACCACCTTGCGCTCGACCGGTCCTTTGGAAGTGGCGACGTCTCCAACCTGCTCGCAAATGGCGACCGATTCGCCCAGCTTGATCAGGCGTGCCAGATAGCCCTCGACCGAGTGGAAAGGCACGCCCGCCATGATGACGGGTTGCCCCGCCGACTGGCCGCGTTTTGTGATGGTGATGTCGAGCAGGCGGCCTGCCTTTTCGGCGTCGTCCCAGAACAGCTCGTAGAAGTCGCCCATCCGGTAGAAGACGAGCGTGTCGGGAAAATCCGCCTTGATGGCCAGGTACTGGGCCATCATGGGGGTGTGGGCGCTCAGGTCAGGCGCGGTCGCCATGGGGTCTGGGGTGCTGTCAGAACGGCGCGTCGTCGCCGGTTTCGGCGTGGCCTTCGGATTCGGGTTCCGGAGCGTCTGCCGATTCGCCGCGCTTGAGGGCCGTGAGCTTGCGAGAGGCTTCGCGCACTTCGGCTTTCTCGCCGGCGCCAGCGAACTTGCTGTACTTGTGCAGGATCGGCACCAGCTGACCGTAAATCCGGGGCGTGCCGGCCAGCACTTCGCGCTGCTCCAGAAAGTCCGATTCACCCGTGAAATTGCCCACCAGGCCACCGGCTTCGGTGACCAGCAGCGAGCCGGCAGCGACGTCCCAGGGCGACAAACCGGTCTCGAAGAAGGCTTCGGTGAAACCGGCGGCCACATAGGCCAGGTCCAGTGCGGCAGAACCCGGGCGGCGCAGGCCGGCGGTCTTCTGCATCACATCGCCCATCATCAGCAGGTAGTTGTTGAAGTTGTCGCCCGGGCGGAAGGGGAAGCCAGTGGAGATCAGGCATTCCTTGAGCTGGGTGCGCTTGCTCACGCGGATGCGGCGGTCGTTGAGGAAGGCGCCGCGGCCACGGGTGGCGGTGAACAGGTCGTTGCGGCTGGGGTCGTAGACCACGGCTTGCTCGATGCGGCCACGCACCTGCAGCGCGATGCTCACGCAGTAGACCGGAAAACCGTGGATGAAGTTGGTGGTGCCGTCCAGCGGATCGATGATCCAGATGTGGTCGGCGTTGGGATTGCCGTGCTGGCTGCCCGATTCTTCGGCCAGGATGCCGTGGTCAGGATAGGCGGTCAGCAGGGTGTCGATGATGGCCGCCTCACTCGCGTGGTCCACCTCGGTCACGAAGTCGTTGACCTGCTTTTGCGAGATGCGCACGGCTTCGACGTCGAGCGCGGCGCGGTTGATGATGCTGCCTGCAGCACGTGCGGCCTTGATGGCCACGTTGAGCATGGGGTGGAGTGAGGTGGACATGAATTGTTAAGAACCGGTTCGGGCCGGCGCACGATCACGCTGGCGAAGCGCGTATTTTCCCATGAAAAGCGCAAAACGGCATCAGGCGGCTGTCTGGTGGCCGCTGGATGGGACAATTGCCCTCATGCGAACCCGATTCATCCTGATCGAAACCAGCCATGCCGGCAATGTGGGGGCGGCCGCCCGTGCCATGAAGGTGATGGGCTTTGACGAGCTGGTGCTGGTCAAGCCACGCTGGCCGAACGTGCTGCGAAAGGAAGAAACCATCCAGCGCGCCAGCGGCGCCAACGACGTGCTGGCCAAGGCCCGGGTGGTGGACACGCTCGATGAGGCACTGGACGGCGTGACGCACCTGTGCGCGACGGCCATGACGCCGCGAGACTTCGGCCCGCCTACCCGAACGCCCCGGGCGCATTTTGCGGAGCTGGCCCGGGCAGACCATTCGGTGGCTTTCCTGTTCGGTTCCGAGCGTTTCGGCATGAAAAACGAGGACGTCTACCGCTGCCATGTGGCGCTGTCGATCCCGACGGCGCCGGATTTCGGTTCGCTCAATCTGGGCGCGGCCATCCAGGTGCTGGCCTATGAATGGCGACAGGCCTTGGGTGGCTTTCCGGTCCAGAGCGCCACGGCACCGGCGGACAAGGCCGACGCGCAGCAGGTGGCCGGCATGCTCGCGCACTGGGAGCAGGCCCTGGCCGACATCGGTTTTCTGGACCCGGCCTCGCCCAAGAAGCTGATGCCGCGGCTGAACCAGTTGTTCAACCGGGCCGATCTGCATACCGAAGAAATCCACATCCTGCGCGGGGTGGCCAAGGCCATGAGCGAGGCAGCGCGGGGCAGGCGATAGACTAGGGCCATGTTTTCCCGCCTCCGTTCCGATATCCAGTGCATTCTTGAGCGCGACCCGGCTGCACGCAGCACCTGGGAGGTGCTGACCTGCTACCCGGGCCTGCATGCGCTGATCCTGCACCGCTGGGCACACGGCTGCTGGAACCACGGCTTCAAGTGGCTGGGGCGCTTCATCTCGCACCTCTCGCGCTGGTTCACCGGCATCGAGATTCACCCGGGCGCCAGGATCGGTAACGGCGTGTTTTTCGACCACGGCATGGGTATCGTGATCGGCGAGACCGCCGAGATCGGTGACGGCTGCACGATCTACCACGGGGTCACGCTGGGGGGCACCTCCCTTTACAAGGGCGCCAAACGCCACCCCACGCTGGGTCGCGATGTGGTGGTTGGCGCAGGCGCCAAGGTGCTGGGAGGCTTCACCGTGGGGGATGGGGCCAAGGTGGGGTCGAATGCGGTGGTCACCAAGCCGGTGCCGGCCGGCGCCACGGCGGTGGGCAACCCAGCGCGCATCATTCAGGCCGAACAGGACGCCAAACGCGAAGAGGTCGCTTCCAAGATGGGCTTCTCGGCTTATGGCGTCACGCAGAACGACGATCCGCTCAGCCAGGCCATGCGCGGGCTGATCGACAACGCCGCCTCGCAGGAACACCAGATTGCCCTGCTCTGGAAAGCACTCGAGGAAGTCTGCGCCCAGCAGCAGGTGCAGATGCCAGGCGATGCGCACAAGACCGAGGCTTTCGAAGCCGACAAGCTCAACCAGCTGGTGGGCAAGTAAAACGCGCATCGATGTAACGGGCATGCCACTGCGCAGGCAGGCCCCAGTTGTCGCAGCGCGCTCCTGCGCGCGAAGAATTCGGCCGCAGGGGCGGCTTCCCACAGGATGTTCGGTTCCCTGAAATGACCTTGCCCACAAGGCGTTCGGTCTTGGGTTGGCCTCTGCTACAGCTGACCCGTCAGTTCGCGCCGGCGCTCGTAAAGGCTTTTGTAGCGCTGCAGGGCCTCAGGGTCTTCACCGCTTTGGGCTTGTGCGAGGGCCTCGGTTTCGAGCTGCTTGAGCCGGTCGATCAGCATGAGGTTGAGCAGTTGGCGCAGTTCCTGACGCGACTCCTGCACATCTGGCGCCTGGCCCTCGGTGCCGGCATGCAGGGCGTGCTGTTGCATCCAGCGCCCGGCCTCTTCGGCGAAGGGCTGCCCTTGCATGTGGGCCTGCAGGGTTGACCAGCCCAGCGGCCCATGTTCGTGGAACTGCGACTCCATCCAGACAAAGAGCGGGCCGTGCGGCGCGGGCAGGGCGCACAGCATGGCCTGGTCTTCGCCAGCCAGGTGTTCCCACAGGGCCATGTTGGCCAGCAGCAGACGGGCGGCGTGGTCGGCGCGGCTGGCAGGCAGTGTGCGCGGGCCGGTGTAGGCCGGGACCGCATCCTTTTTCCAGCGCTCGGACCAGCGACCGTTCTTGCCGCCGCCTTTCTGGAAGGGGCGGTCCCACTGGCGAGCGGCCGGGGCGCCATAAGCGCCAGTGGGGTCGGCTGGCACGGCAGTTTGTGGGGCTGCAGGTTGAGCTGAGCCTGCGGGCGCATGGCGGTGGTCGCTGGCCGCCTGCTGACCCCACAGGCGCTCCAGCTGCGGGGCGTCCAGCGCGATCAGCTGCGCCAGCTCGGCCAGCAGCTGCTGTTTGAACGCGCCTTCGGGCAGCAGCTGCCACAGCGGGCGGGCCTGGCTCGACAGGCGGGCTCGGCCTTCTGCGCTGTGCAGGTCGCAGTCCACGCTGGCGGCTTCGATCAGGAAGCGCGACAGCGGTGTGGCTTGCCGGATCTGCTCGGCAAAAGCCTCCTGTCCGAATTCACGCACATAGCTGTCGGGGTCGTGCTCGGCCGGCAAAAACAAAAACTTGATGCTGCGGGTGTCGGTGGCGTAGGGCAGGGCGCCGTCCAGCGCCTTGCGCGCGGCGCGGCGGCCGGCGGCGTCGCCGTCAAAGCTGAAGACCACCGAGTCGGTGAAGCGGAACAGCTTTTGCACATGGTCCGGCGTGCAGGCGGTGCCCAGCGTGGCCACCGCGTTGGCAAAGCCCAGCTGGGCCAGCGCGACCACATCCATGTAGCCCTCGGTGACCAGCACGTATCCGGCGCTGTGCAGGGCCTCGCGGGCTTCGTACAGGCCGTACAGCTCGCGGCCCTTGTGGAAGACCGGGGTTTCGGGCGAGTTCAGGTACTTGGGCGTGCCGTCGCCGATCACGCGCCCGCCGAAGCCGATGCACTCGCCCTTGATGTTGCGGATCGGGAACATGATCCGGTCGCGGAAACGGTCGTAGCGCTTGTCGTCTTCCTCGTTGACGATGACCAGGCCCGACTCGGCCAGCAGCGGGTTGTCGTATTCCGGGAAGACGCTGGCCAGCGAGCGCCAGCCTTCAGGTGCGTAGCCCAGGCCGAAGCGTTTGGCGATCTGGCCCGACAGGCCCCGGCCCTTGAGGTAGGCGATGGCGCGTGGGCTGGTTTTCAGATGCTCGCGGTACGAATCGCCGGCTTTTTCCAGCACGTCGGTCAGACTGTCGGACTTGGCCTTGGCCGCCTGGGCACGCGCCCGTTCTTCGGGCGACTGCGGCTCTTCAGGCACCTGCATGCCGATCTGCTGGGCCAGGTCCTTGACGGCTTCGATGAAGCTCATGCCGGTGTGGTCCATCAGAAAGCCGATGGCGTTGCCGTTCTTGCCGCAGCCAAAGCAGTGGTAGAACTGCTTGGTCGGACTGACGCTGAAGCTGGGCGATTTTTCCCCGTGGAAGGGGCACAGCCCCATGTAGTTGGCGCCGCCCTTTTTGAGCTGGACATACTTGCCGACCACCTCGACCACGTCGACGCGGGCAAGCAGTTCACTCAAAAAGGACTGGGGAATGGCCATTGACCGATTGTAGG
>JACCDQ010942147.1_pt1 | contig 11435 bp, 13 predicted proteins | sample 7446031 | NCBI WGS metagenome assembly JACCDQ01 (sample SAMN15323442, study PRJNA562643) | freshwater metagenome | isolation source: river surface water | place: USA:Blue River Watershed | collected 2017-08-17
GCTCAATGGTAGAGCCCCAGCCTTCCAAGCTGGCCATGCCGGTTCGATCCCGGTCACCCGCTCCAGATTGATTATCCGATGGACCCGACTTCAAGTCGAGTGAAGGTCCCGCTGGCAGAAATGCTAGCTCCCCCATTTGCTCCGGAAGTTAGAGTGACAATTAGTGAATATGGGTCTGCATTTGAAGTTCCATTCAACACGTCATCCGCAACAATTGAAATATAACTTCTATTGCCACCTGAGTATTGGGTGCCGTTCATAACAACATAACTTGTTGAAATGCTCGTAGTTCCTGCACTCGCAACCAAACCTAATCCAAGTCCGTAATTGGACATACTTTGATTCACATCGTAGGTAGAAATAATTCATCGCAGGATGTAATTCTTTCCCGGCAAGAAACCTCCAAAAGGTGCTGAAGATTTTGTTGAACCCGCTGCACCTGCAAGTGCGCCATCAAATGAAATTGAGGCTTGCATGCCGGAACTGATTCCTGCAGGACCAGTTGCACCTGTTGCGCCAACAGCTCCTGCTGTTCCGGTATCACCTTTAACTCCTTGAATTCCTTGTGCGCCCGTTGCACCGGTTGGTCCCGCCGGACCGGTTGGCCCCGCCGGACCGGTAGCGCCAGTTAATCCTGTTGGACCTGCGGGACCAGTTGCTCCTATTGATCCAGTTAAACCTGTTGCACCTATAGCTCCATCATTTCCTTTTGGACCAGCCGCTCCTGTTAAACCAGTTGCACCAGTCGCGCCCGTTAAACCCATCGCACCAGTAGCTCCTCTTTCTCCAGTCGCTCCCTTATCTCCTTTTTCACCTTGTGGTCCTCTGTCACCAATCGAACCTGGTTCACCAATAACAGTTGTGACGGATTTTGTATCAACTTGTTTTAGTGATGTTGTAATTTTCCAAACACCTTTAGTTTTTGGTCCATACAAGTTTGCATTCTTTGTATCGATGTAAAAATCTCCATCAATACCAACGGTTTTCGCTGGAATACCAGCACCACTAAGAATCGTATTTACAACTGTTGTAGTTGATCGGCCCGCAGCTTTTGTACTTGTTTTTTGCGCAGCAATTGCTGACGGAGTTATCACAAGTGAAAATGCGATTGCTATTGCTATTAGGGATTTGCTGCCTTTCATGGAACACCAGGTTTTCTGTGAGGGGTTTCCAGTCTGAACCTGTGAAAAAGTTGAGTGAATAAGGAGTTCCCTGATGGATTTACGCTCAAGAGGCAGGGTTCCCCTACGAATATTCGTAATTTCTCTGAGGGTGTTTTAAGAATGGATTGCTACTGTCCCCAGCATGAACCTGTTTATTACGGGTAGTCGATGACGAGGGGTCAGTGACGAGTAGGAATATCGAGTAGTACTAACGAGAGGACATGAAATGTCATCAAAGAAGAGAATGGCTGCGATTGCAATTACTGTTGCAGCGCTATCAGCCGGATCTATTGGAGTTGCATCAGCACATGACGCAGCTGGCAAGGGCGTTGCAAAGGCAACGGTTCTTGCAGATCTAGTAAAGGCTGGAACGATCACACAGGCACAAGCTGATGCGATCACAAAGAAGTTTGATGAGTTCAAGGCAACTAAAGATGCTGCACATGCAGCAAACCAGGCTGCACGCGATGCACATCGCGCAGCTGAAGAGGCACTAGTTGCATCAACACTTGGTATCGATGCAGCAACAATCAAGACACGTCTTGCAGCAGGTGAAACTCTTGCAGCTATTGCAGGTGCGAAGAAGGATGCGTTGATCGCAGCTCTAGTTGCATTTGAGACAAAGGAAATTGATGCTCGCGTAACAGCTGGCACATTGACTGCAGCTCAAGCAACAACCATTAAGGCAGATCTAACTGCTCACGTAACAGCAGAAGTAAATGCTGTTGGTGGCAAAGGATTTGGACCTAAGGGACCTAAGGGCGGCATGGGACCTAAGGGCGGCATGGGCAAAGGTCCGCGTCACTAATTAACTCAACTTCCTCCTAAGGGGTTAGAAAACCCGCCACGTGGTCAAACACTTGGCGGGTTTTTCTTTGCTCATGGCAAGATGCGCATATGCGTATTCATATCGGTAGCGATCATGCTGGCTTAGAACTCAAGGCCGCGCTTGTTTCTTACTTGCAAGGCAAAGGTCACGATGTAACAGACCACGGCCCACACGAGTATGACGCTGTTGATGATTACCCAGATTTTTGTATTCCGGCTGCGATTGCAACGGTGAAAGATCCTTCTTCCCTTGGAATCGTTTTGGGTGGATCTGGAAATGGCGAGCAAATCGCTGCAAACAAGGTCAAAGGTGTGCGCGCAGCACTTGCTTGGAACATCGAAACAGCAAAGCTTGCACGTGATCACAACAATGCAAATGTCGTTGGAATTGGTGGACGCATGCACTCAATCGAAGAGTGCAAAGCGATTATCGATGCTTTTGTTGCGACACCATTTTCAAATGATGAGCGTCATATTCGTCGCATTAACAAAATTGCGAAGTATGAAAATGAAGGTTCGCTCTAAGCCCTTTAGATCTTTGCGTACAGCATGTCGTTGACGGCATGATCTTTATCAATGCCTTGTCCTTCAAAACGAGTTACCGGACGCCATTCAGGTTTGTCGATTACTCCCCCGGTAAATAATGATGAAGCTGCAAAAACCTCTTGGATGCTTTCAGCGTATGGAACCCAGTCAGTAGCAATATGAATGAAGCCGCCCTTTTTTATCTTTGGGTGAATTAACTTCAAGAAAGCTTCATTAACAATGCGGCGCTTGTTGTGCTTCTTCTTTGGCCATGGATCTGGAAAGTACAAATGAATTCCATCTAGTGATTCATCCGCAATCATGTGCTGCAGAACGACGTGAACATCCTCTTCAATAACCTTGAGATTAGTAAGTTCATTTTCAACGATGCGAGCTAAAAGCTTTCCAATTCCAGGTGGATGAACATCAACTGCAATGTATCCATTATTGGGGTGATTCTTCGCAATGATCGCTGTGGCCTCGCCCATTCCAAAGCCGATCTCCATGATTACTTTGTCGCTAGTAGGAAAGAACTCTTTCAGGTCAATAATTTCTTGCTTGAATTCAATTCCATGAACGGCTTGAAGGGCGGTTTTTGCTTCCCTTTGAGCATCGGTAATGCGAGATCCGCGGATGCTGTAGCTACGTACCGATGGGCGTTCCATGGGGTAACTCTGTCATGATTGGATTAGAACCTACAAAAGGAGTCAAAGTGCCAGGTCTGAATTTGAGCCGTGCGGAAGCAAAAGAGCGTGCGGAGCATCTGTATGTAAATAGTTATGTAGTAACCCTAGATGTCACAAAGGGTGAAGAGACTTTTTACGCAAAGTCTGAGGTTTCATTTACATGCAACAAGCCTGGTTATTCAACATTTATCGATGCCGTTGGCCGCTCAGTAATTAGCGCAACCCTTAATGGCGTTGCAGTTGATACAAGTAACTTTGATGGCGAAAGCATCTTCCTAGCAAACCTAGCTGCTGACAATTTATTGGTCATCGAAATCGAAGCTGAGTACTCAAAGTCAGGCGAAGGATTGCAACGTTCTGTTGATCCATCTGATGGAGAGGTGTACCTGTACTCACAAGGCGAGACTGCGCATATCCGCAACATGTTCCCATGTTTTGATCAGCCATCGCTTAAGGCAACTTTTAATTTAACTGTTACTACACCAGGGCACTGGGAAGCCGTTTCAAATAACCCAGTTGAGTCAAAGACAACAAAGGGCGATTTAGTTGAGTGGAAGTTCTCAACTACTCCTCGCATTACAACTTACCTTGATGCGCTAATCGCTGGTCCTTATTCGCATGTTCACGATGTGTACAAGGGCGAAAAAGAGATTCCGCTTGGAATTTACTGCCGAAAGTCAATGATGCAGTACTTAGACCCAGAAGATATTTTCTTAATTACCAAGCAAGGCTTTGAATACTTTGAAAAGACATTTGGTTTGGCGTATCCATTCGAGAAGTACGATCAAATCGCTGTAGTTGACTTCAACTTCGGTGCGATGGAAAACGCTGGCGCAGTTACCTTCCGCGAAGATGTATTGGTATTCCGCAGCCACATGCCAGACAAGGCATACCTCTCACGCGCAAACACAATTCTGCACGAGATGGCACACATGTGGTTTGGTGACATGGTCACGATGTACTGGTGGGACGATCTATGGCTCAACGAGTCATTTGCTGAATGGTCTTCTTACTTAGCGCTTTCAGAGGCAACGCGTTTTAACGGTGCATGGTCTGAATTCAACTCTGCGCGTAAGAACTGGGCCTACCGCCAAGATCAACTGTCATCTACTCACCCAATCATCGCCGACATGGTTGATATGGAAGCTGTAAACGCTAACTTCGATGGAATTACATATGCAAAGGGCGCATCAGTTCTGCACCAGCTAGTTGCACACGTAGGACGCCCACAATTCATCGCAGGCTTGCAGAAGTACTTTGCAAAGCATGCATGGGGAAATACAACTCTTAACGATCTGCTTGTAGAACTTGAAGAAGCAAGTGGTCGCAAATTAGCTCCATGGGTAAGCACATGGTTACAAACAGCTGGTGTAAATACATTACGCCCAGTTCTAGAAATCGATGGTAATTCTTACAAGAGCATCACGATTTCACAGGAGACACCATTAGTTCCTGCTGATTCAAAGGAGCTTCGCCCACACCGTCTTGCAGTTGGTCTCTATGACATTAGTGGTGGCTCACTAAAGCTGCGCAAGTCTGTTGAACTAGATGTTGCAGGAGCTTCAACTGCTGTTGCAGAACTTGCAGGAGAAAAGGTTGCGGATCTTCTTTTGATCAATGACCGCGATCTTTCATATGCAAAGTTGCGCTTTGATGAGCGCTCAATTGCAACGTTAAAGACACATCTTGGAAAGCTAGATGATGCGCTTGCTCGTGCACTGTGCTGGGCTGCTATTTGGGATATGCATCGCGATGCTGAAATCTCTTCAGCTGACTTCCTCGAGATTGCGCTGAACGGCCTTACTGGAGAAAGCGATGATGCGATCATTAACATCGTTCTATCCCAGCTAACAACATCGGTTGAAGCGTACTCAAAGGAACCAAACCGAAACGCTTACCGCGAAAAGCTTGCTGATGGCTTATGGACACTTACCCAAAACAGTGAACCAGGAAGCGATCTACAACTTTTGATTTCACGTGCATTTGCATTGAACGCACAGACAGATGCGCAGACTGCAAACATTCGTGAACTCTTGAATGGCGCTGCACAAGGCCTAAAGGTTGATGCTGATCTTCGTTGGTACTTCTTGATCGCACTTACAGAGCGCGGCGCTACGACTAAGGCAGAACTTGAAGCAGAGCTTGCAAAAGACAACACAACATCAGGCAACCTTGCCTATGAAACTTGCTTAGCGGCAATGCCAAACCATGAAGCAAAGGCATATGCATTCAACAAGGGATTAGATGCAGATGTTGCGACATCGGTGCGTACCGCTCTTGTTGCTGGATTCCAGCGCCCAATTCAAAGCAAGTTGCTTGAGCCATTTGTGAGCCTGTACTTCGACAATTTGATAAGTGTTTGGGAATCACGTTCATACGAGCCAGCTGCAAAGTTTGTCTCTGGCTTCTATCCAACATGGATTGTTAAGCAATCAACTGTCGATGCAACTGATGCATGGCTGGCCGGCACAGGAAAAGATTCACCTACAGTGCTTCGTAAATTAGTTCGAGAAGCGCAAGATGGATTAATCCGCGCGCTTAAGGTTCAAGCTCTAGATAAATAATTATTCAATCGAGGTAATTGCTGACGCCTTGTCCTTTTTAGGAGCTGTAAGCGCGTAAGCAATTACTGAGATTCCAACAAACATAAGTGTTGGAATAATTATGAAAGTAACCAAGGTTTCAATAGCTGAAATTCCTGGCACTGAAGTTACTGGGCCTTCGACTGTAGTCATGGTGTAAGTGTAATTTACTTATGCGGTTGCTGCAGCCACACCAAATGGCTGTAAGTACGGCAACCAACGGTGATCTGTGCGACCTGTACCCAAAATCCTCCATGCAGCTCCAACTGGTTCACGTGGAAGTGTGCGCAAACGCCAGCCCAATTCCTTCAAGTGTTTGTCGGCTTTAACGTGGTTGCATTTATGGCATGCCGAAACAACATTTTCCCAATTATGGCCACCACCACGGCTACGAGGAATCACATGGTCGATTGATGTGGCAGGTGCAGAACAGTAAACACATCGACCACCATCGCGAGCAAAGATTGCACGGCGTGAAAGTGGAACTGAGTGACGATATGGAATACGAACAAATTTATTGAGGCGAACAACAGATGGAAGTGAAATTTCTCCACCAGCAAATCGCAATACTTCGCCAGAATCTTCAACCATCGTTGCTCGGTGATTTAGAACAAGGATCAGCGCGCGACGATCTGTTATGACACCCAATGGTTCGTAGGTGGCATTTAAAACCAACGTACGCGTCATGCTCGCTCCCGATCTAGCGCCTGGCTGGCACCGATTGGTTTATCTTGCACCAAAACACCCGACCTCGTGGGTATTTGATAGAGGCTTTTAGGTAAATATTTGGATAAAGTCTCATCATTATGAGCGACTCTATGCGTAACTTCCTCGAATGGATGGCGGGTACTCCCCTTCGCATCCTGATCATCCTTATTGGTGCGGCCTTTATCCAGTCCTTTGGTTCACGTGCAATTTCTCGTGCCATGAACCGTTTGGCATCTGCTGATTTAGTGCCAGGTCCTCGCAATATTGTTGCTCGTCAAAAAGAGCGTGCAAGCACAATCGGTGGAGTTCTCACTGCAACTTTGAAAGCAGCTACATGGCTTATTGCTATTGGAATGGCGCTTGGTGAGTTTGGTTTTGATCTTGGTCCACTCATTGCATCTGCTGGAATTGTTGGAGTAGCGGTAGGTCTTGGTGCGCAAACTTTAGTTCGCGATATTTTGTCTGGAATCTTTATGTTGATCGAAGATCAATATGGAGTCGGCGATTCTGTTGCAGTTCTTGATATTGAAGGCGTTGTTGAAAAAGTGGGCTTGCGTGTAACAACTGTTCGTGATGGCCAAGGAACTTTGTGGTACCTGCGTAACGGCGAAATTCTTAAAGTTGGTAATCAATCTCAATCAGGTTGATTAACTAGCGAGTTCGCTGCCATTTCTAAATAGCCCCACAACTCACCTTTTAAAGCTGCATCCATCTCAACGCCATCTACCGCTTGATGCATTGCATTTAACCAAGCATCACGGGCGGCTTGATTAATTGGAAACTGAGCATGACGCATACGAAGTCGAGGGTGCCCTCGATTTTCTTGATAGGTATCCGGTCCGCCCCAGTACTGCTCTAAGAACCATTGCAAACGTTCCGCAGCTCCTTGCATATCGGTTTCTGGATACATCGGACGCAAGATCGGATCAGTTGCAACAACTGCATAGAACTGGGAAACCAGATCAGCGAAAAACTTTTCGCCTCCGACTTGTTCGTAAAAGGTACTCATACGTTAAGGCTAGCGGTGTCTTTGCCTTTAGCAATTTGCAAAACAAAGTAACTGGTAATTAAACAAAGGGCACCACTCACATAAAAGGCTGCTGCGTAATCTCCTAGCTTTACACGTAATACTGCTGCGCCAATAGCGGCGATTGATCCACCAATCTGATGAGCGGCAAATACCCAGCCATAGATAACTGTTCCACGATCAGGACCAAGAATCGTGCGGCACAACATGATTGTCGGTGGAACTGTTGCAACCCAATCTAAACCGTAGAAAATTACGAAGACAAGTGTTGAAGGATGAACAGTTGAGAAGAGAATCGAAGGAAGTAGGAATAATGAAAGTCCACGAAGTGAGTAATAGAAGAACAAAAGCTTTCGCGGATCAAACTTATCTGTGAGCCAACCTGAAAATAATGTTCCAATAACATCAAAGACGCCAATAAGTGCAAGCAAACTTGCTGCCGTTACCTGCATCATGCCGTGATCATGAGCGGCAGGAATAAAGTGAGTTCCAATTAATCCACTTGTTGAAAGACCGCACACAAAGAATGATCCAACTAAATACCAAAAATCTTTATGTGAGCTTGCTTCCTTCAAAGTAACGATTGCTAAACGGCCAGCTGGCATCGTTGATTTAACAGGCGGCTGCCAACTTTTATCTGCGCCATAGGGAAGCATTCCAAGATCGGCAGGTTTTTCGCGAAGGAAGATGTAAATAAAAGGAACCATCAACATAGACGCAGTTCCGATTGTTAAGCCAATAGATTTCCAACCATGATCATTTGATAAAGCGGTAAGTCCTGGCAAGAAAACGAGCTGGCCAGTTGCTGCTGCTGCGGTTAATGCACCCACAACTAAGCCGCGACGTTTAACGAACCAACGGTTTGCAACGGTTGCGGCAAATACAAGTGCCATCGAACCAGTTCCGATACCAACAATTACGCCCCACGTCAGAACTAACTGCCAGGGTGCATGTACAAAAGTTGTTAGGAATGCACCAGTGCTAACAGTTGTAAGCGCTGCCATAACAACCTTGCGAACTGTAAAACGCTCCATTAACGCTGCAGCAAAAGGTGCAGTTAATCCATACAAAAGCACGTTAACTGAGATTGCCAGCGAAATCTGATCACGGCCCCAGCCAAATGCTTCCTCTAAAGGAACAATTAATACAGATGGAGCTGATCGAAATCCCGCAGTTGCAACAAGGGTAAAGAAAGTAACAATCGCTGCGATCCACGCAGGATGCACTCTTCTTGTCTGTGTCATTACGGAACCAGGCGCAACCAAACAGCTGTATCAGTTGGCAATGTGTGGCCAGTTACCGGACCACTTGAAACCAAGATCTGACTGTTGCTTGGCAATTGAATTGGTGCACCAAAGTTGATGTAGCAGGCAAAATCTCCAGGACGTTCAAATGCAACAACATCCTTGCCCGCTTCAATCCATTCCATTGGTCCATCACCAAGACCTGCTTCAGTTTTACGAATAGCAAGTGCTTCGCGATACATAGAAAGTGTTGAACCTTCAACACCATCTTGTGTATCAACTGCGTACTTACCCATCCATGGAGACTGTGGCAGCCAGCATTCATCTAACTTGAGCGCATCATTAGTTGAGAAGCCAAAGCCACCCTTTGGATCAGATGACCAAGGAAGTGGAACACGACAACCATCGCGACCGCGATCTTGATAACCACTCATCTTCCAACGAGGATCAGTTAAACGATCCTCAGGAAGATCGCGAACTTCAGGAAGTCCAAGCTCTTCGCCTTGATACAAATATGTTCCACCAGGCAATGCAAGTGTCATCAAAGTTGCACTGCGTGCACGCAAAGTTCCGCGGGCAATGTTCAACTTAGAAGGATCTCCTTGGCGTGAAAGCGTTGTATCGCCGTGGTTTGTTAAACCAAGATCTAAACGATCTACAGAACGCACAACATCGTGATTGTTAAATACCCAAGAAGTAGGTGCGCCAACTTCAGCAAGCGCCTCAATGGAGTTATCAATCTTTGTGCGAATTTCCTTTGCATCCCACAATGTTGTGAGCATTTCAAAGTTAAATGAGTTCTGAAGCTCATCTGCGCGTACATATCGTGCGATTCGTGAAGCAGGGCTAACCCACGCTTCTGCAACAGCCATGCGATCTCCTGGGTATGAATCAAAGATTTTGCGCCATGAACGATAGATATCGTGCACTCCTTCTTGATCCCAGAATGGCTTATGTTCTGTTCCAAGCATTGTTGCTGTTGGATCGATTCGAATATCTGGCAAGCCAGCTTCCTTCACCATTCCATGTGCAACATCGATGCGGAAACCATCAACGCCACGATCCAGCCAGAACTTCAAAACATCTTCTAGGTGATCCTTAACCTCCTGGTTTTCCCAATTGAGATCAGGTTGTTCAACTGCAAATAAATGTAGGTACCACTGCCCTGGTGTGCCATCTGCTTCGATCACACGTTCCCATGCTGGACCGCCGAAAACAGCTTCCCAGTTATTTGGTGGAAGATCACCGTTTGGTCCCTTGCCATCGCGGAACATGTAGCGATCGCGTTCCTTTGATCCTGGCTTTGCAGCTAACGCTTCTTGGAACCATTTGTGATCACTTGAAGTGTGGTTAGGAACGATATCCACGATGAACTTAATTCCAAAATCATGTGCTTCTTTAATTAACTGTTCTGCTTGAGCCAATGTTCCATATGCAGGTTCGATATCCATGTAATCAGAGACGTCGTAGCCATGATCATGCTGTGGTGATGGATACCAAGGAGAAATCCAGATTGCATCTACACCTAAAGCCTTTAGATATGGAAGGCGTGAACGAATACCTTCGACATCACCAATTCCGTCGCCATTTGCATCAGCAAATGAGCGTGGATAGATCTGATACGTCACCGCATCTCTCCACCATGGGCGTTCTTCACGTGATGCTAGTTGTGCCATTTTCTTAGTTCTCCAAATATTGGTTCAGGAATTCGCGCTCCGCATCATTGAGGGGCCGCGATTTCTTCGTTTCCATTGATACTGCAACCTGCACGCTCTTTATACGAGCGAACAAAACGCCTTTATCTGAGATCTCGTACACCATCACAAAGGATGAGGTTCCGATCTTTTCAACCCATAGGTGCACATCTACAAAGCGATTGCCATCGTAAATCGGTTCAATGAAATCAACCTCAGCACGAGCTACAACCATTTCTACGATTGATGGACGCTCTTCTTTTCCTTCAAATTGCACAAAGGACCAGTGGAAGCGTGCTTCTTGTGCGAACACTAAATACTTAGCGTTATTAACATGACCGAAAGCATCGATGTCATCCCAGCGAACAAACTGCTTATTTAAATACTTCATTAGCGGGTCAACTTTCGGTATGTCATTCGATGAGGGCGAGATGCTTCCGCACCTAAACGCTCAAGCTTGTTGGCTTCGTAGCTCTCAAAGTTTCCTTCAAACCAGAACCACTTCGCATCTCCTTCGTAAGCAAGGATGTGTGTAGCAACGCGGTCGAGGAACCAGCGATCGTGAGAGATCACTACAGCGCAACCAGGAAATTCCAACAGCGCATTTTCAAGTGATCCCAAAGTTTCAACATCAAGGTCGTTTGTAGGCTCATCGAGAAGCAGCAGGTTTCCACCTTGCTTCAAAGTTAACGCTAAGTTCAAACGGTTACGTTCTCCACCTGACAAAACTCCTGCAGCTTTCTGCTGATCTGGACCCTTGAAACCAAAGCAAGAAACATATGCACGTGAAGGCATTTCAACTTGGCCGACCTTAATAAAGTCATTGCCATCTGAAACAACTTCCCATAATGATTTCTTAGGATCAATTCCGCCACGACTCTGATCTACATATGAAATCTTTACAGTCTCACCAATTTTTACATTGCCTGAATCTGCAGGCTCCATACCCATCAAAGTCTTAAATAGCGTTGTTTTACC
>JACCDQ011274488.1_pt1 | contig 11435 bp, 7 predicted proteins | sample 7446031 | NCBI WGS metagenome assembly JACCDQ01 (sample SAMN15323442, study PRJNA562643) | freshwater metagenome | isolation source: river surface water | place: USA:Blue River Watershed | collected 2017-08-17
AAAGTCAAAAATAGTAGTAGAGGCTTTATTGAGGATGGCTGTCAAATATTTAGTCTCGTCTGTTCATCTCCGCAATTATTTTGCCCACTGTTGTTATTGTACGTCTTGAATACGCAAAGGGCTGTAGCGATTGAAAATGATTTAGATCCTGATAAAACGGGTAAAGTTTTTAATGTTTTAGGAGATTTGTTTTCGTCGAATGCGTTAGAAAAGATGGTTCGAGAAATGTATGCCAATAATTTGAGTGATGACATTATCTTAGAGCGTATTGTTGAGCAGGTTGATAAGGAGCATTTCCAAGAAATTGCTAACTCGACGCTGGAAGGTTTAGCCAAACGGGAATTAGATTTATCAAAAATCTTAGATAAGGCGATTGAAGCGAAAGAACGTCGTCTCACTCCAGAGAGTATTGCTGATTTCTTTTTGGATGCCGCGCCTATTGCTGGGTTAACACCGAAGGCAGTTAAATCTCATCTACATCAATACCGGATTGGACGCTTACCCCGTCACTTAATCAAAATTGGCGATCGCCTGGAATCGGAGTATGGCAAATTGGGAAGAGAATACAAAACGGTAACGTTTGACAAGGAATCTTTGAAGGATGATCCGTTACTGGAATGGGTTACACCGGGACATCCCTTGTTTGAAGCAGTCCGCCAACTTGTGTTAAACAATGCCCAGGAAAGTTTACGGCAAGGGGCAATTTTCTTTGATTTAAAACGCAGTGAACCATCCTGTTTAGATGTGTTTACCGCAGAGGTACGGGATGGTCGTAATAATACCTTACACAAAAAATTGTTTGTTGTTGAAACCACAGTAGATGGAACAATCGCTATTAAACAACCCGAAATTTTCTTAGATTTAGCTTTGGCTCCCGAAGGGATGGAAGTGGGGGAAAGTTCTATTATTACCGATAGAAATGTTTTGGAAATGACGCTCTATGAACAAGCCTTACAACCGTTTTTGGCGGAGGTACAAGAGGAGCGGACAAAAAATATTGAAAAAATTCGTAGTCATCTTAAAATTAGCCTAAATACGATTATTGATAAGGTACAGTGTCAGTTAATTGATTTGCTGACTCAGAAGGAATCGGGGTCAACAGAAGCCGGCTTAGAGGGACGCATTAAGCAATTTGAAGACCGTCTCTATGATTTGAATTACCGTTTAGAAATTCGTTTAGAGGAATTAGCCCAGGAAATTAACTGCATGATTGCCAATATTCACCATCACGGGCAAGCCTTAGTGTTACCCCATCCAGAACGAGAATCGCCCATCATGGCCACCATGGTCAGTGATACCGACATTGAACGTATTGCGGTGGAGGCTGTGATCGCCCATGAGGAGGCCCAAGGTTATCAAGTGGAAAGTGTGGAGTCTCAGAATCGAGGCTTTGATCTGATTTCCCGCAAACCTCATCCTGAAGATCCAATGACGGCGACCGATGTACGATTTATTGAAGTCAAGGGACGGGCGGCAGTGGGGGCGGTGGCCTTGAGTCGGAATGAATACAACACGGCTAAACGACTCAAGCGAGATTATTGGCTTTATGTGGTGTTTAACTGTGCGACAAGCCCGGAAGTCCATGTTATTCGTGATCCCGTAATGTTAGGATGGCAACCAGTCACCAGCATTGAGCATTATCAGCTTGGGCCAGAGGCAATTTTGCGGCAGGATAGACTCCCATGAAGATTAGCAAAATCCAGATTAAAAATTTTAAGTCTTTTCAAGATGTGACCGTAGAGTTAGATCCTGATTTTAATGTGTTTACGGGTGTTAATAACTCAGGTAAAACCAATTTATTAGAGGCGATCGCCCTTTGGCATGAGTGTTTTAACTTTTTGCTGTACCAAGCAGTTCGTGCTAAACCTGAACGTTATCGAGCAGGTCATTATGTTTTTAAAGATACTCAGTATTTGCTTTACACAGATATAAAAACGGTTCGTAGTTCTAATATTGATGACTTATTTTATCAGTGCGATAAAAGTCAAAGAATTGAATTAATTTTTATTTTTCAAGATATATCTTTTGAGCAAACAGTAAACTCATCATTGAAGATCGGCTTTTCCATTGCCAATTCCCATGGCAACAGCTACAAGCTAGAATTTTTAAATCGTCAAGATTTTGATTTTTTTCAGTTTAACCAACTATTTCATAATTTTCCTAAAGCAATTGCCTGTTCTTTTGCTTCTCCTGTTGCAACGATTAGAACAGATGAGAGATTTTTAACCACTCCGCAGGTACTAGAAGCAATTCAAAAGCGAGAATCGGTTGAAGTTATTCGTAACCGTTTATATACTCTTCATAGTGATCAAGCAGATCCTCAATTATATGAGAGATTTAAGCGCGATTTGTCGTATATTCTCTTTGATAGCCCTAGTGCAGAGGTTAGCTTTTTTACTTCTAGTGATTTTCGGGATGATGTCAAAGTTATTATTAATTACAAAATTGATAATCGTGATATAGAAAAAGATATTTCATTATTGGGAAGTGGCACATTACAAATTATTGTAATTTTATTAAACTTATATTCCCCTGGGCAACAAAATGATCTCAATTTAATTCTTTTTGATGAGCCTGATAGTCATATTCATCGTGATATACAGAGACGGCTAATCAATACACTACTTAGATTCTCTGAGACAACACAAATTTTTCTCACAACTCATAATGAAAGTTTGATTCGACAGGTTTCTTTACATCAGTTATTTCATCTGGAAAATAGACCTCAGTATAATTACAATGCTTTATCTCAACAAGAACTTTTTGTAGAGCCATACTTTAAAGGCATTTATCCCTCTGCTTTGAATCCGATTATTAGTTCTTTAGGGAACAGCAATGGTTTAGATTTTATTAATGCCGTTGAAGCGGATAAAATCATTTTTGTTGAAGGTCAGGATGATGCAAAAGCAATTTATACATTGTTACAAAAAAATACTATTGGTATCAATACAAAAAAATATTCTTTCTGGGTGTTAGGAGGAGTATCTCGAATTTTTGAAGATTTACCGAGTTATAAAAAAGTCTTTCAATTAATTAAAAATCAGCAGAATTTATGGCAAAAATCTGTGTTAATTTTTGATAGAGATTTCTTAAATGATGACCATAAAAACCTAATTCTAAGTAATTTAAATAATCGGTTTGGTTTGCCAACATATATCCCAAGTGCATATACGTTTGAGTCTATTTTATTGACAGATTTTGATAAATTGGGTAGATTACTTTTTCTGTGGTTAAGTCACCAGCAAAATTCGATTCCAGTGGATACTGTTAGTCTTGCTCAAGGTCTTCAACAAGCCTATCTGAACTATATGAATCCCAAATTACAGCAATTACTCAATGATGATGAGGCATTTGAAAAAATCATCTATCAATGTCGCTCTGTTCGAGATAAGCTCAAAAGTGATGATATGTTGGGTAAAAATGATAAATCAATTCCAGAAAATGATGTTCAATTATCAACTGTTTATCGCAACTATTTCAATCAAATTTTGAACACACAAGAATTTTATAAGTATGCAAATAAAGATGATGTTCAAGCAATTATCAATCAGGTAATCAACCCTCATAATATAGCGTTTAATATTGAGCAAGATTTCCTTTCATTACTCAACCTTGTCGATCGCTCAACTTGGTTTAATGAGTGGGATTTTTTGACCAGATTGTAAAATTTTAATTATGCTGACCTACCCGAAACGTCTCATTGAAGTTGACCTCCCCATTAAAAAAATCTCGGCCCATGCGCGGCGGGAGAAGTCCATTCGTCATGGTCACATTTCCACGCTTCATATTTGGTGGGCGCGGCGACCTTTGGCGGCTTGTCGGGCGGTGACTTGTGCGGCGTTATGGATTGACCCGGTTGATCCCCTTTGTCCAGAGAGTTTTCGGGAACGGGCGGCGGAGTTGATGATGGCTTTTGCGCGGAAGGCCGCAACGGATCAGGAATTGGCCAAAAGTTGTTCGACGGGAATTTGGGAAAAGTGGCAGATTTTAGCGAAGCCGGAAAATGTTTTGGATATGGCGAAACCAGAGCATCACAATATTTTGCGGAATAGTTTGTTGGATTTTATTGCGGATTTTGCTAATTGGGACAACAGCACTCAGTCGGATTATCTGGCAACGAGTCGGGCCTTAACCCAGGCGGCCCATGAGGCTTTGGGGGGTATGCCTGGCACTCGTCCGTTAGTGGTTGATCCGTTTGCGGGCGGTGGGGCGATTCCGTTAGAGGCGTTACGGGTGGGGGCCGATGCTTTTGCTAGTGATCTGAATCCTGTGGCGGTGTTGTTGAATAAGGTGGTTTTGGAGTATATCCCCAAGTATGGTCAGCAGTTGGCGGATGAGGTACGGAAGTGGGGCCAATGGATCAAGGAAGAAGCGGAAAAGGAGTTAGGGGAGTTTTATCCTGCATCCCCCCCAACCCCCCTTAGTAAGGGGGGAAGCGATAGCGGGGGGATCGAGATTCCTATTGCCTATCTCTGGGCGAGGACGATTATTTCTGAGGCTCCTGATGATGGGTCTGGCATTCCTGTAGAAGTGCCGTTGATGCGGTCTTTGTGGTTAGCCAAAAAGAAGGGCAGAAATCGGGCTTTGCGTTGGCTTCGGGATGGTTCGGGTCTGGTCAAAACGGAAACGGTGGAGATTACCTATACGGATGGGGTGACTCGCACTGTGCGGCGACCTTTGTTGGAGATTTTTGAGCCGAAGAATGCCAAGGAAGTTGAAGATGGTACGGTTAAGCGGGGTTCGGGGACTTGTCCAGTAACGGGTTTTACTACGCCAGTGGCTTCTGTTCGGCAACAGTTGAAAGCGCGACGGGGTGGGGCTGATGATGCGCGGTTGTTTTGTGTGGTGACAACAAAATCCAGTGAAAAAGGTCGGTTTTATCGTTTGCCGAATGACCAGGATTTAGCTGCTATTGAACGAGCAAAGGTTGAGTTAGAAAAGCGAAAAAAAGAACATCAAGGCGAATTAAGTTTAGTTCCTGATGAACCCTATCCCCATGAAAGTGGTGTAGGAGCTTTAAGTTCATCTGTGATGTATGGTTTTGATGTTTGGGGAAATATTTTTACATCTCGTCAGGCTCTTATCTTAACTCATTTAATCAAGTTAATTAAAAAATTGCAACAAGAAATATTTAATGAAGGTAATCAAGATTTTAAGAGTGCTTTTCTAAGTTGTTTATCATTAATATTTGACAAACTTGCTGATAAAAATAGTTCTTTATGTAGATGGAAATCTTCAGCAGAGTATATGGCGGGAAATACTTTCGGTCGTCAAGCTTTACCCATGATCTTTGATTTTTGTGAAGCAAACATTTTTGGTGGGGTCACTGGGGATATTAATTCTGAAGTTGAATGGGTATTTAAAATGATTAATCACGCTATAGCAACCATTAACGAACCTGCTCAAGCAGTCCAAGCTAATGCAAAAAAATATCCACTTTCGGATGATTCAGTTGAGTGTTTATTTTCTGATCCACCTTATTATGATGCAATTGCTTACGCTGATCTCTCTGATTTTTTTTATGTTTGGTTACGTCGTAGCATTGGTAACTTATTTCCTGAATTATTTTCTAACATTCTAGTTGATAAAACTGACGAAATTGTGCATTTATCAAAACGTTTTAAAGGAGTTTATCCTCATAAAACAAAAGAATATTTTGAAGAAAATATGCAAAAAGCGATGGCGGAAGGTTGCCGATATTTATCTTCAAATGGAATAGGAGTCATAGTCTTTGCCCATAAATCTACCGCAGGCTGGGAAGCAATGCTTCAAGCCATGATTAATGCTGGTTGGATTGTTACAGGTTCATGGGCAATTGATACAGAAATGGGGTCTCGGATGAATGCTAGGAATACTGCTGCTTTAGCCTCATCTATTCACCTAGTTTGTCGTCCTCGTACTACCAACGAAATAGGCGATTGGCGCGAAATCCTGCAAGAACTGCCCCCCAGAATCCATCAATGGATGCCCCGTCTAGCCAGTGAAGGCGTTGTCGGAGCCGATGCCATCTTTGCTTGTTTGGGGCCAGCCCTAGAAATCTATTCCCGTTATGCCAGCGTCGAACGGGCCAACGGCGAAACAGTCACCCTCCGAGAATATCTAGAATACGTCTGGGCCACCGTCTCCAAAGAAGCCCTGGGCATGATTTTTGATAATGCCACAGCCACAGATTTAGAAGAAGATGCCCGCCTAACCGCCATGTGGTTCTGGACACTTAGCACCGATGGCAGTGAAACCTCCGAATCTCCAGAAGACCTCGAAGAAGAAGAGGACGACGACGAAACCCCTAGTAAAAACAGCAAAACCACTGGCTTCACCCTCGAATACGATGCGGCGCGTAAAATTGCCCAGGGCTTAGGCGCGTACCTCGAAAAATTGGGTAGTCTCGTCGAAATCAAAGGCAGTAACGCCCGACTCTTACCCGTTGCCGAACGGGCCACCTATTTGTTTGGTAAAGAAGGCGTACAGGAACCCAAACCCAAAAAAGCCAAATCTCAACAACTTGCCCTCGACTTTGGGGATGTCATCAATCAATTAGTCGAAGAACAGGGAACCCCAGAAATTACCGTTACCCACATCGGCAAAACCGTCCTAGACCGTATCCATCAAACCATGCTGCTCTTTGCGGCTGGCCGTAGTGAAGCCCTGGCCCGTTTCCTCGTAGAAGACGGCATCGGAGCCGATCAACGCTTCTGGACATTAGCCCAATCCCTCTCTGCTTTGTATCCCCTCGGCACAGACGAAAAACGCTGGATTGATGGCGTACTCGCTCGCAAAAAGGGCCTAGGATTTTAACTCTGTGGTAACATTTAAGTTACTAAGCAACCCTAGAAAATGAATGTCCAAGAATACCTTACTGTTGATGGTTCTAGCCCGTTCCAGACCTGGTTTAACAAACTAGACCCCCAATCCGCCGCCAAAATACGAGTGGCGATCGCTCGTCTGGAATTAGGAAACACCTCAAACATCAAGTGGTTTTCTGGCATCGGGGAATACAAAATTAGTTGGGGGCCAGGTTATCGTATTTATCTCATCCAAGATGGAGCGCAACTCATTATTCTGTTGGGAGGCGGCACAAAAAAGACCCAACAAACTGATATTAATCAAGCCAAAACCCTGGCTCAAGAATATAAACAACGCAAAAAATTGGGTAATTTTTCAGGAGAAATCTAAATGCTCACCAAAGAATTTTCAGAAACGGTTCAAATACGCCTACAAGCGGATCGAGAATTTGCCATTGCCCTATTCAACGAGGCGATTACTTCACTATTGAACGGTGAACCCGAATTGGCCCGCCTTATTCTGCGAGATTTAGTGAACGCCACCATCGGTTTTGAGACCCTCGCTACTCTTACCCATCGCCCTAGTAAAAGTCTCCATCGTATGTTATCCCCAGGAGGAAATCCCACCATGGATAATCTCACCCTCATCCTCAGAACCCTGCAACAAAAACTCAACATTCAAATTACTATCCAAACTACTATTAACTCTTAAAAGTTGACCAAAAAAACAATATGGTTACCATCAATTTTGTAAATTTTATCAGTAAAAAAATATGAATATATTTAAAATTATCTCAAGAATAGCCTATTTATTCCATAACTATTTTGATCGTGATAAAGATAAGGAGCTTAACCCAGAATTTCAACAAAGCCTCTTAAAAATACGTCAACAATGCCAACAAGGAAGAAAAACAGTTTCTTTTGAAGAAGTCTGCCAACATTCTTAGAATTGGTCACCGTCGAGAAATCTATAAGGACTAACTCCGATGAATTATCAAACATCTTCTCAAGCTTGCTTATCCCAGCCTAACCTTACCGCCATTCTTAATCAACTCCGAGAGCATTTTCAAAAAACCTACCAAGAAAACCTAGCCCATCTCATTCTCTTTGGCTCCCAAGCCAGAGGTGATGCTACCCCCGACTCCGACATTGATTTGTTAGTCATTTTAAAAAATCAATTTGACTCCTACCAAGAAAACAAAAAGAATAGCCAATTTATTGCTGATATTTGCTTGAAATATGACACCGTCATCAGTTGCTTTTTAATGAATCGAGATACTTGGGAAAACACAAACAATACTTTTACACGCAACGTTAAGCAGGAAGGAATTGCTTTATGAACAAAGAGCAAAAACATTTAATTCAAAAAGCGAATAAAAGTCTTATTATTTTCTGACACTATTTCTGCATCATGGCTAAACTCACACCCTGGTACCGCATTGAAGGATTGGTTCCTAGAGAAGACATCCGCCAAGGTCGCCCCCTGGATGCCTCCGAATTTGCCGTCAATCTTGATGATGTTCGCAAAGGCACTGCTCCCAGCGATTACACCGATCCAGCCCGCTTTTTTGAGCGCACCTTTCTGACCAAATACCTGACTGAACTCTCGGCCGAAGTCCTGCGACGACTATCAGGACAAAAAATGGGGACAAATGCCGTTTTTAACCTTTCTACTCAATTTGGGGGCGGTAAAACTCACGCATTGACCACTCTTTACCATTTGGCACAACTGGGGGCTAAGGGAGATAAATTGATGGGCATACAAAAAATTCTGCACCAAGCGGGATTAAATACCATTCCAGAAGCCCGTGTAGCCGTATTTGTCGGTACTGAATTTGACTCGACAACGGGACGAGGGGGTGATGATGGCACCCCTAAACGTCGCACTCCCTGGGGAGAAATCGCCTATCAACTGGGAGGGGAAACATCCCTACAAGTTTTAACAGACCATGAAGCCGAATTTATTGAACCCAAAGGAGACGTTATTCGTGCATTTTTGCCAAAAGATAAACCCTGCCTGATTTTGATGGACGAGATTATCAACTATGTCTCCACCTATCGTAAAAAAGGTTATAACAATCAACTTTATAACTTCATTCAATCCCTTTCCGAAGTTGCTAGGGGTTTGGATAACGTCGTTTTAGTCGTTTCTATTCCTGCTTCTGAATTGGAATATACACCCCCCGATGAAGCCGACGAGCAACGCTATAAAAAAATGCTGGATCGTCTAGGCAAAGCCATTATGGTCTCTGCGGAAGCGGAAACCTCTGAAATTATTCGTCGCCGTCTCTTCGAGTGGAACCCGGATGCTATCACCGCCGATGGTCGTATCATGTTACCTAAAGCGGCAATTAGTACTTGCCAGGAATATGCTGATTGGATTGTCGAGCATCGTCAACAAATTCCCAGTTGGTTCCCCATTGATCAGGCCCAAAAAACCTTTCAAGACACTTATCCGTTTCACCCCAGCATTTTTTCAGTTTTTGAACGGAAATGGCAGGCTTTACCCCGCTTCCAACGGACTAGGGGCGTTTTACGGTTATTAGCCACTTGGGTATCCCAGGCTTATCAGGAAGGCTATCAAGGCGATCGCCGAGACTTGTTAATTGGTTTGGGCAGTGCGCCCTTGGATGCTCCCCCATTCCGGGCCGCTGTATATGATCAACTCGGCACCGATAAACTCGAAGGAGCCGTCACTACCGATATTTGTGGTAAGCCCGGAACCCATGCCTTGCGCTTGGACAATGAAGCCGAACAGATTATCAAAAAATCCCGACTCCATCGAAAAGTAGCGACAACAATTTTCTTTGAGTCCAATGGTGGGCAATCCAATACAGAAGCCACTGTTCCCGAAATCCGCCTCGCCGTTGCCGAACCCGATTTAGAGATTGCTAATCTGGAAACCGTTCTCGAAAATCTCAGGAGCGAATGCTATTACCTTACTGTCAATCAAACTCGCTATAAATTTGGTATTTATCCCAATCTCAATAAACTTTTAGCTGATCGTCGTGCCAATATTTCTGGCGATCGGATCGAGCAACGCCTGCAAACCGAAATTCGTAAAATTTTCACCAGCACCCAAGGTTTACAAGTTAATCCTTTCCCCACTGTCCCCAGTAACTTGCCTAATCAAGCCGCTTTAACCCTTGCTGTTCTCGATCTTGACTATTCCTACCAAAATCTTAAACAAACCGAGAAATTTATTGAAACCCTGATTCGAGAAGCCGGATTATCTGCCCGTACTTACAAAAGTGCTTTATTTTTTGTCTTCGTTGACGATGATGCCGCACTGCGTGAAGATGCCCGTAAATTATTAGCATGGGAAGACATCCGCGATGAAGACACTCGTTTTGATGAAGAGCAAGCTAAACAACTTAACATTAATCTCCAAAAAGCTGAACGGGATTTAAAAGAAACTATTTGGCGTTCCTATAAAAAGCTGGCTTTCTTAGACCGCGATAATCAAATAGTGTTTTTTGACTTGGGCCTAATCACTTCCAGTAGTGCAACTTCTCCTGTTAAATATATTCTTAATCGCCTGCGGAATGAAGATATTGTTACAGATAGTGTAAGTCCCAATTTTTTAGTGCGTAACTGGTCAGTTGCTTTCCCAGAATGGACTACAAAATCTATCCACGATGCTTTTTTTGCTTCCCCTCTATTTCCTCGTCTTCTTTCCAGCAATGCCGTCAAAGAGGCGATCGCCAGGGGGGTTAAAGAAGGTAAATTTGCCTATTGTGGTCAGGGAGCCAACAATCAATATGACCCCTTTATTTTTCAAAAGAGTTTATCACTCCAGGATATTGAGATTTCAGACAGTCTCTTTTTAATTCAACAACAGGAAGCTGAACTTTATCAAGAGAAAATTACTAAACCTCCTGTTCTCAGTAAACTGGTTATCATTCAAGCTCCAACCGCATTAAAACCTAACGAAGAATCCCCATTAGCGATTAGGGGAGAAGACCAATACGGTGGCAATATCGCTATTAATAATATTAACTGGAAAGTAACAGGAGCAAAAATTAACAATAACATCTTAAAAGCAGGAGAGACTCCAGGCTCCTATCTCCTAGAAGCAGAAGTTGAGGGTATCACTACCCAAATTCCCTTTAATATTCAGGATGTCAATAGTCCTGCCCCTACCCCGACGATTCAACCAACTAAAAATCAATTAACTTGGCGAAGTAAAGTTCCACCCCAAAAATGGTCTCAATTGTATATGAAAGTTTTAACCAAGTTTGCCACCAATGAATCTATACAGACGGATATTGAAGTCCGTGTTTCAATTAAGGGCGAAATCTCAGAACAACTTGAACAAGAGATCGCAAATTCTCTACAAGAACTGGGTTTAGATAAACTCGATAGTCAAAATGATTAAGCCTTCTCATAATATCAAACACATAATTTAATAAAATACTACGCTATAGGAAGAGCCATAATTGTGATTAACACATTATTTGTAGTCATTCCAAATGCTGTTTTGCACAGTATGTTAAATTGTTTTAATTAATTCTTCTAATGTTCATCCCACATTCCGTACGAAAACAGAGAACAATCAATAATACAAGAAATAAAATCAGAGATTAACCCTCTCAGAAGCATTATTCTGCAAAGGTTTCAAGGATTATACTTTATATTAATCAAAATGCCGCC
>JACCDQ010059130.1_pt1 | contig 11434 bp, 11 predicted proteins | sample 7446031 | NCBI WGS metagenome assembly JACCDQ01 (sample SAMN15323442, study PRJNA562643) | freshwater metagenome | isolation source: river surface water | place: USA:Blue River Watershed | collected 2017-08-17
ACGGTGCCGTACTCGGAGAAGTTCTGTTGCAGGCTGCCATCGTTGACCGAGTAGGGCAGATTACCGACGAAGAGTTTGTTGTTCATATGAGTTCCGATTGAGGCGCGAGCAAAAGATGCTTGGCGCGCCGGGTTGCTATTGGTGGGGTGGGGAATCAGCGGAACTTGCGTCGCGCTGGTGCCGCGCCGCCACCGGAGCGGGGCTCCAGATGGCGGAAGGTGATGCGGCCCTTGTTCAGGTCGTAAGGAGACAGTTCGAGTGTCACTTTGTCGCCGGCCAGGATGCGGATATGGTTCTTGCGCATCTTGCCGCCCGAGTAGGCGATCAGGGTGTGACCGTTGTCCAGGGTCACGCGGAAGCGGGAATCGGGCAGCACTTCGTCTACCTTGCCTTGCATTTCGATCAGGTCTTCCTTCGACATGAGGGGCTCCTTGTAGCGGTATGGATGGGAATGTCAGGGGGCTTCAGGCCGCAAGCTGCGCAGGCAGCAGGCCGGGGCACTGGTTCAGGGCGTATTGCAGCGCTTCGTCACGGCAGCTAAAGCGGGGGACAAAGCGGAATACGCGGTCCAGCGTACCGCTACCGCGGCCGCTGCGAATCGACAGCGAGGCGGCAAAGTCGCCGGACTCGGTGGAATGGGTAAAGGGGGAGACAAGGAACTTGCCCACCGAAAATGTTTTTTCTAGTGTGGTGGTCATCAATCAAGGCCAAATCTATGGCCGGCTGCAATATAAGGTTGTCGTGACGAGCGCCTGTATCGGGGCGGCTCTTGGCGACCAGGGTCTTGGGGTGGCTGGTCCTTGAAAGGAACTGACCAGCAGTTGGGCTCGCCGCGAAGGGGGGAGTGTGACAACCCATGAGACCGAGAACGTCGCTTGGGAGCTGAGGTGGCGGGATCAAATAAACCGCAGACCATGTCAGACAACAGTCGCTGCAAAGGTAAGCAAGTCGCAGCGATAGCGATATTCTACTACCGATCCGGAATCTGTGCGGGCAATTGTTCGTTTTATTGCGCAGCGATCCCGGATCGGCTTGTCATCCTGAGCGGAGAATTTCTGTCCTGGCTTGGGATCTGCCCGGATTTCATGAGCTAATGTCCGGATGGTTCGCATACATGCCCGCATCGGTCTCAGCTACGACGTCGGTCCTCAGGGCGCCGACTTCATTTTCAACCTCCAGGCGGCCCGGACTGCGCAGCAAAGCGTGGTCTGGGAGCAGCTCGACATCAAGCCCTTCGTCTTCAGCGTGGAGAGCTTCGATCCGGCCACCAACAACCGGACGCTGCGCCTGACCGCGCCGCCCGGGCGGCTGGAGCTGGATTACCGCTGCACGGTCGACCTGCGCCACCATATCGAGTTGCCGCATGAAGTCGCCGAGGTCCCGATTGCGCAGCTGCCGCCGGCCGTCCTGCCTTATCTCTATCCCAGCCGCTACTGTCAGTCGGACTGCCTCGGACCATTGGTCATGGAGCAGTTCGGCCATCTGCCGCGTGGCTACAGCCGCGTGCAGGCGGTGGTCGACTGGGTCGGTCAGCAGGTCAGCTTCAAGTCCAACACCAGCAATTCAGCGACTTCGGCGCTCGACACGCTGCGCGACCGCGTCGGCGTCTGCCGCGATTTCGCCCACCTGTTCATCGCGCTGTGTCGCGCGCTCAACATTCCGGCGCGCTTTGCCACCGGCATCGACTACGGCGCCGACCCAGCCCTGGGGCCGCAGGACTTCCATGCCTATGTCGAGGTCTATCTGGGCCACCGCTGGTATATCTTCGATCCTTCGGGCACGGCGATTCCGATGGGCTTCATCCGCATCGGCACCGGGCGCGATGCCGCCGATGTGTCGTTTGCCACCATCTTCGGTGCCTTCCAGTCGGCAGCGCCCTTGATCGAGATCAGCGCCGAGACCGCTCCGGTGCCCGGTTTCGAGCTGCCGGTCCATCGGCCCTGGGCGATCTCGACCGCGGCCTGAGGGCTGCGACCGGTCCTGTTCCGACACCCGCTTTTTCCCGTGATGATTTCTCATCACCCTCCTGTGGAGCATTCATGGCCAACTCCCCCGATCAAGTCAGCATGGCATTGTTCTGCGACTTCGAGAACGTCGCGCTCGGCGTGCGCGATGCCAATTACGAGAAGTTCGATATCAAGCGCATCCTCGAGCGCCTGCTGCTCAAGGGCAGCATCGTGGTCAAGAAGGCCTACTGCGACTGGGATCGCTACAAGGGCTTCAAGGCCACGATGCACGAGGCCAATTTCGAGCTGATCGAGATTCCGCATGTGCGCCAGTCGGGCAAGAACTCGGCCGACATCCGGCTCGTGGTCGACGCGCTTGACCTCTGCTACACCAAGTCGCATGTCAACACCTTCGTGATCATCAGCGGCGACTCGGATTTCTCGCCGCTGGTCTCCAAGCTGCGCGAGAACGCCAAGAAGGTGATCGGCGTCGGCGTCAAGCAGTCGACCTCGGACCTCCTGATCGCCAACTGCGACGAATTCATCTTCTACGACGATCTGGTGCGCGAGAGCCAGCGTGCGTTGGCCAGACGCCAGCCGGCCGATGCGCCCGCCGCGCCGCGCCGTTCGGTCGAGGAGGAACGCCAGCGCAAGGAGACGCTGGACAAGCGCCGCACCCAGGCGGTCGAGATCGCGGTCGAGACCTTCGATGCGCTGGTGTCCGAGCGTGGCGACAGCGGCAAGATCTGGGCTTCGGTGCTGAAGGAGGCGATCAAGCGCCGCAAGCCCGATTTCAACGAAACCTACTTCGGTTTCCGCGCTTTCGGCAACCTGCTCGAGGAAGCCCAGGCGCGTGGCCTGCTCGAGTTCGGCCGCGACGAGAAATCGGGTGCCTATGTGTTCCGCAGCAATTCGGCCACGACGCAGGCGCAGGCCGAATCCGAGAGCGAACGGTCTGCAGCGGCCCATGCCCGTCCGGCTGTGGCGGCCAGCAGCGTGTCCGCCAGCGATGCCAAAGAGGGCAAGGAGCCTCGGCGGCGCGGGCGTGCCGGGCGCAAGCCGGTCCAGGTCGAAGTCGATCTCGAGCCGGGATTTTCCGAGGCAACGGAGTCCGCCGTCCAGGACGTCGAGCCGGACGATCAGCCGCGGGTCCGCCCGGCCAGGCTGGAGCGCGCCTTGCCGCTGCGGCCCGAAGTCGAGGCCAAAGCCGAGTCTGAGCCCGAGCCCGAGCCAGAATTCGAGCGGCCGAGCTATTTCCGCCAGCAGGCCCCGAGGCAGCAGCCCGTGCCGCCAGTGGTGCCCGAGGTGGTTGCAGTGGTCGAGGTTCAGGCTGAAGCCGAGCTCGAGCCCGCTCCAGCGCCTGCGCCTGCATCCGAGAAGGCCTCGGCACCGCGCCGGGTTCGCGCGCCGCGCAAGACGGCGGCCAAAAAAGCCACGGTGAGTGCTGCTGAACCTGCTGCCGCCACGGTCAGCCCGACTTCAGCGGACTTGCCCGCATCGCCGGCGTCGTCAGCGTCGCAGGAGCCGGTTCCGGCACTGATCGCTCAGCCGGCAGAGCCCGTCGTCGTCGCCGTCAAGGTTGCGCGCCCGCGCCGTGCCCGCAAGACTACGGGTGGCGCCGAGCCTGGCTGAGCCCGTAGCCGGCCAGCAGCCCTTCGGCGGCCTGCTGGCCACTGCGCACCGCGCCTTCCAGCGTGGCGGGGTAGGGACCCGCCAGATAGTCGCCGGCGGCCCATAGCCGCGGCGCGATGGCCGCGGCTGGCCGGTGCAGTCCTGGCGTGCAGGCGAAGGTCGCGCGTTTCTCGACCACGGTTCGCAGCGGCTGCAGGCTGGCCAGTCCGAGCTGCTCGCGCGCCTGCGCCAGCACCTGGCGCTCGATGTCGGCGCGCTCGCCCCGGCTGGCGCTGACGACGAAGGCCAGCAGGCCGGCCGGCCCGCCGAGCTGGCCGCGATCGAAGGCGAATTGCGCCGGTGCCTCGGGCGAGCTGCGCAGCGCGACCATGGCGACGCTGTCCGGCAGTCCGCCTGGGCTGCCGTCCGCGTTCCGTGCCTGGGCGTAGCAGGTGGCGATGGCTTCATAGGCCAGGGCTTCGGCCTGTTCGATCCAGCGTCCGCTGACCGAGTCTGTCAGTCTGTTGCTCCAGCGGCCCTGATCATCCACTTCGTCCATGCCAGCGCTGCGGACCAGCCGCGCGGCCTCGCGCGGCGGGCAGGCCAGCAGCACGGCGTCGTAGTCCTGCTCCTCGATGCGCCAGCCCGCAGGTCGGCGCTGCAGCGCCGCCACGCGCCGGCCGGCATGCAATACCGCACCGTGTTCGGCCAGCCAGCGCAGCGCCGGTCCGGGCAGCAGTTCGCCGAGGTCGACGCGTGGCAGCAGCAGGTCGGCGCCGCGCCAGCGGCCAAAGCCAGCACCGAACAGCGCATCCTGCAGCACACGCAGCAGCACGGCCGCGCTCGCCTGCGCCAGCGGGGTGTTGAGCGCCGACAGGCAGAGCGGCTCGATCAGTTCGTCGATCACGCGCGGCGGCAGTCCGGCACAGAGTCCGGCCACGCTCAGGTCCGCCGGGCAGGAAAATCCTGCCGCCCGCCAGCGCAAGCTGGCCTGCAGCAGCGCGAAACGGTCACGCCAGCGCCAGCCGCGCGCGCCCAGGATGGCGGCCAGCAGGTCCAGCGGTGGCGGCCAGCGCGCGGCCCATGCCGGCACCGCCAGCCCGGAGCCGTCGGCGTAGCGCAGGTCGAGCGGAATCTGCAGCAGGGTGGATTCGAGGTCCACGCCGAGCTGCTGCATCAGGCCCAGCGTCGCGCGGTAGCCGCCGATCAGGATATGCTGGCCGTTGTCCAGCGCGGCCATCCCGGCTGGCGCTTGCGCGGCCTGGTCGCCCAAGACACGGGCGCGACCGCCCCATTGGCGCGCGGCCTCGAAGACCTCGACTCGCCAGCCCAGTTCGGTCGCGCGCACCGCGGCGGCCAGGCCGGCCCAGCCACCACCGACCACGGCCAGCCGGCGTGCTGGCCCGTCCATTGGCCGTCGCGAGGGCGGCGAAGCGGGCCTCACAGCCGGCCCAGCGCCTGCACCTTCCAGGCCAGCCAGAGCTTGCGCAGCGGCGTCAGGCTGACGCGCCGGGTCAGCACCAGCTGCGGCTCGCGCGCGATCTCGTGCAGCAGGGTGCGGTAGATGCTGGCCATCATCAGGCCGGGCTTCTGTGTCTGGCGGTCCTGCGCCGGCAGCATGGCCAGCGCCTCGTCGTAGGTCTGCTGGGCCCGTTCGATCTGGAACCGCATCAACGCCTCGAAGCGCTGCGGGAAGCTGGCGTCGGAGGTGGTGCCGCGCTTGATCAGTTCATGCGCCTTGACGTCGAAGCGCTGCAGGTCCTCGATCGGCAGGTAGACGCGGCCGCGCACCGCGTCCTCGCCGACATCGCGGATGATGTTGGTCAGCTGCAGGGCCAGCCCGAGCCGATGTGCATAGTCGGTGGTGTGCGGGTCGGTCTGGCCGAAGATGCGCGCCGCCACCTCGCCGACCACGCCAGCGACCAGATGGCAGTACTGCTTGAGGTTGGCGAAGTCGAGGTAGCGGGTCTGGGTCAGGTCCATTTCGCAGCCCTCGATCACCTGCAGCAGATGGCGCGCCTCGATGCCGAAGGTCTGGCTGTGCGGCAGCAGGGCCTGCAGCGCCGGGTGGCTGGCCTGGCCGGCAAAGGCGTTTCTGACTTCCGAGCGCCACCAGTCGAGCTTGGACTGCGCGATGCCGGGGTCCGATACCTCGTCGACCACGTCGTCGATCTCGCGGCAGTAGGCATAGAAGGCCGTGATGGCGGCACGCCGCTCCGGCGGCAGGAACAGGAAGGCGTAATAGAAGCTGCTGCCCGAGGCGGCGGCTTTTTGCTGGGCGTATTCTTGTGGCGTCACGGTGTCATGGCGTCATGGCGTCATATGGGACCCAGAGTGTAAGGGGCCAGCCCCTGGGGCGGGTGTGCGCGCCGGTCAAGCCCTCATGCGCAGGGCGCGCCACAGCAGCCGGGGCAGGTCGGCGGCGCCGAGCTTGGGGCGCGAGCGCCAGGTCCGGTGCTGCAGCCGCTCGATCTGGTCCAGGATCAGCAGGCCGCCTTGCACCACCAGGCGCAGCTCCCAGCCCAGGCGTCCTGGCAGGCGTTTGGCCAGTGGAGCGCCGTCCCGCATCAGCGCGCGTGCCTGTTGCGTCAGCTCGGCCAGCAGCGCGCGCGCGGCTGCATCCTGTCGCGGTTCGAGCTCAGGCGCGAGCAACGCGGCCTCGTCGACGCCATGGCGGGCCAGCCGGTCCAGCGGCAGGTAGTGCCGACCGCGTTGCAGGTCGAGTCCGAGGTCCTGCCAGAAGTTGATCAGTTGCAGCGCGCTGCAGATCGCATCGCTCTGGCGCAGCGAGAGGGCGTCATGCACGCCGTACAGGTGCAGCAGCAGGCGCCCGACCGGATCGGCCGAGCGGCGGCAGTAGTCGAGCAGGGCGGCAGGGTCGGCGTAGCGGCTGCCGGCGGCGGTGTAGCGCACATCCTGTTCGAAGGCGTCGAGCAGGTCGTGCAGCGGTTGTGCCGGCAGTCGGTGCGCCGCGATCGCGCGCGCCAGGGCCGAGAACTGGCCGGACCAGCGCGCATCGGCGGGCGTCTGGCCGGCCAGCGCGCGTTCGAGCTCGGCCCGGTAGGCCGCCAGTTCGGCCAGCCGCTGGGCCGGGCTCGCGTCTCCTTCGTCGGCGATGTCGTCGGCGCTGCGCGCGTAGTGGTAGAGCGCCGTGACGGTCGGGCGCAGCCGCGCCGGACAGAGCCAGGAAGCGACGGGGAAGTTCTCGTAATGATCCACACCTTGCATGGGCCGATGCTGCCACAGGAAGGTCCCGCAAAGCGGCAGCTTCTGGCCTTACAATCTGCACTTTGATTGACCAGTCAGCAACGGGCTGGTCACGAATGGACTGCGCGGGTGGCGAAATTGGTAGACGCACCAGGTTTAGGTCCTGACGCCTTCACGGGCGTGCCGGTTCGAGTCCGGCCTCGCGCACCACCCCCCACTCTCGGTTCTCTCGCTCTGTCCGGCACGGGATACCGTTTGACACGAGTGTTACATCAAGCTCTGTGATTGCCTTGGGCCATGCGCTGCAGAATATGGCATCAGCATTCAGGCGCATACGATGAAGATTCCATCCAAGACCACCGTGCTGGCCCTGCTGCTCGCTGCGGCTGTGGGTCAGGTGCAGGCTGACGGCTGGCGCGGCCATGACCGTCAAGGGTTTAACTATTACCGACCGGCTCCGGCGCGTGTGCATGGTTCGGGCTGGATCGCGCCACTGGTCATGCTCGGCATTGCCGGCGCGGCCCTCAGCGCCGCGACCTATGCGCCCGCGACTGTCGTTGTGCAAGCACCGCCGCCACCGCCGGCCCAGCCGGTCGTGATCTATCCGCCGTCGCCCGGTTATGCGGCGCAGCCGGTCTATGTCAGCCCCAACTATGCCGGACCGACCTATGCCGCAGCGCCGCAGGTCGTCGCATCGGCACCGGACGGGATTGCCTATTACTGTCCGAGCTATGGCCAATACCATCCGCAGGTGCAGTCCTGTCCTGCTGGCTGGCAACTGGTGAGCGTGCCGCGTTGAGCGCGGGCTGGCGCGACCAGCGGCGTCCTGGCTCGTTGCGCTCTGGCTGAATTCAGTGGTCGACGCGCCAGATCGGCAGTTGCCAGTCGCGCCAGAGCGCGAGCATGCGCAGCCCCGCCGTGAAGCACACCGTGGCGCTCAGGGTCAGCCAATCGGGGGTGTCGATCGCCTGCAGGCCCAGGTAGACCCAGCCGCCCAGGAAGGCGCACAGTGCATAGGGCCGGTGGTCGATGAAGGCAGCAGGGATCTGGTTGCAGACGATGTCGCGCAGCACGCCGCCGAACACCGGAGTGACCACGCCCATCAGCACCGCCACCAGCGCCGGCATGCCATGGGCGCTGGCCAGGTCGACGCCGACCGCGGCGAACAAGCCCAGTCCCAGCGCATCGGGCAGCTGGATGACTTTTTCGGTGGGCTCGAAATGTCGCCGCCGCATGAATATCATCGCCACCGTGCTGAGGGCCAGCACGCCCCAGAGGTACTCGACATGCCTGACCCAGAAAAAGGGTCGCAGGTCGAGCAGGATGTCGCGCAGGGTGCCGCCGCCGAGAGCCGCCAGGAAAGCCACCGCATAGACCCCTACCGCGTCGAGCCGGCTGCGCGCGGCTGCCATGACTCCCGACAGCGTGAAGGCGATGGTGGCGGACAGCTCCAGGGCGTGTCGCATCCATTCGCCCCAATTCGAGAAACTGATCATGCGGGGTTTACTGCGTTGTGGCTGGGGCTCTGGGTCTGAAGGGGACGATGCTGGCAGTGCGGGGACTCAATGGCCGTACAGGCCCATGCGATGCGCCAGTTCGACCGCCGACTGGACCCGCAGTTTCTCGAAGATGTTGGCGCGATGGAACTCGACCGTGCGCGCCGTGATGCCCAGGTGTTCGGCGATGTTCTTGTTGTAGTGGCCCCCGAGCAGTTCGTCGAGTACCTCGCGCTCGCGCGCACTGAGTCCGGCCAGCGCCTTCTGGAACTCGAGCTTGTCGCGCGAGCCGGCCTGCAGCGTCAGCGCGGCCTGCCTGGCCGCCTCGACCCGGTCGACCAGCAGATTGTTCTGGAATGGCTTTTCGAGGAAGTCCCAGGCCCCCTGCTTGACTGCCGCGACCGCCATGCCGACGTCGCCATGACCGGTCAGGAACAGTACCGGCCAGGGCCAGCCCATGGCCTTGAGTCGTTCGAAGGTCGCCAGGCCCGACAAGGGCTCCATCCGGATGTCGAGCAGCAAGACACAGCAGGCCCAGGGTTCGCTGCCTGCGTGCAGTGCCTGCAGGAAGGCATCGCCGCCGCTCCAGCTGCGCGCGGGCAGGCCGCGCGAGTCCAGCAGCCAGGCCAGGCCATCGCGAAAGTCCTCGTCGTCGTCGACGATATGTACGGTGGGGTTCAAGTTGTCAGGGGCAGCCACAGGGTGAATTGTGCCCCCTGCAGCGCGGTGCTGCGGCCGACCTCGATCCGGCCGTGATGGGCTTCGACGATCGAGCGGCAGATCGACAAGCCCATGCCCATGCCGCCCGGCTTGCTGCTGACGAAGGCGCTGAAGATGCCGGTGCGCTGCATCTCGGGGATGCCGGGCCCGCTGTCCTCGATCCGGATTCCGGTCAGGCCGGTTTCCTGCACCAGGCTGATCCGCACCACGGCCGACCCGTTGACCCCGAGTCCGGCCCATTCGGTCGCATTCAGGATCAGGTTGTGCAGCGCGTGTTCCAGCAGCAGCGCGTCGGCTGACACGCTCGGGCCTGAGTCGGCCGATCCGGGCAGCTCGAGCTCCAGTGCCACCCCTGGTGGCAGCGCCAGCTGCTGCGCGACGCGGCGCACGAAGGGGACGAGCGCCAGCGGCTGGCGGCTCATTTCCTGGCGTCGCGCAAAGGCGTTGATGCGCTGGATCACCAGACCGGCCTTCTCGGCCATGCGCTCGATGCGTTCGAGCACCGGAATGATTTCGGGCCAGCTGATGTTGCCCTGGCGCACCCGGTTGAGCAGGCCGCTGGCGAAGCTGCTCAGCGCGCCCAGCGGCTGGTTGAGCTCGTGTGCCAGCGTCGAGGCGACCTCGCCAACGGCGATCAGCCGGCCCGATGCCTCGAGCTGCTCCTGCTGGCTAGCTGCCAGTCGCTCGACCCGCTTGCGCTCGGTGATGTCGAGCAGGGCGTACATCCAGCCCATCACGCGGCCGTCGGAACGGATCAAGGGCGCGCCGTGTACCAGCAGGTCGAGCTCATGTCCGTCGCGCTGTTGCAGTTGCAGCTCGACGCCGGATGGCAGGCCGGAGGTCCCGCTGGGGTCGGTGGGCAGCGCGTCGAGGCTGGTCGCCAATGCCTGCGGCCAGCTTGCCTTGGCCGCCAGTTCGCGCGCCGACCAGCCCAGCATGCGGCAGAAGGCCGGATTGGCGTAGAGGCATTGACCGTCCAGGTCCCTGGCCAGCAGGCCCAGCGTGACCGAGCGTTCCATCGCGCTGCGCAGCGCGATCTGGGTCTGCAGTCGCCGTTCAGCCTGGTGCCGGCGCAGTGTTCCGCGCCAGAAAAAATAGAGCGCGACCAGCATCGCGCCGAGGCAGACCAGCGCAATGCCGAAGAAGGCGCGTGGCGCGGTGGCCGGACGGGCCTGCAGCAGCTCGACTGCCAGTTTCCATTGTGCGCCGGGCAGCGGCATGGCGACCGGATAGCGCCGGCCTGACAGGGCTGGCATCGCCAGCTCGGCTTCATCATCCAGCGTCAGCAGGGCGTGGTCGGCCAGGAACCAGGCCGGAACGATCTGTTCCAGCGCGCGCTCGAGCCGGATCGCAGCAACCTGGTTGCCCAGAAAGCGGCCTTGCTCGAACCGGGGCACGGCCAGCCAGAGCAGGGGGCCACCCTGGCGCTGCTGGCCTTGCAACGGGCCGGCGTAGGCGGGGCGTTGCAGGCCGCGTCCGGTGTCGAGCATCACCGCCAGCGTGCCGCTGTCCTCGGGCTGGAGCTCGGCGGTCGCCATGATGGCGGGCCATTGCTCGGGGTTGCCCAGCCGCTCGGCCGCCAGCCAGCCCTGCCAGGCGATCACGCCCTCGCCGCGCCAGAGCAGGCCGGCCCGTTGCGGTTCCGGCGTTTGGCTGTGCTCTGGATCCGGTGTCGGCTGAGTGCCTTCGAGCTGTGCCAGGTCGCGTTCGAGCCGCTCGAAATGAAAGCGCAGCGTCTGCTCGAGCCATTGGGCGTCGGCGGCGCGGCGCAGCTCCTCCTCCTGCGCCTCGACATCATGCAGGAACAGTGCCAGCAGGACGATGCAGGCCGTCACCAGCCCGAACAGGCCCACCAGCCAGAGCAGGGCGCGCCGGCTCGAAGCCGAAGCCTGGCGGGCGTCCAGGTCGAGCGGGTCGAGGTCTACGGCGGGCTCGGTCTTCATGGTCGTGGAATGCGCTTAGCATAGCGGACATGCCGCACCGAGTTCGTCCCGACAGTGCCCGACCCTTGCGCCGGCGACCGCTGCTGGCCCGCGGGCTGGCGCTGCTGGCCGGACTGGCGGGGCGCGCTGCGGCGCTGGCGGCCAGGCCCGAGCTGCTGGTGCGCTTCTCGCATGTGGTCGCGGCTGGCACGCCCAAGGGCCAGATGGCGCTGCATTTCCAGCGCCTGGTGGCCCAGCGCAGCGCGGGCCGGATCCGGGTCGAGGTCTACCCCGACTCCCAGCTCTACGGCGACGAGGACGAGCTCGAGGCACTCAAGCTCGGCGCAGTCGAGCTGCTGGCGCCCTCGCTGTCCAAGTTCGGTCAGGCCGGCCTGCCCGAGTTCGAGGTCTTCGATCTGCCGTTTCTGTTCGATGACCTGGCCCAGGTGCGGCGCGTGACGCAGGGGCCGGTCGGGCGCCGCCTGCTCGAGCGGCTCGCGCACCAGCAGATGGTCGGACTCGGCTTCATGGA
>JACCDQ010141583.1_pt1 | contig 11434 bp, 3 predicted proteins | sample 7446031 | NCBI WGS metagenome assembly JACCDQ01 (sample SAMN15323442, study PRJNA562643) | freshwater metagenome | isolation source: river surface water | place: USA:Blue River Watershed | collected 2017-08-17
AGCAGCTACTCCCTGCGAGGGCCAACACAACTGAAGAGGAATCTACAACTATGCCTGGATTTGGCAAATCACCGTCGCGCGCGCCTAAGGGCGCCAAGGGCGGAAACAACTTTAAGCCTCGTGAAGATGGCCGTGGCGGTCGCGCACCTCACCGTGCAGCAGACGGCACTGGCCCATCACGTGCACCTCGCGCTAAGGGCGCCTTCTTTGAGAATGGCCCAAAAAAGACTTATGGTGACGCACCTCGTGGCGAGCGCTCTGCTTACGGCAACGACCGTAACTCGCGCCCAGCTGCAGGCCGCACCTCACCGCGCGAAATGAACGGTGGCCGCGAAGACCGCGGTCGCGACTGGACTCCGCGCAACGGCGAAGGCACCGGTGCACCAGCACGCAAGCCTCGTTACAACGCAGATGACCGCGCTGCCCGCGATGGCCGCCCTTCATACGGCAACGACCGCCCTTCTTACGGAAACCGTGACGACCGCGGCCCACGCTCAGACCGCCCTTCATACGGCAACCGTGACTCACGTCCTTCATACGGCAACCGCGATGACCGCGCACCTCGCCGTGACTTCGGTGACCGTGAATCACGTCCGTCATACGGAAACGACCGTCCGCGCTTTGGTGGTTCAGATGACCGCCGTGGCAACGACCGCCCTTCATACGGCAACCGCGATGACCGCGCTCCACGCCGTGACTTTGGCGACCGCGCGCAGCGCCCAGCCGGTGGCATGTCAAACCGCCCATGGGAAGACCGCAACGAATCACGCCGCGACTTTGCATCACGCGATGACCGTGGCCCACGCCGCAACTTCTCGGAAGACCGCAACCCAAACCGCCCAGACCGTGCGGCACGCGATGACTCACGTGAGTCAACCTTCCGCGGTGCACGCGACTCAAACCCAAACAAGAAGGCTTTCTTCGAGGACAAGGTTCTTGAGCGTCTAGAGGCAGTTGAGCAGTCAGAGGCAATCACCGCTGACAGCTTCGAGGCCATGGGTCTTCACCCAAAGGTTCTTATCGCTCTTGAGGGCATGGGTGCATCAACTCCGTTCCCTATCCAGGCAAGCACCATCCCAGCTGCAATTTCTGGCCGCGATGTTCTTGGCCGCGGTAAGACCGGTTCGGGTAAGACCATTGCGTTCACCGTGCCACTAGTTACCAAGCTGATTGCTGCTGGTTCAGTGCCACGCAAGGCTGGCAAGCCACGTGCGCTAATTTTGGCGCCAACCCGTGAGCTTGCAGACCAGATCGACCGCACTGTAAACGGCATTGCCCGCGCAGTTGGTTTCTACACAACCTGCATCTACGGTGGTGTTCCTCAGCGCAAGCAAGAGAACGCCATGAGCCGCGGTGTTGACATCGTGGTAGCAACTCCAGGCCGTCTTGAAGACCTAATGGCTCAGCGCATCATCGATCTTTCAGAAGTTGAAACCCTGATTGTTGATGAGGCTGACCACATGTGTGACCTTGGCTTTATCGAAGGTGTGCGCCGCATCATGCGCGCTGCCGGCGACAGCCAGAAGCTGCTTTTCTCGGCAACTCTTGACCGCGAGGTTGACGCTTTGGTTAAGGAATTCCTTCCTGACCCATACGTTTACGAGGTTCCGAACGAAGAGAACGACACTGCCAACATCACTCACCGCGTAATGACCGTTGACCCAGAGGACCGTTCACAGGTTCTTTTGCGCATCGTTCAGGGTGAGGGCAAGTCAATCATCTTTACCCGTACCAAGATGACCGCAGAGCGTTTGAGCGAGAGCCTGACCCAGGCTGGTGTTCCAGCTGCTCGTCTGCACGGTGACCTAAACCAGAACCAGCGAAACCGCAACCTTGAGCGTTTTACCAAGGGTGCTGTTCGTGTTCTAGTTGCCACCGACGTTGCCGCTCGCGGTATCCACGTTGACGACGTTGCTTTTGTGGTCCAGGTTGATCCACCAGAGGAATACAAGACCTACCTTCACCGCTCTGGCCGTACCGGTCGTGCGAACAAGGAGGGTACTGTTATCACCCTGATTCCACGCAGCCGTCGCCGCCGTATGGAAGACCTACTTCGTCGTGCAGAGCGCGATGGAATTTTCTCAGACGTACGCCCATCAAGCGAATTGCTTGAGCAGCTAGCTGGCCCAATTGCTCCACCTCCGGCTCCAGAGGCACTTGACTTTGGTGACTCACGCGGCGGCAACGGTGGCGGTGGCCGCGGTCGCGAAGGTCGCGGTGGTTCAGGCGGTGGCCGTTCAGGTGGCCGTAGCAACTACGGTGGCTCTGGCAAGGGTCGTTGGGCTGACAAGCCTAAGGGCGAGGGCCGACCACGTGCCAAGAAGTACAACGACTAGTCGTTAGTTAGTTTCAGAAAACCCCATCGGTTAGCGCCGGTGGGGTTTTTTGGCACTTGCGCCGGCCCCGGCGGTCTTGTAGGCTATAGGGAGCCACAGACCGTCGGTTTTGCTTCTTACAAGGCAACGAAGGATACGAAAGTGTCAACCCACGCAGGTGTATTTAGAAGTTCAATTCGTTGGTTTTAAACCTGAGTTTTTTACTGCTTCATGCGTCTGCATGGAGCATTTTTTATTTCCCGGGGCTACCGACATAAACAATCAAGGAGCGCCATGGCGAACAAGGTCGAGAAGGTAGCTGAGCTAACTGGTCTATTCCAGAACTCAAACGCCGTCTTTCTAACCGAGTACCGCGGTCTCACCGTTGCACAGCTCAAAGAGCTACGTCGCAACATCAGTGCAGACGCAACCTACGCCGTAGCAAAGAACACTCTTATTGAGATCGCTGCGAAGAACGCTGGAGTAACCGCATTTGACGGCCAGTTGTTCGGACCAACCGCTCTCGCTTTTGCAACCGGAGACGCAGTCTCAGTTGCTAAGGCTTTGCGTGACTTTGCGAAGGCAAATCCTCTACTAGTAGTAAAGACCGGTGTCCTAGACGGCGTTGCTCTTTCTGCTGCAGAGGTGCAGAAGCTTGCAGATCTCGAGTCTCGCGAAGTTCTATTGGCCAAGGCCGCAGGACTTTTCAAGGCTCCGATGTACAAGGCTGCTGCTACAACTCAGGCACCGCTATCACAGGCTGTACGCGTTATCGACGCACTACGCGCCAAGCTAGCCGCCTAAAACCCAAGCTTTACAAACCAAACTTTTATAAAAACAAGGAGATACATCATGGCAAAGTTGACCACTGAGCAGCTTATCGATGCATTCAAGGAACTATCACTAATCGAGCTTTCAGAGTTCGTTAAGGCATTCGAAGAGGTCTTCGAAGTTACCGCAGCTGCTCCAGTTGCTGTTGCTGCCGCTGCTGCTCCTGCAGCTGCTGCTGCAGAAGAGAAGGACTCATTCGACGTAGTTCTTGAGTCTGCTGGCGACCAGAAGATTGCAGTTATCAAGGAAGTTCGCGCACTGACCAACCTAGGTCTAGGCGAGGCTAAGGCTCTTGTTGACGGTGCACCTGCAACCGTTCTAGAGGGCGCAAACAAGGACGCTGCTGAGAAGGCAAAGGCTGCCCTAGAGGGCGCTGGCGCAAAGGTTACCCTTAAGTAATCTAGCTTTTTAGCGACAAACTCCCTCGGCTTCGGCCGGGGGAGTTTTCTGTTAACCGGGGGACTTTCCTGAGAGTTTTTGGGGGACGCCAATTAAGTCCGGATATCTGTTCGGTCAAGCCGAACATTTCATTAGTCCGGCTTTTTTGTCTTTTTAGACTTGTCAGTTGCGAGAGCGCTATTTGGCGTTCCCGGACTGATGATTTTGGGTCTAAGGAGGGTGCATGTTTAGTCGTTTTGACTACCGTGAACGCTCACTTGGCCGCACCTCAAAATTGATGTTGGGCCTTTTCATGATTGTTGCCTTCTTGGGCTTCAATTTGGTGACAGCATCGGCGGCGACGGTCAACGTTTCTGCCCCGCAGAGCGTCAATGCCGTGGCCGGTCCAAAATCCGTCACTGTAACCTGGTCGGCGCCAGCTCAAACAAATGGTTTCACCGTTACTGGTTATCGCGTTGAGTATTCGACAGATGGCTCAAGCTGGTCGACATCATCTAGTTCAATCGGTGCCAGCACTTTCAGTCACAAAATAACCGGTTTGGCCGCATCAACGAGTTATTACACTCGTGTAGCCGCGATGATCTCGAGTAACCAGGGCGCCTACGGTTACGACTGGGAGAGCATCTATCGAACCACCAGACTCACTCGAGATTCAGCCAACGGCGGATTCACATTTTCGAGTGTGTATGGAAATCTTAATCGATCAGACTTTACACGCGTTCGATATGTAGTTTCTAGCAACGCTGGATGGGTTGATGCAGACTTCAAGAAAGATCTTTCAGCCATAAGTGCTGGTTCAAATGCATACGACTACCTGTATAAACTCCAGCCGGCTGCACCCTCTGGTTCAAATGCTCAATTTGTGATTCAGGCGAATGTTTCAGACCTCAACCTGAGGAGTAGCGATACGACCAAGACCGGAAACGGATTTACTGGGCGACTTGAGATTTGGGCTACCAACTACGCAACTGCTGGGTCCACTTCGGATGTGGGAGGCGACGATGGTCTCTATGATTTCGACGACACCAACAATCTTGATGGCAATTATGGTTCATTCCAGTTGCACAACATGTCTAACTCGGGAGATCCAATATTTGCTTGGAACAGACATGGTGATGGCGGTGAGTTGGGATTCGGCCGCAACCCAAGCGGGCATCCTGACTGGACCTTTACAGTCAATGGCGGATCGGTTTCTAACTTTAGTTTCGAGTCTTTTGCCAACCTACCGGTGACGACCCCTTCTGCTTCGCTTGCGTCCACCACCACAGTTACGTTTGGAAAAGTTGGCGAAAAGTTCTCTCACGCGCCAACCGTGCAGCTGAAGGGTGGAACAGGAAATGACACTACTGCTGGTGTCACTGTCACAGCATCTGTGAACTCAGGAACATTGATCAGTGGCACTACAACTGCTGTCACCGACGCCAATGGTCTGGCAACTTTTTCAAATTTGGGTATCGCTACCGGCACCACGGGCACTAACCTAACCTTGACTTTCAGTGCAGATGGATACGGAACTACCACGTCCAACACGATTAAGACGGTTCAATATCCATCAATTCTCAACATCGTCACAACCGCATCGGATTCGGGCGGATTCTTTTCGAATGGTGAGTGGCTAACCACAACGACAGGCGTTTCAAACCTAAATGCCACCGATTTGGGTAATGCCATAAATGCCCAGACGGTGTCGCTAACTGCCACCAACTATTTCTACATGGGCCCTTCGGTTACGGCCACGACTTCCGGAAATGGCCTCAAGGTAAAAGCCGCAAGCTACATCGGTTTCGGTGGGATGCTGACCCTTAATAATGGTGCCGTAACCCTGCTTGCCAACACCGATGGTGGGAATGGCGTAAACGGTGGAAATATTTTTGTTGATGGTTCAGGATCGGGAATTACCACCAATGGTGGCGACATAATCTTGGCCGGAGGAAGTGCGACAGAAACTACCGGTTACGCGCGAGGCTATAACACCGCAACGGGCGCCACCGCGATGCTGAATGGTAAGACTCAACTAGACAACGCCGGTGTCTACATTTCTGGCGCCGTGAATTCTGGCGGCGGATCAATCAAGATGAACGGTCAAATCGGTACGGGTACCGCCGATTCATCGGGCTTCTACATCGCATCAGGAGGATCAGTCTCGGGCGGTGGCGGCGCTGTCACGATTAACGGTTTGATCGGTACCGACCAGGTTGACACCTCAGCATCGCACCGTGCTGTTCGCGTTACATCCGGCTCGATCACAACCAACGGCAGCGGGGCCATTTCTATTACTGGTCAGACAACTGCGGCCAGCACAGCCCAGGATGCAACCCTGTTTGAATCGGCAACAATTTCTTCGGTAAATGGAAACATCAGCATCACGTCAAATAACCACACTGGTGCCAGTGCAGGGCTGTACTTTGTAGTGTCGAATAGCAGTGTGACGACTACCGGTACCGGTGGAATCACCATGACCTCCAACAGTTCAAGCAACGGCGACTACTTCGACAAGCTAGCAACGCTTTCAGCGGGCGGCGCAATTTCGATCACGACGGCAAAATCGATGACGCTGCCTAATGCTTGGACGACAACCGGGTCGGCGAGCTTTGAATCAACGGCCGGTGCGATTTCTGTGGGTGCCAACGTAATCGTCTCGGGTTCTGGCTCAAAACTGCAATTCAAGGCTGCAACAAATGTCACAAACTCGCTGGCCACGACCGTGAGAACCAACGGTGGTCCGCTGGTTTTTTGGGCCGACTCAGACGGTAACTCAACCGGATACAACCGAGTATGGGCTGGTTCAACAATCAACACAGTTAACGGTGTAACAACAGACTTGGCCACCGGCGGCGGTGATCTGGTGTTTGGCGGCGGCACCACGATTGACGCCAACGGTTACCCAACCGGTTACGGATTCTCAGACGGAACGTTTGCGGGTTTTCACTCTGGCTATACCAGTGGCACTGCAACCAAAACCTACTACTTCACCGGCGGTGGAAAGTTCATAGCTCGCGGTAAGAGTTCGAGCGGTATGGACGCCCTGGTGTTCGACGGGGCGACTCAACTTTGGGCAAACGCTGGACAGATCGACATTGATGGGCGGAGCACCAACGGTTCTGGGCACGCAATCCAACTTCAGCGAGGATCGAGTGCAACGCAATCGGAATTCTTCTCTAGCAGCAACACCGCTCCGGCAATCAACTTCACCGCGATATCTGGCGGCCAGTTTGGTTTTATTAGCGGTTGGGCAAACGCAAACGCACACGTTGTGATGATTCAGGCAACCGGAACCGGTGGAGTCTCTATTACCGGAACCGGTGGCGGCCTCGACAAGTTTGATGTTGGTTTGAGCGGCACCGACATTTTGTCGAAAGGCACAATTTCACTCACCGGCACGAGCACCGGGTCGACCGGTGGAATGTTTACTGGTTCGCTGGGTAACAACACAAGCGGCGCCAATAGCGTTCTTGGCTATTGTGCAGTCGCCACCTGCGCGAACAGCCGTGTTACTTCATCAAGTGCAAACATCGCTATAAAGATGAACCGTTTCACGAGTTGGTGGACCGACGTTAGCTTGAAAGTCAACACGGCCGGCACATTCAAATTTGAACCGATTGATGCCGCCGGATTCTATGAATTTAAGACTGCTGCACAGGGTCTGAGTTTTTCTGAGGATTGCACTGGTGTGACGATTGGTAAAGATCAAACAACGGACACTTTTTACCTGCGTGACCTTTACCCAAACATAAAAATTGCTGGTCCGATTAGGGTTTACGCTGCGTCTGTTGACGTTAGAGGCAATCTTGAGTCGACGGGAGCAGGCAGTGAGATTCGGATTAAAACAGTAGACCGAATTTACGTCTATACGTCAAAAACCATCACCAGTAATGGCGGCGACATCGTATTTTGGGGAAACAGCAGCAAAGTCAGTGGCGTCAACAAAGCTGGCGGCATGATTTACCTTGAGTCAAGCGTGGCCTTGAATTCGAAGGGCGGAAAAATTTGGCTTGCCGGCGGACTTGACGATGGTGGCACCGACGCATCGATCACCTCAAGCCGCGGCAAGTGGTCAACAGTAGTTTCTGGAGATGGCCTCCCTGATGGCTACGCGACTGGATACAACGCAACCGACGCATGGCGTATCGGAGTGTTTATGAACTCGAGTTCATCGCTTAAGTCTGGCGGAGGCGACATCTTCGTCGCTGGTGCACAAGGGCCGACTAGCTCCACCTGGGACGGTCACATTGTTCTCAACCCGGACACCTACATTGACTCGGGCCAAGGAAGAATCGCGATGTGGGCAAAGGCTCTGGTCGGTTCGACTAACTACAGCCAAGGCATCGCGCTGAATTATGGTGACGGAACATCAAAGGTCACCATCACGTCAGATGCTTCCACAGCGGATGCAATCTCGCTGTACTCGGATTCGAGCGAGGGAGCGACTTGTTCGAGAGGAATTACAGCTTGGTGGCATGGAGCTTATGACTCAACTAAAGGCTGGCAAGGCGTTCAAATTTTGGCGACCCGCGCGGGTGGCGGCATCACGCTAACCGGAATTGCGAGCAGCAAAACCGGTTGCAGCAACTCTGACGGTTGGGGTATCGAAGCAGAATTTGCGGACATTCTTGCCAAGAGTGGGCCGATCACAATAAACGCAATTTCGAATGGTGATTCGAGTAGCGCAGGCCTCAGCGTTGGCTGGCGCGGAAACGGTTCAAGCCTGCTGCGCCTTGGTGGCTGGCAAGCTAATGGTTCTGGAACGACCGGGGGTGGAATCATCACAACACCGGGTGGGGTGACCGCAGATTTCACCTCGTCAAGTTCCGACGTAACCATTAACTCCAACGCCGTTTATTCATGGGAGGGCGGCTACGGCACAGCCTTAAACACCACGGGAAATGTTGTAATTCAACCTGCAGCGTTCTCAGGCGGGCTAGTCGCTGCTGCTGATAACTTCAAGCGCGCCCAGACAGCCACTAACTGGCGATTCGGTCAAGTTGCATCTTTTGCAGACCACGCATCTTTCCGTTTGGGTCGGCCAGCCACGACGAGTGACATAACGTATGCCGGTAGTGTCAAGGCTGCAGGTACTGTAAACATTTACGGAGGCGCGGTTTCACACGCTGCGCTCACAACCACGACCAACACGACTGCAGACATCTCAGTTTCAGCTACTGGTACATACACAAACACTGGTGCAATTTCGTCCACCGGAAATGTGTCTGTCGCCGCGGGTGATGACATCACGATTGCCTCGGGCATAACGCTGTCTTCAACCGGTAAAAAACTTGAACTCAAGTCAAAGCAAGATGTGATTTTCAACACCACAGCCAAGACAATTCAAACCAAAAACGGACCGATTGTTATTTGGGGAAACTCTGATGGTGGAACTGGTGCTAGCGCCGGTGGTTGTTACCTAGATAGCGGAAATACCTTCCTGACCCAAGGTGGAGATTTTGTTGCCGCTGGAGGTGCGACTTCGGACGCAACGTCGGGGTACCCAACCGGTTTTTGTAAGGGAACTCAGGTTACGAGTGACCCTTACAGCTTTGGTGTCATTGTGGCTACACCGATCACCACCGCTGGTGGAGCCATATCGGTAAAAGGTGAAACGGCCGATGCTTCCGTAAGTATCACCCAAGCTGGTATCTATTTCGAGCCTGGTTCATACACTGTTTCGAGTGGTGTGGGGCAGCAAAATTGGTCAGGCCGAATTGCCACATCTGATGCCAACCCTGGAAATAATAAATACGGCATCTGGATGGGCAACAACACCACCACCAAGCCAACCGTCACGTCAACCGCAGGCGACATCACTTTTTTTGGTGATGCAACCGCGGGTACCACGAATCAACGACGCGGAATCATCATTTACGGTGTGACTGTCTCATCGACTGACGGCGATATTGTGTTTGAAGGTCGTGCTAACGACAAAACAAGTTCGTATGACATCCTCGCCGGTTCGGCAAGTCCAATTTCTACAACCAATGGAGACATCTCATACATCGGCAGCGGAACGGCAAGTGTGGACCTTGCCAGCGTTTCAAGCACTTCAAAGAATTTCTCAGCATCCGCGACCAACTTCGATGCCTTCACTTCGACATCAGTGACGGCAACCGGATCAGTAGTCTTCGAATCTAAGGGCGACTCATTTGCCGCGTCCGTTATCAATGCAACCGGAAACTTCAGCACTACAGGCCTAACCATCGCTTCAGGATCAAGTTCCATTCGAATTGGAAAGCCTGGCAACACCAAGAACGTGACGCTGGTGTCGGCATTGAGTGCTGGGCAGATTAGCGTTTATGCCGGCGATTTGTCCGTTGGTGGTTCTCTAACAGCCACCAACGCATCGGGTTCGGGGATCCTGGCGAAGGCCGCCGGCAATATCGTTGTAGACGCGGGAACCTCAACAGCGGCTAAGAAATCAATTTCTGCTACCGGCACTGCGCCAATCACCCTTTGGTCGAATTCAGATGCCTCGGGTACCGGTGCGATCAACGTGAATAGCTATGTTGACATTCTCACAGTCAACGGAGACATCACATTGGCAGGTTCGGCCACAGCTGGAGAGGCATCGCCAACCGGTTTCGCGATGGGTAATGGAGACAACGGTTCTGGCGTCGAGCTAGCAGCCGGTGCAGTTGCAACAGACTCGGTCAAGGTTGTGTCATCTGGTTCAGGAAACATCTTGATCAAGGGGCAGGTCAACAACCAAACTTTATACGACGGCGTGACCATGTGGTCTGGCGTGAAGGTTGCCTCAGGTACCGGAACTATCGGAATTTTTGGTGTTAGCCAAGCGCCGACAAGTACAAATTCAGCCGAGGCAATTTATCTAAATCGCAACGGCGGATATACCTCCACCATCACAACGGGTTCTAATGCGGCCACTGCAATCGAGATTTCGGGCATTGTAAATTCGGCCGCCTCAAGCGCATCAACGGCATCAGGTGGTTTCTCAGTTCTGGGCACCGGCGGGTCGCTAAACATCAGTGCCACCGGAAGTGGAGATGTTTTAATCTCCGGTAAGGCTAGTTCTGAAACTAATAACGCGGTTGAGCTGTACAACACAAGCGTTACCGCGGCCAGTGGAGACATCACTGTTGATGGTGACACCAAGGCCATCCAACTTGGATACTCGGGCGGAACCGTGACAACTGTTTTCGGCGGCTCAACTGCCGACTCGAAATCGGGGCACATCACTTTTTACAGCGACAATCTTTCAGTCCAAGGAAGTGGGTCGGCCACGTTCCAAAATGCGACCGGACTTTACCTCCTCAGTAAATCTGACTCATTTGCCGCCGCACACACTTTGCCGACCTCGATTAATTTCACCAACTTAGACCGTTTGCAAATTGGAAAATCTACCAACACAGCCAACCTGACCACCTCAGAGGCGTATTCAATCGGTGGCGACATCGAATTGAATGCAGGAACTTTGACCGTCGGCTTTGCGCTTACTTCGACAGCCACCGGAGGCAAGATTCACCTGTCTGCAAACGAGACCGAGATTTCGGCCACAGTTACCTCGGGAGCCGCAACCGGTACGGGCATTGTGCAGTTTGACACCACGACGGCTGCAACCCCAATTGTTTTGGGTGGAACCGCGGCTGCAAACCAACTTGATTTGAGCGACACCGAACTCGACTATGTGACTGCGGGCACAATCCGCATCGGAAACTACGCCGGAACCACTTCGGGAAACATCACCGTTAGCGGCATCATTTCGGTCGCTGAGGCCAAGGCCTCCAACTTGGCACTGCGCACAACCGGCACCATCACTGGCAACGGCACCATCGCAGTTAAAAACCTTGGTCTACTGGCCACCTCAATTACTTTTGGCACCTCACCGTTTGGTGTTACTGGCAACCTAGCTATCGATGCCACCGGCAACACCGCGCCAA
>JACCDQ011043443.1_pt1 | contig 11434 bp, 7 predicted proteins | sample 7446031 | NCBI WGS metagenome assembly JACCDQ01 (sample SAMN15323442, study PRJNA562643) | freshwater metagenome | isolation source: river surface water | place: USA:Blue River Watershed | collected 2017-08-17
CCATCCCCATCGTGGCCGGGGCCATCATGCGCTTCCCGCTGGGCCTTTTGGCACAGTACGTGGGCCGCAAGACGGCCACACTGGTGGAGCTGAGCCTGATCACCTTCACCATGGCTTTCGGCTACTTCTTCGTGCACAGCTACGACGACATGCTCAAAATGGCCTTGCTGCTGGGCGTGGCCGGTGCCAGCTTCGGTGTGGCCATGTCGCTGGGCTCGGGCTGGTACCCACCCAAGTACAAAGGGCTGGCCATGGGCCTGGTGGGCGCAGGCAACGTGGGCACCGCAGTTGCCGCCCTGATCGCCCCCCCCCTGGCGCAGAAATACGGCTGGCAGACCGTTTACGGCTTCGCAGCCATCGCTTCTTTCCTGCCCATGCTGGTGGTGGCCTTCATGGCCAAGGAACCCCCGGACCGTGACGAACATGCGAACATCAAAGACCACCTGGCCTGCTTGCTGGAAAAAGACGGCTGGGTCTTCAGCCTGATTTACATCGTCACCTTCGGTGGCTTCATTGGCATCACCACCTTTTTGCCCACCTACTACTACGACCAATTTGGCGTAAGCAAGGTGCAGGCGGGCCAGTTGACCATGCTCGCTGCGTTCATGGGCGCTGCGGTGCGTGTGTTCGGCGGCTGGATTTCGGACCACTGGGGTGGCGTCAACACGCTCACCGTGGTGCTGATTGTTGTTTCGGCGGCGCTGGTGGGCGTGGGTTTGTCGTCCCACTCTATCGTGCTGACCACCCTGTTGCTGATGGTTTGCTTTGCTGCCCTGGGCGCGGGCAACGGCGCACTGTTCCAGCTGGTGCCGCTGCGCTGGCCCACTTCCACCGCCGTGGCCGGGTCCATGATTGGCGAGATCGGCGCCCTCGGTGGCGGCTTGGTGCCAGCCATGATGGGCCAGTCCAAACAAAACACCGACAGCTTCCTGACCGGATTTATCGCGCTGGCGGTGTTCTCGCTGCTGATGCTGGTGGTGATGCGCAAGATGCAGGTGCGCTGGACGCGGACCTGGGCTGAGAAGGGTGGGCGGGCGCGGACGGTTTGAACCCTATTGGCTGCAAACGGTGCTTGTACCTTGCGCCACTCTGGCGACGGTACTCTGCCTCAGGCCAAATACAAAGTGATGCGGTCTGACGTCCAGGTTGCGACACCAGTGCCGAAGAAGTCCGCATCCTCCGTCCAGACTGGACAGCCCAACGACATCGCACATGCCAACACAGGCCAGTCGTCCGCATCACGAACTGCGATGCGTTGCAACGCCTGCTGTTGCATACCTTCATACAGTTCTGCATCAATGGATCGCACAACTCCTTCAAGCCTATCTAACACCACCATTGCTGCACTTGAGTCAACGCCGCGCTTTTTCAACAAAGCGGGCAGGTACTTTCGTGCATCTGCATACGCAACATCAGGGGCAAAGAACTTGACCGTCGCAGCGTAGTCAAAAATCAGTTCACGTACCCGCTTTCCCAATACAGCACGAATCAGAATGTTCGCATCAAGAACGATGGCTTTCCCACTCATGCCACTTTGACTTTCGGCTTTTTCGAGGGTGTGCTGGCTTTCCTGCGCGCTGCTTTGAAGTCTGCAACCACCGCTTCGACATCCACACCCTGCGCCTCAAGCAGCTTGTCCAAAGTCTTACTGGCTTTTTTCAAGGCTGCCATGTCTGCTTCAACCTGTCCGTGCGTGGGGATGAAGTAGCCAACTGTCTGGCCGTGCCGCGTGACGGCAACGGGTGTACTGGATGCGATGTACTCGGCCAAGTCGGCGCGGAACTCGCGTATGCCTACCTTTGTCGTTTCCATGTGGATGCCTCGCCGATTGCGAATCTATGTGTACACATTCTGTACCAATATCACCTGCTTGGCAAGTGGCAGTCTTGTCCAACGAGGTATGAGCCTGAACGAGGTGCGGCGCCAGCTCACCTCGGCAAAAAAGCCAACCAATAAACCAGCAACAGATTGAACATCACGCTGAACCCCAACAGCAGTTTCCACAACATGGTCGGGTCGCGCCGAATCAGGGGTGTGGCGGGTGGCGCGGTCAGCGGCCTTGAGGCGCCGCGCTCCAACGCTAGCAGCAGTTCCTCGGCGGTCTCGAAGCGCTGTTTCTGGTCGCGGCTGACGGCCTTGAGCACGATGTGGTCAAGCCAGATCGGCACCTCCGGGTGGTTGCGGCTGGGAGCCACCGGGTCGCGGTAGTAGCGGCCGGCCTGGTAGGGCAGCACCTCGCCGTAGGGCAACTTGCCGGTCAACAGCTGATAAAGGGTAACGCCGAGCGCGAACAGGTCGCTTTGCGTGCTGGGTTTTTCTGCGGGGGCATCGGTGTCCACACCGCCCGAACGCAGGCGAAAACCCCACTGTTCTGGGTTGATGAAGCTGGGCGTGCCAGCGTGCAGCGCACGCGCGGATTCGGGCTCGCGCCCACTGAGCGCCACACCCAGGTCGAGCAGGCGCAACACGCCGTCTTCGCCCTGGTGCAGGTTGGCAGGCTTGACGTCGCGGTGGATCACGCCTTGGCGATGCAAGTGGCCCAACGCTTTGGCGGCCTGCGTGGCCATGGCGATGCACTGGGCCACACTGGGGCGGTGCTGGCGATCCAGCATGTGCTGCAGCGATTCGCCGCTGTGCCAGTCGTACAGCAGATAGAAGGCGCTGGCGCTTTGCCCCGTTGGCAATGTAGGCGGTGCGTCGTGCACGGCCACCAAGTGCTCAGCAGCCCGGCTGGTGGCCATGCGGCGGGCCAGCCAGGCCTCGTGCGCGAGCATGGCACGCTCTTCAGCGTCGTGCGCGCGCTGCGGGTGCAGGGTCTTGAGCGCGTAGAGTTTCTGGGTGGCGGGGTCGCGTGCCTGGTAAACCAGGTTGATGCCATTGTCGGCCACCACGGCGGTGATGTGCAGGCCGTCAAGGACTTCCCCCAATTTGAGCTTGGACGGTATGGGCAGCTGTGCGGCCAGGCGGTTCTGGTCCCGCAGGGTGGCGTTGTCCAGCCCACGCACACGCACCACCAGAGCGGTCACGTTGTCGTGGCTGCCACGCTGCAGGGCAGCGGCCACCAGCGCCTCGCACAAGGGCTGAACGCTGGTCGCCTCCCGGTGTTCGTCGAGCAACGCTTTCAGGCGTGGCTCGGGCAGCACGTTGTGCACGCCATCGGACATGAGCAGAAACAGGTCGCCCACCAGCAGGTCGCCCTGGCTGTAGTCCACCACCACGCGGTCTTCAACGCCGATGCAGCGCAGCAGCTGGTGGCTGAGGTCGGGGTGGTTGGCAACGTGGTCGTTCGTGAGCTGGGTGAGCTGGCCGCCCCGCAACAGGCAGGCGCGCGTGTCGCCCACGTGGGCCAGTGTGTAACCGTGGCCGCGCAGCACCATGGCGGTGAGTGTGGTCAACCCCATGGCGGGTTGGCGGCGTTGGTTCATGCCGGCGAGCCACGTGTTTTGCGCACCAATGATGCGATCGAGCGCCACCGTGGTGTCCCAGGTTTCGGGCGTGCCGTAATAGTCGCGCACCAAACTGGTGACCGTGGTTTGCGCCGCCTCCTTGCCCAGTCCGCCCGCGCTCACGCCATCGGCAATCGCGACGATGGAGCCCATGTCGGCCTGCCCCGGGGGCGGCAACATGGCGGCACAAAAATCTTCGTTGAGTTCTTTGCGGCCCGCTTGGCTGGCGTAGCCGATGTCGATGTCAAATGCCACTGTGTGCTCCTGTCAGCCCACAAGCATGTCGAGGCTGTGTTGGTATTGCCCGGACAATTCATCAAAAAGGCCCAGCAATGTTTCGCTGGCCTGTGCCACGGTGTTGACGCGATCAACCCTGTGGGCAGAACTGCCCCCCGCACCGGCGGTAGCGGCCTGCTGCATCTGGCGCCAACACACCGCCGCGCTCTCCAGGCGCTCCCGGATGTCGGGAGTGGACAAGGGGACGTTGTTGAGGCGCATCAAACTGGTCTCGAAGTGCTGCTTCACATCATCCATCTCTCGCTGCAACGATGGCGTGTTGGTTGATTCTTCCAACAAGATCCGCAAGGCGGTTTTGGCGTAGCGTTGTGACAGCATGCGCTGGCGTCCCGCCACGTTCAAAATGTGCAGGGGGGCCACTCCGCCAAGTGCTTCCAGTTCGCCGGTCAGGCGCTCTGCCCCTTCGAGCAAGGCTTCGGCTTGGTTGTCGATTTCGCGCCACATGGCGGCTGACAAGGGCGCATCCAGCGCAGCCTTCAGACGCTGCCACGACTGCGCCAGGGGCTCGACCCGGGCTTTTTTTATGGATTCCTGGGTGCGTTTGAGCAACCAGTCCAAATGCTCGTCAATGCGACGCGCGGACTCCGACATGGCTGGCTTGTACTGCTTTTGCCCCACGCCCGCCATGCGCAACAAATGCAGTTTGGCCAAACGCTGGGAGAGCATGCGCAATTGCCCGGCACGGTTGACGCTTTCGGCGAAATGGGCGGTGTGAATGATGTACTGTGAAACCTCGCCCAATCGTTGGTTGGCGTGCATGGACAAGGTACGCAAGATGCGAAAGGCCTCGTCGTCGCTGACCTGACGGGCCTGCATGAGCAGGCCCTTGGCACGTTCAACGGTTTTGCGCTCATCCAGTTTGTTTTGCAGGGCCTGCAATTCGGCGGTTTGCAACGCCTGCCGCTTCTGGCTGGCCTGCGCCCACTCCAGCCAGCAGGCCCAAGGCGCAGAAACATGGGGATCGTGTTCGATCAGCAAATGCACGCCTGCGGCCAACGCTTGCTCGGCTTGACCAGGCACGTTTTGCCCCACCACCATCAGCAGAGGCAACTGCAAAGGCGCCAGCGCGGCACCCATGCCCTCAAACAGCGCGTTCGATGCTTTTTGCACCGAAACGATGAACACCGCCGGGGCCGGCGCACCGAGCACGGCGCCTGCAAGCGACTCAAGATTCGGCACAGTTTGGGTGCACCACCCCAATTGCTGCAACGATGCGGTCGCCTCTTGCACCGAAACAGGGCCATCGTCAAACAAAAACAGTGCATGGGTCATGAGAATTCCAAAAAATTGCCAAATGGCCTGAGACAAACGGTGCAAGCAAGCACCGGACCAGTGCAGCAGACGAACGCTCAACACACAACCCAAAGGCTGGCACGGCAATTGCGTAAGACAGCGCAAGCGTAACGAAGCGCCCCCTGACGGAATGTGTCTATGCATTCCCCCGACCCACAGCGCCTGTGGGTCAAGCATCCCCCCAGCCTGCTCCTGAGTCACTGACGGCCCTGCCCCGAAGCAGACACAAGAGCATCCCCTTTTTTCTCTCTCGCACAAACGATCTGGAGTCGTCCATGAAAAAACCCAATTTGGTGATGATCGGTAACGGCATGGCCGGCGTACGGGCCTTGGAAGAACTGCTCAAACTCGCCCCCGAGATGTACGACATCACGGTGTTTGGCGCCGAACCCCATCCCAACTACAACCGCATTTTGTTGTCGCCTGTGCTGGCTGGCGAACAAACGCTGGACGAGATCGTGTTGAACGACTGGTCCTGGTACCAGGACAACCAGATCACCCTGCACGCTGGCTGGAAAGTCACCGAGGTGGACCGGGTCAAACGCCAGGTACACGCCATCAACGGCAACGGCGAAACTCTGAGTGCGCCGTATGACCGGCTCATACTGGCCACGGGCTCCAACCCCTTCATTCTGCCGATTCCGGGCAAAGACCTGCCAGGCGTTCTGGCTTACCGCGACATTGCGGACACCCAAGCCATGATCGATGCGGCGACGGAGCACAAACATGCGGTGGTGATTGGTGGCGCGCTGCTCGGCCTGGAGGCAGCCCACGGCCTGATGAAACGCGGCATGGACGTGACTGTGGTGCACGTGGGGCCGTGGTTGATGGAGCGTCAGCTCGACGAAGTGGCCGGAAAGCTGTTGCAGCAGTCGCTGGAGCAACGCGGCATGAAGTTCCTGATGGGCGCCAACACCCAAGCCCTGGTCGCGGCTGAAAGCGGTCGGGTCGGCAAAATCGAGTTCAAAGATGGCACCGAAACCCCTGCTGACCTGGTGGTGATGGCCGTGGGCATACGCCCCAACACGGCCTTGGCCGAAAGCATGCGTCTGCATGTAAACCGGGGGATTGTGGTCACCGACACCCTGCAAACCGTGACCGACCCCCGCATCTATGCCGTGGGGGAATGTGCTGCGCACCGCGGCATTGCCTACGGTTTGGTCGCACCGCTGTTCGAGCAAGGCAAAGTGCTGGCCAACCACCTGGCGGAATTCGGCATCGGCCGCTACACCGGGTCGCTCACCTCCACCAAGCTCAAGGTCACGGGCATCGATCTGTTTTCGGCAGGCAATTTCCTGGGTGGCGAAGATCACGAAGAAATTCTGATGAGTGACCCGGTGGGTGGGGTTTATAAAAAACTGGTGATCCAGAACGACAAACTGGTGGGTGCCTGCCTGTACGGCGACACGGTGGACGGCAGCTGGTACTTCAAACTGCTGCGCGAAGGCCGCTCGATTGCCGACATCCGCGACAAACTGATGTTTGGCGAGAGCAACATTGGCGACGTGGGACACGAAGGTCACAGCAAGGCCGCCAGCATGCCCGATGAAGCAGAGGTGTGCGGTTGCAACGGTGTCAACAAAGGCACCATCTGCAAGGCCATCAAAGACAAAGGGCTGTTCACCCTGGAAGAAGTGCGCAAGCACACCAAAGCCAGCGCATCGTGCGGTTCGTGCACTGGCCTGGTTGAACAGATCCTGATGTTCACCGCGGGGGGGGATTACAGCGCCACGCCCAAGAAAAAGGCCATGTGCGGCTGCACCGACCACAGCCACGCCGATGTGCGCGAGTCGATTGCCACGCCCTTGGCCGACGGCTCCAAACTGCTGACCACCGGCGCGGTGTTCAAGCACCTGGGCTGGAAAACCCCCAACGGTTGCGCCAGCTGTCGGCCAGCCGTCAACTACTACCTCATCAGCACCTGGCCCAAGGAAGCCAAAGACGACCCACAGAGCCGCTTTATCAACGAGCGCAGCCACGCCAACATCCAGAAAGACGGCACCTACAGCGTGATTCCGCGCATGTGGGGCGGCGAGACCACCGCCAGCGAACTGCGCCGCATCGCCGATGTGGTCGACAAATACGCCATCCCCACCGTCAAGGTGACGGGCGGCCAGCGCATCGACCTGCTGGGCGTGAAAAAGGAAGACCTGGTGTCGGTGTGGCAAGACCTGAACATGCCCAGCGGCCATGCCTATGCAAAAGCGCTGCGCACCGTGAAAACCTGCGTGGGCAGCGAATGGTGCCGCATGGGCACCCAGGACAGCACCCAGATGGGCAAAGACTTGGAACGCGCCATGTGGCGCATGTACGCCCCGCACAAGGTGAAGTTTGCCGTGTCGGGCTGCCCCCGCAATTGCGCCGAAGCAGGCATCAAGGACGTGGGCATCATTGGTGTGGACAGCGGCTGGGAAATGTATGTCGCTGGCAACGGCGGCATCAAAACCGAAGTGGCGCACTTCTTCACCAAACTCAAGACCGCCGAAGAAGTGCTGGAGTACACCGGCGCCTTCATGCAGCTTTATCGCCTGGAAGGTTGGTACCTGGAGCGCACGGTGCACTACGTCAACCGCGTGGGCCTGGACTACGTGAAAAAGAAGATTCTGGACGACCACGAAGGCCGCAAAGCCTTGTGGGCGCAGTTGCAAGCTGCGCTGGAAGGCGAACCCGACCCCTGGTTTGAATTTGCCAAAGCCGAAGTGGACGTGCGCCAGTTCGAACCCGTCAAAACAGTGGATGCAACCACCCCCGTTACCCAACAAGAAGGAGCCGCGGCATGACGCCCACATCTCACACCCCCGACTGGACCCTGATTTGCCGTGTCACCGACATTCCTGTGCTGGGATCGCGCCGCGTGGCACGCCCGCAAGGGCTGGACGTGGCACTGTTTCGCAACACCGAAGACGAAGTGTTTGCACTGTTGGACCGCTGTCCGCACAAAGGTGGCCCACTGAGCCAGGGCATTGTGTTTGGCCGCAGCGTGGCATGCCCGTTGCACAACTGGACCATCGGCCTGTGCGACGGCCAGGCTGCTGCGCCAGACGAAGGCTGCACGCCACACTTCAGCGTGAAGGTCACCGAAGGAGACGTGTGGATGGACGCACGCGAACTGGCCACCGTCGCCGTCGACCTGCGCCGTCCGATCGCGGGTCCGGCACGCCGCTGTGCCCAACCCACCACCGCCGACTGACCCCATAGCCAACCCCAGCGCCCAGCCCATGACCCACGCACCCGTCCATCAGGCCAAGGAAACCCGGTCTACCTGCCCGTATTGCGGGGTAGGTTGCGGGGTGATCATTGAAAGCGTGGGCGCGCAAATCACCCATGTGCGCGGCGATCCTGACCACCCTGCCAACCAAGGCAGGCTGTGCACCAAGGGTTCCACCCTGCACCTGACCACACAACCGCACATTGCCCAGCAGGTGCGCCTGCTGCAACCCATGGTGCGCGCCCAACGGGGTGTGGCCCCCACCCCCACGACCTGGGACATCGCGCTGGACACCGTGGGCCAGAAACTGGCCCACATCGTTCAACAGCACGGGCCGGACGCGGTAGGCGTGTACGTCAGCGGGCAACTGCTGACCGAGGACTATTACGTTTTCAACAAGCTGACCAAAGGCTTGCTGGGCACCAACAACATCGACACCAATTCCCGCTTGTGCATGAGCAGTGCGGTGGCAGGCTACAAACTCACCCTGGGTGCAGATGCACCCCCCGCCTGCTACGAGGATGTTGACCACACGGCCTGCCTGTTCATCGCAGGCAGCAACACAGCCTGGGCCCACCCCGTGCTGTTTCGCCGGATCGAAGCCGCCAAAGCGGCACGACCTAACCTCAAGGTCATCGTGGCAGACCCCCGCCGCACCGACACCTGCAGCCTGGCCGACCTGCACTTGCCCTTGCAGCCCGGCACCGACGTGATGCTGTTCAATGGACTGCTGCACATCATGTTGCAAGCCGGCTGGACCGACAACGATTTCATTGCCCAACACACCCAAGGTTTTGATGCGCTGGCGCAAACGCTGCGCGACTACACCCCCGCAGCCGTTTCGCAAGTGTGCGGCTTGCCCGAAACCGATTTGTGGACCGCGGCCCGGTGGATCGCCGGCGTCCCTGACAGCATCCACCCCGGCCAGCCCTGGGAACGCCAACCCACGCTGAGCCTGTATTGCCAGGGGCTGAACCAGTCGAGCAGTGGCACCGCCAAAAACACGAGCCTGATTCATCTGCACCTGGCCACCGGGCAAATCGGCAAACCAGGGGCTGGCCCTTTTTCACTGACCGGTCAACCCAACGCCATGGGGGGGCGCGAAGTGGGTGGCCTGGCCAACCTGCTCAGCGCCCACCGCGACCTCGCCAACCCCACCCACCGCGCAGAAGTGGCTGCGCTGTGGGGCGTGCCCACGGTGCCCGAAAAACCGGGAAAAACTGCGGTTGAAATGTTCCAGGCCGCCGCCGATGGCGAAATCAAAGCCCTCTGGATTGCCTGCACCAACCCGGCTCAGTCGCTGCCCGACCAGGCCACGGTGCGCAGGGCCCTGGAACGCGCCGAGCTGGTGGTGGTGCAAGAAGCCTATGCCACCGCAGCCACCTGCGATTGGGCCGATGTCCTGCTGCCGGCGAGCACCTGGGGCGAAAAGGAAGGCACCGTCACCAACAGCGAACGGCGCATCAGCCGCGTGCGGGCCGCCGTCCCTTCGCCCCAAGCCACACAATCGAATTCGGCCCACAACGGCCCGCGCCATGACTGGGACATCGTGGTCGAAATCGGGCGCAGACTTGAAAAGCAACTCCCATCCCGCAGCAACCGAACGTTGTTTCCCTACCAGTGCCCCGAAGACATCTGGAACGAACACCGCGAAAGCACCCGAGGACGCGACCTCGACATCACCGGATTGAGCTATGACCTGCTGGAGGCAAGCCCCCGGCAATGGCCCTGCCCCGAGGGTCGTACCGAAGGGCAGGAGCGCCTGTACACCGATGGTCGGTTCGCAACCGCCGACGGCAAGGCCCGGTTTGTGGCCACGCAATACCTGCCCACGGCAGAGCAACGCACCGCAGCCCACCCATATTCGCTGACCACCGGGCGGCTGCGCGACCAGTGGCACGGCATGACCCGCACCAGCAGCGTGGGCACCCTGCTGGGACACACCGCTCAGCCGGAGCTGCACATCCACCCGGGCGACTTGGCCGATCTGCAAGCCGAAGCGGGGGACTTGCTGCGCCTGACCAGCGCACGCGGCAGCGTGGTGCTGCCCGCACTGCCCAATCCCGACATGGGCCGCAAACAGCTGTTCGTACCGATGCACTGGGGCGGCGAATTTCTGGGCGGACACAACCGCGACGGCAGCCCCAAAGCCGGTATCAACGCGCTGACCCCACCCATCTTTTGCCCCACCAGCAAGCAGCCCGAATTCAAGCACACCGCAGTCCGGCTCGAAAAGGCCGCTTTGCCCTGGCGGCTGCAGGCCATGGCCCACCTGCCGCCCGGTCAGGCACTCAAAATCCAACAGGCGTTGCGCCCCTGGATGGTGCATTTTCAACATGCCGTGTGCGTGCCGTTTGGTGAAAACGGGGTTTGGTTTCAGGCGGCACACCCCCAGGCCCCTGAAGGCACCTGGCTGCAAGCCCTGTGCGACTTGCTGGGACTCGCCTCTGATCAAACCTTGCGCTATGACGACGGCCCTCGCCACGTGTACCGCCGCATCCGGGCCACCACCAACAGCCCAACCGGTGAACGGCATTTGCAAGCCTTTTTGTTGGCAGGCACCGTGCAGTCGTTCCATTGGATGAGTGCCTTGGTACAGGGCCAAGTGCCTTTGACAGCGCCCGCCTGGACCCTGCTGCAAGACCTGACCGAACCCACCGGCCAAGCGGCCATTGCCAAAGTCAAACCGCTGTGCAATTGTTTGGGCGTCAGCGAACAAACGGTGATCAACGCCCTGGGGGGATGCTCCGGCACACCGTCCATGCGCCTGTCACAACTGCAAACGCAGCTCAAATGCGGCACCCAATGTGGTTCCTGTGTTCCCGAAATCAAACGCTTGATCGAGCAGCACCCCACTGTGGCTGCTTGAGTGTGATTGCGGCATCTTTTTATAACCCGAAGTAGTTTAAAAAGCCTCAAAATTCAGGCATGGGCATTTCGCAATACATCAAGGAAATCGGGCGCGGTAAAGACGGCGCGCGTGCACTGTCGCGGCCTCAGGCCTGCGACCTGATGACACAGGTACTGAGCGGCTCGGTTTCTGACCTGGAGGTGGGCGCCTTTTGCCAGTCCATGCGCATCAAAGGCGAGACGCCTGACGAAATGGCCGGTTTTCTGGACGCCGTGCACCAACTGCTGCCCCCCCTCCCCCACTGCCCTGCCCCCACCGTGGTGCTGCCGAGCTACAACG
>JACCDQ011573959.1_pt1 | contig 11434 bp, 8 predicted proteins | sample 7446031 | NCBI WGS metagenome assembly JACCDQ01 (sample SAMN15323442, study PRJNA562643) | freshwater metagenome | isolation source: river surface water | place: USA:Blue River Watershed | collected 2017-08-17
AAGCACTTGGGCTGATGCTTGTTGGTTTAACAAAATCAATGGGCAAACTTGGTCTTGGCTGATGAATTGGTTTTACCTCATAAGCCGTAGGCAATGTCACGAGTTTTTCTTTTAATAGCTCTGCATGGCTGACATACAGTCGTTGTAACCATGAGGATGGTTGCCTTGGCTCACCACTAGAGCCCACGGACTGCCAAATCATGCGCCAGTGTTGATGAGATGTCATCAACTGCGATAGATCCATCGCCTGTTGAATGAATTCAGCTTCCTGAGTTTTACAGCCAAGTAATTTTCTCAGTTGAGCTGATAAAAACATCGGACTGTCTGACAATGAAGGCAACTGTGTGTCATCACAACCGACCATGACCCATGCGTCAAATCTTCTCAGGCGCGTAGCACTCAAGGGCAGAATCGTGACACTGGCGTTCTGCCTCGGATTACCCTCAATATAACTTGCATCTTCCAGCATGGAACTTAATAAAGATAGCCACTCAACCTGCTTCATTGGGTGTTGGCTCAATAACCTCATGGGAGCCAGTGATGACAGCAATTGCTGACCGGCAAGGTCTTGTTTCAGTGCGGCAGACATCCCCAAATCGATTAAATCTTGCTCAAGCAAATCTAACCAAGCAAAGCATGAATTAGAGGAAGATTGCCAGCGATGACTCTGATTTTTGAGTTGACGAATGATTCTGATCAAGGAGTTTGTTTGATCCTTATCAGAATCTAACGCCAAAACAAATCCAGACCAAGAGCCTCTGACATCTGCTTCAATCAAACGTTGCTCCAAAAAACTCAAGCAGTCAGAAACTTGATCTTGCTCAATCCCAAAAACAGACCAATCAATGTATGGATTTTTTAGAAAATCCATTAATTCAACAGAAGATGGACCCGCTGGATGACGAACCACGTCCATCCACGACATCACTGATGCGGCAGCTCTGGTGGTGGATAGCTTCCATCCGGTTTCATCATGAACTGATAAACCATCACCAAATCTTGCCAGCAATGCTCTCATGCGACGAGCGACCAAACGATCCTGGGCAATTAAAGCGATGTGTTGACATCCATTCTGTAAAAAATTCTCAATGGCACCGGCGCCCTGCCAAGCCGCATCCTCAAAACTAAGGGCTTTGAAAATTTTGCGATCACTGATAGATGCCTTGTCCTTTTCATCAAAAAAGTTTTGACGATTGTGTTCAATCACTGCTTTTGAATCATCAACATCACTGATGCATTCTGGCCAAAGTGCAATTTTTGAATAATCCAAAGAGCAATGGTGAAACGCAATCACCGATGCATGAGCTTGCCAAACTTGCTCAAGTGCTTTTTCAAATCCAGGACTGGCTTGTGCAGTTTGGATGAAGATGATCGGTGGATGGTTGGCTGTCTGCTTGACTTCAGCAATCCTGAGACCCATGGCTCGCCGCTGTCTCACCACAGGATCTTGAGCACTGCTCAGATTCTCCCAGAATGCCAATACGATGCGTGCCTCAACTTCAACAATCTGTTTTGATGCTCCCTGATAAACCTCTGCAATGGCATCACTCAATGCAGACTCAAGAACCTCATCAAAAACTCCCAAAGTGGCATCTGATAGAAGATCACATACCTCAATGATTTTTTTTGCCAAGGACCATTTAGAAGCATCTGAGCTATCCATTAAGAGTGAACTCAACTGAGGTCTATCGCTCAAAGCTCGATAGACTTCATACCAACGCTCAAGATCTGTTATTTGGACACCTTCATTCTTTAAGCCAGGTGTTTCTTTTAACCATTGGGCCAAACCCAGCACACGAGGTAGAAAGACTAAATTTGGTGATAAACCAGATGGTCGACGTTTTTCAAGAGTTTGTCTGAGGGAATACGCAGGCCCTGATGTACTCAAAATCACCAATGGACTGGATTGCTCTTGTTTGGCCACCGCCCAAACAAGATCAGCCAAGGTATTTAATACCTGCTCATCTGGGGTCAAAAGGTGATGTTTGAAATATGGCATTGAAGTAGAAGTATGCACAAAGAAGCACTTATTGATAATATATTGCTTGTTATTGGTGAATTATCAAAAAACTAGATTTACGACCAATCATAAATAAAACAATTAATTCCAAAGGACTCTTATGAGTGACGCTATTAAATACGTGAGTGATGCATCTTTTGATCAGGATGTGATGAAGTCTGATAAGCCAGTTTTGCTCGACTTTTGGGCTGAATGGTGCGGTCCTTGCAAAATGATTGGCCCAATTCTTGAGGAAGTTGCCAAAGAGTATGGTGACAAAGTACAAATTGCAAAAATGAACGTTGATGAAAACCAAGGCATCCCAGCTCAGTTTGGTATCCGCGGTATTCCGACCTTGATTCTGTTCAAGAATGGTACTGTGGCCGCCCAAAAGGTAGGCGCTTTGTCTAAGTCTCAATTGACTGCATTTTTGGATAGCCATATCTAAATTTTGATGGCTGAGGAGCTCACCCAAAGAGCTCCTCATTCTCCCGAAACACATAATTTGCTCTTTTTTTAATTTAGGGTGTAGAATTCTCCCAGCAACTGATAGAACGTCCTGTTCTACTCAAATATTCCAAATCTTGTTCTTTCTTTGAGGCTTTAGCCTAAACCCACACACATGCATCTCACCGAACTAAAAGCACTACACGTATCAGCCCTTCTTGAAATGGCCACTGGCCTAGAAATTGAAAACACTCAGCGCATGCGCAAGCAAGAGTTGATGTTTGCAATTCTTAAAAAACGTGCCAAAGGTGGTGAGACCATCTTCGGTGATGGCGTTTTAGAGGTTCTACCAGATGGTTTTGGCTTTCTACGCTCGCCTGAAGCTTCTTATATGGCTTCTACTGATGATATTTATATCTCACCTGCGCAAATTCGTCGCTTTAACTTGCACACTGGTGATGCGGTAGAGGGCGAAGTTAGAACACCTAAAGAAGGCGAACGTTACTTTGCTTTGGTCAAAGTAGACAAGATCAATGGCATTGTTCCTGAGGCGCTTAAAAACCGCATCATGTTTGAGAACTTAACACCTCTTCACCCAGATCGTCCGATGTTGCTCGAGCGCGACATCAAGGCTGAAGAGAACTTGACTGGCCGAATCATTGACATGATTTCACCGATTGGTTTTGGTCAACGTGCCTTATTGGTTGCCTCACCTAAGTCTGGTAAGACAGTGATGATGCAGCACATTGCTCATGCTATTTCAGCCAACCACCCTGATGCTGTTTTGATCGTTTTATTGGTTGACGAGCGTCCAGAAGAAGTGACTGAGATGCAACGCTCTGTAAAGGGTGAAGTTGTGGCATCAACCTTTGATGAGCCAGCTGTGCGTCACGTTCAGGTCGCAGAAATGGTGATCGAAAAAGCCAAGCGCTTGGTTGAAATGAAGCGTGACGTGATCATCTTGTTAGACTCAATCACTCGATTGGCTCGTGCTTACAACACGGTCGTACCATCATCCGGCAAGGTTTTATCCGGTGGTGTGGATGCGAATGCCCTACAGAGACCGAAGCGTTTCTTTGGTGCCGCCAGAAATATTGAAGAAGGTGGTTCTTTGACCATCATCGCCACTGCCTTGATTGAAACAGGTAGTCGCATGGACGACTTGATTTATGAAGAGTTCAAAGGCACCGGCAATATGGAAGTACATTTAGAGCGCCGCCTTGCAGAGCGCCGCGTGTACCCAGCGATTAACTTGAATAAGTCAGGCACTCGTCGTGAAGAACTCTTGATCAAACCTGAGCTTCTTCAGAAGATCTGGGTTTTACGTAAGTTGATCTCTGATATGGACGATATTGAAGCGATGAACTTCATCGTCGATAAACTCAAATCGACCAAAAATAACGCTGAATTCTTTGAATTAATGCGTCGCGGGGGCTAAATTGAGATAAAAACTGGCTGAAAACGTGGTTTTCCAGTCAGTTTTGCCCAAAACAAGCCCATATCTAGTATTTTTTGCTACAATTCTCGTTTTAATTCAGGCAAGTACCCATTGTTTGATGGGCGGCTACCAGGCTAAAGGACTATTTAAATGAAACAAGGTATTCACCCAGATTACAAAGAAGTTGTTTTCCTAGATGTATCAAACAACTTCAGCTTCAAAACACGCTCAACCATCGTCACCAAAGAAACAATCAAATGGGAAGATGGCAAAGAGTATCCATTGGCTAAGATTGAGACTTCTTCTGAGTCACACCCTTTCTACACTGGTACACAGAAGATCATGGACACAGCTGGTCGTGTTGAGAAGTTCCGCCAGAAATTTGGTACAAAAGCTACAGGCAAAACAACTGCCTAAGAGTTTCAGCTTTACCAATGAAATCATAAAAGGCAGCTCACGCTGCCTTTTTTACATATAAGCTATCCATACTTGTTTAATCAGGTCAAAATTCAAGTCTCATGAGATCGATTCGATTAACTGCCGCTGCCACATCAACATTGCCTCGCTTTGTGTTGGTGTTGATCACGGCCATCTATGGATTACTGGGCATCTTCGGTCGTGATCCTTGGAAAAATGATGACGCTGCAGGCTTTGGAGCTATGTGGACTTTGGCCAATGGGTCATGGATAGATTGGCTGCTACCTCACATTGATGGAAGATCTGAAATTTTGGCAGGTCCACTGCCTTACTGGTTCGGTGCAAGCTTGATTGGAGTATTTGGTCCTTTGATGGGACCCACCAATGCTGCCGGTCTTTATTCAGCAACTTGTTTTTTCTTGAGCTGTATTGCCATTTGGCACGCATCTTACTTATTAGGTCGACGTCCTGAAGTTCAACCAAGCGCATTTGCATTAGGTGGTCAACCAAAACCAAGAGACTACGGTAGAACTTTGGCTGATAGTGCCCTCATGATTTTCTTGGCCTGTGTTGGTTTAGCACTTCGCGCTCATGAAACCACCCCCGCTCTTGCTCAATTATTAGGTGTATCAACTGTTCTCTATGGCATGGTCAGAGGTTTAGATAAACCTCTTCAAGGTGGCTCATGGACAGGTCTTGGCTTAGCAGTGATTGCACTTTCAGCATCTCTTTGGTTATTCGTATTAATTTTTATCGGCCTCATCATTTCTTTGATTATTTGTGAAGTTAAGCCTCATCCAAGATGGCTAGCTAGTGCATGGCTAGTTGCATTACTGGGCATCAGTGTTTGGCCATTTTTATGGTGGCTTTCTGATTTAAGTACAGGTCAAATGCAAGCTGCCTGGCAAGCTTGGTGGAGTAATGATGATATGCAGTTAGTTATTTCTGGGAAATCATCGGGATTTTTAGCCAGAAATCTACCGCTTTATGCCTGGCCCGTCTGGCCTTTGGCTTTATGGAGTATTTGGTTTTGGCGCAAAGGTGCCAATAACCCATTGGGTGGCATTCGCAATCCTAATATGGCATTACCACTGGGCATTGTGATCACAGTGTTGGTTTATCAAACTCACCTCCAAGCCCTCAGTGAACAATCTTTGCTGTTGATCATTCCACCATTGGTTATCTGGGCATGCTTCAGTCTACCCATCATCAAGCGCAGTGTGATCAGCTTCATTGATTGGTTTGCTTTGCTCACATTCACTTTGGTTGGCGCATTCATTTGGGTCATGTGGTTCGCGATGACGACCAACTTCCCTGCAGGTCTTGCAAGAAATATTGCTAAGAAAGTGCCAGGCTTCGTTCCAGAATTCAGTTGGTTGGCATTGATTGCAGCCATCGTGGTGACAGCCTTGTGGGTAAGCGTTGTTAAGTGGCGAACATCCAGAGCACCAAAAGTGATTTGGCGTGCAGTGGTGATCTCTGCGGCTGGCACGACGTTAACTTGGGTACTACTGATGACGCTTTGGTTACCCACCATCAATTATGCGAAAACATACCGTGATGTGGCTCAACGATTGGTTCAAGTGGTACCCCCTCAATCACTGTGCATTAACTCAACCCATCTCGGTGATGGACAGTTAGCTTCGTTTATTTACTTCACAAAATTAAAGTTCAAAGATGATGTCAATTGTGATCTATGGATCAGCAATCAACCTGGCGAGGCCAGAAAGAGAGCAAAGCAGTTGAACAAGAATCTTGAACTCATTTGGGAAGACCGTCGTGTCAGCGACCGCTCTGAACGATTAAGACTGTACAAAGTACTGAGTCATGCTCAGTAAACTCAAGCGAGACATCCCCCGCCTACTTTCTTTAGCTGGTCCATTGTTGGTTGGGCAGTTGGCTGTGATTGCGTTTGGCGTGATGGACACCGCGATGGTGGCAAGATACTCTACTGATGACTTAGCTGCGCTTGCGATGGCAGGCTCAATTTTTATCAGTATTTATGTTGGATTGACTGGAGTTATTTCAGCGCTTGCCCCAATTGCCGGTCAATTATTTGGTGCTAAACGTTTTTCTGAGATTGGCGAAGAGGTTCGTCAAGGTTGGTGGTTATCACTTGGCCTCAGTATTTTTGGCATGCTGATTTTGATGAACCCAGGCGTTTTTTTATCGATTGCAAATGCCAGCCCTGAAGTAGAAGCAAAAGCGATTTTGTATTTACAAATTGTGGCCTGGGGCTTACCAGCCAGTTTAGCGATGAGAGTGTTGGTGGCGTTTCATAATGCTATCTCTAAACCAGCAGTGGTCACATGGCTACAAATTAGTGGTTTATTTATAAAAATTCCTCTGAATGCTTGGTTCATTTATGGTGGCTTAGGTATTGATGCTATGGGTGGACCAGGTTGTGCTCTAGCCACCGTGATCATCAATTGGCTTTGGTTGTTAACAATGCTGGTCATTGTTTATCAGGGAAAGTTTTACCAAATATTCAATGTTTATGAAAAGTTCAGCAAACCAAATGCCCACAGAATTTCTACATTGCTCAAACTAGGTTTGCCAATCGGTTTGAGTTACTTGATTGAGGTGACTTCATTTGCCTTCATGGCTTTGTTCATTGCCAAACTTGGGACGGTGCCTTTGGCAGGCCATCAAATTGTGGCGAATTTAGGCACTGTTTTATACATGTTACCTTTGTCATTATCAATTGCCACATCCACCTTGGTGGCTCAGTCACTGGGTGCAGACAAACCAACACTCGCCAAAGAAATTGGCTGGTCATCATTGATTTTCACAACAACTTTATGTGTTTTAGTGGGATTGTTGGTGTGGATTTTTAGATATCCTTTACTTGATTTGTACGCACCATCTGCTGATGTTCGATCTATGGCAATACCGCTGTTTTTATTCATTGCCTTCTATCAAATCTTTGATGCTTTGCAAGTAACGTCTGCTTTTATTCTAAGAGGCTATCGTGTGGCTTTTTGGCCAATGTGGATTTACGCCATCTCCTTATGGGGCGTTGGACTTGGCGGCGGCTATTTATTAGGTTTTAATTTGAGCGGCAATGTGCCAGAGATATTGCAAGGTGCTCAAGGTTTCTGGTTTGCCAACAGTTTAAGTTTGGCAATTGCAGCAACCTTCTTGATCATCTTATTCAAGAGAACAGCCAAGAGATTTGAGAGAGAGCATCCTCCGGTCGAGGTCTAATGCTCTCTCTATTTTGCTTTTAAAGCATCAGAATATTTACTAATTATTTTGACTTAGACTCAACTGGCTTCTGAATAGAGTAACCCGGCACTTGATGACCTTTTGAGTACATGCACTGCTGGTAAGCAATGTCGTAACGTCGTTGCACTTCTCTGGCTGAATCATTACCACCAGTCGCACCCATGGCAGCGCCACCTAATAAACCTACGGCAGCGCCAGTACCTACATTTCGTGAGCTACCGCCATCAGCCATAGCACCCGCAACCGCACCAACTGCCGCGCCAATGATGGCTGTCTTAGCAGTATTTTTAGCAGCGATCTCATCAGCCGTTGTATTGAGTGAGTTTTGAGCATAAGTACGGCATTCTTGATCATCCTTTTGGAAAACTTCAAAAGGTTTGCCAGGTGCCGGCATGATTACCAAGCTTGGGCCCACTGGTGTTGATGCACAACCAGCCAATGTCGCAGCAACTAAGGCAATCAAACTAATTTTTTTAAAATCACGATGCATATCAATCCTTTATCAAAGCAATGGCGCACAGATAGGCGCTAACAGTGTCATCATAAACGATGCCCCTATTCATTTAACGATTGAGCAATGATTAAGATGACATTCGATGACAATAGGTATGTCTTTGACCTGCCTCACTTAATAAAAAGTATAGAATGTTTCATTCCAAAAAATGACGTCAAACATGCAGCAACAAGTCTTAAAGCTAAAAGTAATTTCTCTTGCCACATTCATGATGTCAACAGGTTTCACTGTGCCTGCTTTAGCTATCGATCTTCAACCTGGAGATGCTACCGCGCCTCCTCCTGGTTTGCGCAGTGTTCAAGTCTCCTATATGAATGTAGAACGAGTGGGTGCAAGTAATGCAAAATTAGATCAAACCCAAGTTCAATTTCGTTACACGCAAGCCTTTGAGCTGAATAACAAACCTGCTTTGTTTTATCTTCATACTGGCAGCGGTAAAAATCAGCCAGCAGGAGCTCTTGCCTCATATGCCGCTGATAACGGCATGATCGACACCACACTGGTTTTTGCCTACTGGCCATACGTTGATAGAGCCTCTAAAACCTATGTTGGAGTAGCAGGATATTTGATCACACCAACTGGTAGCTACTCAAGCGATCGAGCCATCAATATGGGTGAAAATCGCTATCGATGGGCTGGTCAAATCGCCTATCAAACCAGAATTGCTCCTGATTTAGACTGGATGAGTGCATTTGATACTTTATGGTTTGGAAAAAATGATGCTAGTCGGTCTTTGGCAAATCAGTTAGGCACCTTAGAGCAAAAAGCTCTGTACAGTGCTCAAACAGGATTGCTCTATCACTTGAACCAGCGTTATAGCTTGGCTGCTTCTTATTTCTACTCTGAAGGCGGAGAGACTGTTTTTAGGGGTGCGGCTCAAAATAATTCAATCAAGTCACACCGCTATCAAATAAGCGCTATCAGAAACTCATCTATTGGCCGCTTTACTTTGCAGTATGGTCAAGACATCGACAATAACGCCACGCTTGAAGATAAGCAGCGCGTCTTTCTGAGGTACACCAAATTTTTCTAAACTTGTGATACCTCAGATTCAATGGCTTCAATCTCAGAGGTCAATTCCAACCACTTTTCCTCAAGTGAGCCTAGGTCATCGTTAATGACTTTGAGTTTCTTGCCTGTTTCAGCAATATCACTTGGAGAAATCGGTTCTAGAAGCTTTGCTTCTAATCCAGTTTTTTCTGATTGAAGTTGCGCCATTGATTTTTCAACTTGATCAATTTGTTTTTTTAAAGGCTTCGTACGAGCATTGATTTCTTGACGCTTCGCAGACTCTAATTTTCTTTGCTCACTGGTTTGGACCACTGGCTTTTTATCTTGGACCACCGGACTACTGATAGCAGGCGTAGCAATTTCAGAAACAACTTTAAGATCTTCCAATTTAGCCTCTTCTCTCAGCCTCTTGGATTCTTCGAGTAAGTAGCGTTGATAGTCATCTAAGTCACCATCAAATGGTTTGATTTCTCCGCGACCGACCAACCAGAATTCATCACAAACTGCTCTTAGCAATGCACGATCATGACTGACTAGCATCACAGTGCCTTCAAACTCATTCAGAGCCATTGATAGAGCCTCACGTGTCGCAAGATCCAAGTGATTGGTTGGCTCATCGAGTAAGAGTAAATTAGGTCGCTGCCAAACAATCATGGCTAAAACCAAACGAGCCTTCTCGCCACCACTCATCGTGCCAACGGCTTGCTTGACCATGTCACCAGCAAAATTAAAGGTGCCCAAAAAGTTTCGCAGATCTTGCTCACGTCCTGACTCGGCTGCATTGGGACCCAAGTCTTTTGCCAAACGAATCATGTGCTCCAAGGGATTGTCATCAGACCTTAAAACATCCAGTTCTTGCTGAGCAAAGTAACCAATGTTCAAGCCCTTGCCCTCAGTGACGGTTCCTGAGAGTTGAGGCATGGTTCTAGCAATCGTTTTGACCAACGTCGATTTACCTTGACCGTTTGCTCCCAAGATGCCAATCCTCTGACCTGCCAGCACTGATTTATTGACATCTTTGATGATGACTTTGTTGGAACCATCGACTCGGTAACCAAAACTGGCTTCACTGATGGCCAACATCGGATTAGGTAAGTTTTGCGGCTCCTTGAATTCAAAGGTGAATTCAGCATCCGCCAACACAGGAGCAATTTTCTCCATGCGCTCCAAGGCCTTGACTCTACTTTGAGCCTGCTTGGCTTTACTGGCTTTAGCCTTAAAGCGTGTGATGAACTTTTGTAAGTGGGCAATTTTTTCTTGTTGTTTTGCGAAGGATGCCTGTTGCAACTCTAATTGCTGAGCACGCATCAGTTCAAATGAACTGTAGTTACCACCATAGCGATTGAGCTTGGCATGCTCAATGTGTAAGGTAACGTTTGTAACAGCATCTAAGAATTCTCGGTCATGAGAAATTACAATCATGGTTCCTGCATAGCGCTTTAACCATGCCTCCAACCAAACCAAAGCATCCAAGTCCAAGTGATTGGTTGGCTCATCAAGTAACAATAGGTCTGATGGGCACATCAAAGCACGCGCCAATTGCAAGCGCATGCGCCAACCACCAGAAAAACTGTTCACTGGCTGATCAAGTTCGCTGACTTTAAAACCCAAACCCAAAATAAGCGCTTGCGCTCTGGAAGTTGCGTCATGCTCACCAGCGTCTGCCAGATCCACATGCGCATGAGCCATGGCCATGCCATCTTCTGCTGCCTCTGCAGCCTCAAGAGCTTGCCTTAATTCAATCAAGCGAGTGTCACCGGCAATCACAAACTCCGTGGCAGACTCTTCTGTTTCTGGCATGTTTTGAGCCACTTGGGCCATGCGCCATATTTTTGGAATCGAAAAGTCGCCCCCATCTTCATGCAAGGTGCCATTCAACAATGCAAATAAAGTTGATTTACCTGCGCCATTGCGCCCTACCAAACCAACCTTCTCACCTGGATTGAGCGTGACGGTTGCTTTATCAAGCAATAATTTAGCGCCACGACGCAGGGAAACATTGTTTAAGGTGATCATTTTTTAGCAGTCATACCAGCAACTGCTGGATCGTTAATTGATAAGTTCATGGTTCACGAGAGATACTCAGTGAATATCCCATGAATTCTGTATTTTAACTGAGGACTTCAACTCAAAGCGAGGATGAATCGGTCATTCAAGCGGTCATGCCGCTTCTCCAAGAAACGCTAATCTTTGAAAGTTTTTAAAAGTTAATGTTCAGAAGAAATAAAAAAGCCCTTGTTTTTAAACAAGGGCTTTTGTTGGCGGAGCGGACGGGACTCGAACCCGCGACCCCCGGCGTGACAGGCCGGTATTCTAACCAACTGAACTACCGCTCCAAAAACTTGGCGTCCCCACGGGGATTCGAACCCCGGTACCCACC
>JACCDQ010320028.1_pt1 | contig 11433 bp, 11 predicted proteins | sample 7446031 | NCBI WGS metagenome assembly JACCDQ01 (sample SAMN15323442, study PRJNA562643) | freshwater metagenome | isolation source: river surface water | place: USA:Blue River Watershed | collected 2017-08-17
CCCCAAGGCGGTGGTAGATCGCTACGCCGAAGCGGTGTCCAAAGTCGTGGCCATGCCCGAGGTGAAAGAGCGTCTGAGCACCATGGGCCTCACCGTGGGCTACATGACGCCTCAGCAGCTGGGTGAGCGCGAGAAGGCCTACACCGCCACCTGGGCGCGCATCATCAAGGCCAGCGGCTTCCAGGCCCAGTAAGCCCTGGCTGGCAAGCGCCTTCAGCGCTTGCCAAAAATCGCCGTCCCCACCCGCACCAGGGTGCTGCCCGCAGCAATGGCCGCTTCCAGGTCGGCCGTCATGCCCATCGACAAGGTGTCAAACTGCGGCAAGGCCAATTCACGGCGGACCTGATCAAACAGGTCCGCGGCGCGGCGGTGCAAAGCCACTTCGGCTTCGAAACCTTCGACCGGGTCCGGGATCGTCATCAGCCCGCGCAGCACCAGACGCGGCAACGCGGCAACGGCACTGGCCAGCGCCAGTACCTCCTCAGGCTGTGCACCCGATTTGGTCGGCCCCCCATCGGTGTTGACCTGCAGACACACCTGCAAGGCCGGCAGATGATCGGGCCGCTGGTCCGATAGGCGTTGCGCGGTCTTGAGGCGGTCGACGCTGTGCACCCAGTCAAAATGCTCGGCCACCAGGCGCGTCTTGTTGCTCTGGATCGGGCCGATGCAGTGCCACTCCAGCGGCAGGTCACGCAAAGCCGAGATCTTGTCCACCGCTTCCTGGATGTAGTTTTCGCCAAAGGCTGTCTGGCCTGCGGCATGGGCTTGCCTGACGGCCTCAGGGCCGAAAGTCTTGGACACGGCCAGCAGGCGCACGCTGGCAGGCGGGCGGCCAGCAGCTTCACAGGCTGCCCGGATGCGGTCACGCACGGTCTCGAGGTTATCGGCAATCGCGGTCATGTCCCCGAGGGTACCAAAGCCCCGCGGCCATGCTGTTAAATTCCCGCCATTGTTCAACCTGCATCAAGGCACCCCCTCATGAGCAACATCGGTCAGAAAACCTATGAAACCTGCGCCCCGCACAAAGTCGCCTTCCTGGGCCTGGGCGTGATGGGTTACCCCATGGCCGGGCACCTGACCCGCGCCGGGCACCAGGTCACCGTCTACAACCGCAGCGCCGCCAAGGCACAGACCTGGATGGCCGAATGCCCTGGTCAGACCAGCGCCCCCACCCCGCGCGAAGCAGCAGCGGGGGCCGACATCGTGTTTGCCTGCGTGGGCAACGACGACGACCTGCGCAGCGTGGTGCTGGGGCCAGACGGCGCCTTTGCCGGCATGAAGCCGGGGGCCGTCTTCGTGGACCACACCACGGCCTCGGCCAGTGTGGCGCGCGAGCTCAGCAGCGAGGCACAAAAGCGGGGCCTGCAGTTCATCGATGCCCCCGTTTCCGGTGGTCAGGCCGGTGCCGTCAATGGCGCTCTCACGGTGATGTGTGGCGGCGATGCGGCCACTTTCGACAAGGTCAAGCCGGTCGCGATGGCGTTCTCGCGCGCGTTCACACTCATCGGCGACTCGGGCGCTGGCCAGCTGGCCAAGATGGTCAACCAGATCTGCATCGCCGGCCTGGTGCAGGGCCTGTCCGAGGCGATCGCCTTCGGTCAGCAAGCCGGCATCGACATGAAGCTGGTGTTGGACGTGATCGGCAAGGGTGCCGCCCAGAGCTGGCAACTCGACAACCGGGGTAAAACCATGGTGGACGACCAGTTCAACTTTGGCTTTGCCGTGGACTGGATGCGCAAGGACCTGGGCCTGGTGCTCGATGAAGCCAAACGCAACGGCGCCCGTCTGCCGGTGACCGCCTTGGTCGACCAGTTCTACGCCGACGTGCAAAAGCTCGGCGGTGGTCGCTGGGACACGTCCAGCCTGATCAAGCGTCTGCGCTGAGGCCTGCTGCGCCCCACAAAAAAAGCGACCCGCGGGTCGCTTTTTTATGGCTCATGACCGCATCAACGGGACAGCGGGGGCTGGCTCAGGCGCTTGAGCTCTTCTTCCGAGATGTCCTCGAACACCCGCACCACCTTGACCACGCCACTGATGCCACGCGCGATGTCGCTGGCGCGCTGGGCCTCGCGGGTGGTGACACGCCCCATCAGGTAAACGATGCCGCGCTCGGTGACCACCTTGACCGCGCTGGACTGCAGGTCCTTCGCGTCCACAAAAGCCGCCTTGACCTGACCGGTCATGACCGTGTCCTTGGTGCGCTGCGACAGGCTGCTGGCCGCCCCGATGGCCAGGTCGTTGACCACGTCCTTGACGTTTTCCTGGCTCTGGGCCAGCAAGGTGGCGCGCGAACGGTCCGCTTCATTGCGGACTTCACCGGTCAGCAACACACGGCGGTTGTAGCTGGTGACGTTCAGGTGCACACGGTCACCGAGTTCCTTGTTCACCGCATTGGCGACCTTCAGCTCAATGGCTTCATCCTCCAGCTGTGTGCCAGAGGTGCGGCGGTCCACCGCCACCATGCCCCCCACCACAGCACCGCCCACCACCAACGGCGCACAACCGGACAGCAGACTGGCGCCAACCACCGTGGCCAGCAGAATTTTCTGAACTTGCAGTTTCATCACATCGACTCCTTTTCACCCAGCAACTGGGTGTCGATCCCATCACACAAACAATGCAGCACCAGCTGCTGTACCTCACGCACGCGTGCGGCCCGCTCATGGGCAACGCACACATGCACATCTGTCTCGCGCAGCAGCTGACCCACTGCGCCGCCACTGCCCCCTGTGATGGCCAACACGGTCATCTCACGGTCGTGGGCGGCCTGCACCGCCTGGGCCAGTGAAGGCTCTTCGCCGGTCGATGAAATCAGCAGCAGCACATCGCCGGCATGCCCCAGCGCATGCACCTGACGGGACAAGCCCTCATCGCCCGCTGCGTTGCCCATCCCATCGGCATCGGCACTGAGCGTGACGGCAGCCAGGCCCGGACGCTCCCGCTCAAATCCACCCACCAGCAGGCGGGTCAGGTATTGCGCGAGGGTCATGGAAAGGCCTGCGCCCGCCACCAACACCTTGCCACCCCCTGTCACACCCGCCAACAAGGCCTGCACCGCAGCGTCGACTGGCTTCGCCAGGGTCTCTGACACCTGGTACTGCAGGTCTGCGCTGTCAATGAAATGCTGTTGGATGTGCAACTCTTGCATGGCGCGGATCATACCCGTGCCCACAAGACTTTTTACCGCAAGCCCCCACGGCAACCCGGACGGAGACGTGACAAGCTGTGTCGTTCAGCCAGCATCAAATGCCGCCGGCAACCAGACCGGTCCGTCACCTTCGATCAGCACCACATCAAAGCGCACCGGTGGCAGGCGGTGCCAAGCCATGAGGTAGTGTTGCGCCGCTCGCACAATGCGGGCCCGTTTGGCCGCGCCGATGCTCGCCCCGGCACCCCCGTGGTCGGTGCGGCTGCGCTGCCGCACCTCGACGAACACCACCGTCCCGTCACCTGCCTGCATGATCAGGTCGATCTCGGCGGCGCCTCGGCCAGGCATCCGATAATTGCGCTCGAGCAAGCGCAAACCCCGGGCCTGCAGCAACGCCAAAGCATCGTCTTCGGCCGCATCGCCGCGCGCTTTGGTGCTGTGGCGCCCTTTCCCCCGTCCCTGTTGGAGCATTGGCATGAATTCTTCCTCCCTGAGCAGCAGCTTCGCCTGTGCATTGCAGGCGGCACAAGATGCTGCTGGTGGCCAACAGCACCCCGCCCACACACTGTATGTGGTGGCCACCCCGATTGGCAACCTGGCCGACATCAGCCTGCGCGCCCTGCATGTGCTGGGCCTGGTGGACGCTGTGGCCTGCGAAGACACCCGCCACACCCAGCAGATGCTGCGCGCTTACGGGCTGGAGCGGCCCAACCATCAGCTGGTGGCTGTTCACCAACACAACGAAGCGGAAGCGGCCCATGTCGTGCTCGAACGGCTGGCTCAGGGCGAGCGCGTGGCCTATGTCAGTGATGCCGGCACACCGGCCATCAGCGATCCAGGGGCCCGCTTGGTCCAGGCGGTGCGTCAGGCGGGTTTTCGCGTGATGCCTTTGCCTGGCGCCAGCAGCATCACCACCCTGCTGAGCGCCGCCGGCATGACCGGTGACGGGTTCGTGTTCATGGGCTTTTTACCCAGCAAGGCCATGGAGCGGGAACAAGCCGTCGCTGCCATCGCACAGGAACCGCGCGCTGTGGTGTTGCTCGAAGCCCCGCACCGCGTGACGGCCCTGGCACAGGCCCTGTCGGTGCTGGGCCAAAGGCCTGTGACCGTGGGCCGAGAGCTGAGCAAGCAATTCGAACAGATCGTGACCCACAAGGCCAGCGACCTGCCGCAATGGGTGGCCGAACGGCCCGAGCACCAGCGAGGCGAGTTCGTGCTGGTGGTGCACGACCAGGTGGTCACGGGGTCTGCAGGCGAGGGCGAGCGCGTTCTGCGCTGCCTCCTGTCCGAATTGCCCGTCAAAACCGCTGTGCGCCTGGCCGCCGAGATTTCAGGGGAGGCACGCAATGCGCTGTACGAGCGTGCCTTGGCCTTGAAGCAAACCGACTGAACGCCGCTCAGATTTCGATCTTGGAGCCCAGCTCGACCACCGCATTGGTGGGCAAATTCAGGAATTCAGCCGCCGCACTGGCGTTGTGGTGCATTTGGGCAAACAGCTTCTCGCGCCAGGTGGCCATGCCGCCCCCAATCGTCGGAATCACGATGTCGCGCGAAAGGAAATAGCTGGTCATCATCGGGTCCAGCGCATAGCCCGTGCCCTGCAACTGCCCCAGTGCCTTGGGCAGATTGGGCTCGTCCTTGAAGCCGAAATTCACGATCACCTGCCAGCAGTCGTGGCCCAACGAGGCCACATTCAGGCGCTGGGTCGGGTCGATGCGTGGCAATTCGTGGCTGCGCACGGTCACAAACAGGTTCTGCTGGTGCAGGATCTTGTTGTGTTTGAGGTTGTGCAGCAGGGCGTTGGGCACGGTGCCAGGCTCAGCCGTCATGAACACCGCCGTGCCATCGACACGCGTGGGGGGCGCGATGAACACGGCCTCCAGAAAATCGGTCAGCTTGATCGCATCCGAACGCAGGGATTCATTGAGCAGTCGGCGTCCGTCGTGCCAGGTCAGCATGAGTATGAAAACTGCCGCCCCAATGACCAGCGGGAACCAGCCACCGTCAAAGAGCTTGAGCAGGTTGGAAGCCCAGAAGGCCAGGTCCACCACAAAGAAGAAACCGGTGGAAGCGATGCACAGCGCCAGTGGCAGTTTCCAGGCGTAGCGGATCACGAAGAAGGTCAGCACCGTGGTGATCAGCATGTCGGTGCACACCGCAATGCCGTAAGCTGCTGCCAGGTTGCTGGAGGACTTGAACATGCCCACCGCCAGCACAATGGCCACGAACAGGCCCCAGTTCACGAAGGGCATGTAGATCTGCCCGGTATCGGTCTCACTGGTGTGCAACACCTGCAAACGCGGCAAAAACCCAAGTTGGATGACCTGCTTGGTGACACTGAATGCCCCCGAAATCAGGGCCTGCGAGGCAATCACCGTGGCCATGGTGGCCAGGCCCACCAGCGGCAGCAGCGCCCAGTCGGGTGCCATCATGAAAAACGGGTTCTTGACGGCCTCGGGCTCGGCCAGCAGCAGTGCACCCTGGCCGAAATAGTTCAGCGTGAGCGCGGGCATGACCACACTGAACCAAGCCAGACGGATCGGCTTCTTGCCAAAGTGCCCCATGTCGGCATACAAGGCCTCACCCCCTGTGACACACAGCACCACGGCGCCCAGGATGATGAAGGTGGTGCCCGGGTGGTTCCAGATGAAACCCAGCGCGAAATGGGGACTGATGGCCCACAGGATCTGCGGGTGGTGGAAGATGTGCGACAGCCCCAGCAAGGCGATACAGGCAAACCAGACCAAGGTGATGGGGCCAAAAAACTTGCCAATGCCCGCCGTGCCGCGCTTTTGCACCCAGAACAAGGCCAGCAGGATCAGCAGCGTCAGTGGAATGACCGATTTTTTGAAGGCCGGTGAAACCACTTCCAGGCCCTCGACCGCCGACAAGACCGAAATGGCCGGTGTGATCACCCCATCGCCATAGAACAGACAGGTGCCAAAGATGCCCACCACCAGCAGCACCTTGCGCAGCTCGGGTCGGTCCTTGACCGACTGCGAAGCCAGCGCCAGCATGGCCACCAAGCCCCCCTCACCATGGTTGTCGGCGCGCAGCACCAGCAACACGTATTTGAGGGAAACGATGACGGTCAGCGTCCAGAAGAAGATGGACAGGATGCCGTAGACATTCTCCGGGGTGAACGGCACATGGCCAGAACCGAAGACTTCTTTCATGGCGTACAGCACGCTCGTGCCAATGTCGCCGTAGACCACGCCGATGGCGCCCAGGGTCAGGGCAGCCAGTGAAGATTTTGTCGATGACACAAAAAACGGCCTGACCACCGGTCAGGCTCCAGAACACAGACAAGGGCTATTGTGCGCCTGCACACAGGGGGGTGTCACGCCGCCTGGATAAAAATGTTGCAGCGCAACAACGAGAACTTATGAATTACTCGTAGACCTCGGCTTCGGGGTCGGTGGCTTCGAGCTCGTAACTGGCCGCCAACATGGCCAAACGGCCAATGACGCCGTACATGTAGAACCGGTTGGGGACGCTGGCCCCAGGTTTGACGCCGGGCTGCGGCAGGTGCGCGCTTTCATCAAAGGCCAGCGGCACAAAGCTGGCCCCCGGGGCGTTGAGGTTCTCGTCCACACCGCGCTCTGCGTGCACCCGGTAAAAACCACCCACCACATAGCGGTCCATCATGTAGACCACGGGTTCGGCCACGGCATCGTTCATGCGCTCGTGGGTGATCACGCCTTCCTGGATGATCACATCGCTGACCTCTTGCCCATCCTTGATGACGCTCATCTTGTTGCGCGTCTTGCGGTTGAGCTGGTCCAGGTCAGAGACATCGCGCACGGTCATGATGCCCATGCCATAGGTGCCGTTGTCGGCTTTGACCACGACGAAGGGCTTCTCGTTGATGCCGTATTCCTTGTATTTGCGCTTGATCTTGGTGAGCAGCGCATCCACGTTGCTGCGCAGGCACTCCAGCCCTGTGCCTTCGGCGAAATTGACTTCGCCGCACTGGTTGAACATCGGGTTGATCAGCCAAGGGTCAATGCCCAGCATCTTGCCGAAACGCTTGGCCACTTCTTCGTAGCTTTGAAAGTGGCGGCTCTTGCGCCGCACGCTCCAGCCGGCATGCAAGGGCGGCAACAAGAACTGCTCGTGCAACTCTTCCAGAATGCCTGGTGCGCCTGCCGACAGGTCGTTGTTGAGCAGGATGGTGCAGGGGTCAAAGTCCTTGAGGCCCAAGCGGCGTTTGCCGCGCACCACCGGTTCGAGCGTGATGGTGTCGCCATTGGGCAAAGTGATCGGGGTCGTTTCCTTGATTTCAGGATTGATTGAACCCACCCTCACATTCAAGCCCGCCATGCTGAAAATGCGCTGCAACTGCAGGACATTGGTCAGGTAAAACGTGTTGCGGGTGTGGTTCTCGGGAACGATCAGCAGGTTCTTGGCCTCTGGGCAGATCTTCTCGATCGCCGCCTGGGCGGCCTGCACCGCCAGCGGCAGCATGGCCGTGGTCAGGTTGTTCCAGCCCCCCGGAAACAGGTTGGTGTCCACCGGTGCGAGTTTGAAGCCGGCATTGCGGATGTCCACCGAGGTGTAGATGGGCGGCGTGTGCTCCATCCACTCCAGGCGGAACCAGCGCTCGATCGCCGGCATCGAGTCCAGGATGCGCTGCTCCAGCTCGTTGATGGGACCGGTCAATGCAGTGACGAGGTGGGGAACCATGGTGTTTGCCTTTTCAATTACTGCCGCACTTCACCTTCACCCAGCACGACGTACTTGAGCGAAGTCAGGCCCTCAATGCCCACCGGACCACGGGCGTGGAACTTGTCGGTGGAAATCCCGATCTCGGCCCCCAGACCATACTCGAAACCATCGGCAAAACGTGTGCTGGCGTTGACCATCACGCTGGACGAATCGACTTCGCGCAAAAAACGTTGGGCGTGCATGTGGTCGCGCGTGAGGATGGCCTCGGTGTGGTGGCTGCTGTAGTGGTTGATGTGGGCAATCGCTTCGTCCAGCCCCGCCACCACCTTGACGCTGATGATGGGCGCCAGGTATTCCTCGAACCAGTCCTGTTCGGTGGCGTCTTTCAGGTTCGCACCCACCACACCGGCCAGGATTTTCTTGGCCTCGGGGCAGCAGCGCATTTCCACGCCCTTGCCCGCATAGACGGCGCCGATTTTCGGCAAAAATTCGGCCGCCACGCCACGCGCCACCAACAGGCTTTCGCTGGCGTTGCAAGGGCTGTACTTCTGCGTTTTGGCGTTGTCGGCCACTTTCACAGCCATGGCGATGTCGCAGGGGTCGTCCACATAGGTGTGGCAATTGCCATCCAGGTGCTTGATCACCGGCACCTTGGCCTCGGCACTGATGCGCTCGATCAGGCCCTTGCCGCCGCGCGGGATGATCACGTCCACGAACTGCGGCATGGTGATCAGTTGACCCACGGCGGCGCGGTCGGTGGTCTGCACCAGCTGCACCGCATCGACCGGCAAGCCGGCGTCCACCAGGGCTTGTTGCACCAGACGCGCCAGGGCCTTGTTGGAGTCGATGGCCTCGGAACCGCCGCGCAGGATGCAGGCGTTACCGCTCTTGATCGACAAGCTGGCCGCCTCGATCGTCACGTTGGGGCGGCTCTCGAAAATCATGCCGAACACACCGACCGGCACCCGCATCTGGCCCACGCGGATGCCACTGGGCTGCTGTTTCATGCCGAGGATCTCGCCAATCACGTCGGGCATGGCCGCGAGCTGTTCGCAGCCCTGGGCGCAGGTCTCCAGCACCTTGGGGGTGAGCTTGAGGCGGTCCACCATCGGTTCGGCCAGTCCAGCGGCGCGGGCACGCTCCAGGTCTTTCGCGTTGTCCACCTGCAGCGCCTCCACGTTTTCGCGCAGCAACGCAGCCAAGCGGCGCAATGCATGGTTCTTGACGGCAGCAGACGCTTTGGCCATCAGGGCCGAGGCCTGTTTGGCCTGCAAACCCAAGGCTTGCACATGCTCGGTGGTGTTCAGGGCGTTCATGCCCCGATTTTCGCAGATCGGCGGATCAGCCGCGCACCATGCACATGCGCGCAAAACGCAAGGCCAGTCGGTGCAAGGCTTGCCAGCCATCCTGCGGCCAGTCCGGGACTTTGAGACCTTTGACGATGCCGTCCACCTGGTGTGCCGACTGCAGCAGGTTGTTGAGCCGGACGGGCGACAGGCGCGGCAACACACGCTCGAACAAGCGCTCACGCGGCCCCCAGATGCGCTGGGCCTTGAGCGCCATGGGCAGGGGCTGACCAGCGGCCATGGCGTCTTTCACGCGTTTGAGCGCGCGGATGTCCTCGGCCAGGGTGTAGTGCACCAGCACCTCGGCCTCGCCCTCGGCCTGCAGGCCATCGAGCATGCGCTGCACACGAGCCACCTGGCCAGACAGCACCGCCTCAGAGAGCTTGAACACGTCGTAGCGCGCGACATTGAGCACCGCAGACTCGACCTGGGCCTGGGACAGCTCGCCCGGCGGGAACAGCAAACCCAGCTTCTGGATTTCCTGGTGTGCGGCCAGCAGGTTACCTTCGACCCGGTCGGCAAAGAACTGCAATGTGCGTTGCCCCTCTTCACCCGCGGCCACGTGCTGGCCCTGCTGCTGCAAGCGCTGGGCAATCCACTGCGGCAAAGCAGCCCGCTCCACGGTGTCGAGCTGGATGCTGACACCTGCGTTGTCCAACGCACCAAACCACGCCCCCTTGCGGGTGGCAAAGTCCAGCCGCGGCAGCATGAACAAGGTGAGCGTCGAATCGTTGCCCTGCGCCTGCTCCACCAGTTGCTGGATGGCCGTGCTGCCGTCCTTGCCAGGCTTGCCCGAGGGGATGCGCACTTCCACGATCTGCTTGTCGGCAAACAGACTCAAGGACCCGCCTGCAGCCAGCACTTCGCTCCAGTCAAAATGGGCGCCCTGCACCGTGTGCACCGTGCGCTCGGTGTAACCCTGGGCTCGGGCCACTGCACGGATCGCGTCGGCCGCCTCCTGCATCAGCAAGGGCTCGTCACCGTGCAGGGTGTAGAGGCTGCGCAAGCCCTTTTGCAGGTGTGCACCCAGTTGGGCCAAGGCCAGCTGCATGGTCTTACCTCACCACGGGCGGTTTGACCCGTGAGAGGCGCCGCACGATCTGCTGGACGATGTCGTTTTGCATGTCGCGGTACAGCATCGCCTCTTCGATTTCCTTGGACAGGGCGGCCGTTTCATTGAAACTCAGGTCGCGCTGCTGGAACATCTCGGCCGGCTCGATCCACTCCACGCCCTCTGGCGTGCGCAGGCGAAAACGGATGGTCAGGCGCAGCTGCAGTTCACGCACCTGCCCCGAAGCATTGGTGCCCACCACCACACGCTGGCGGGACTCCTGCAAAACCTCCAGGATCACATCGGCCTGCTGGGCCTGCTTGGGCTCGGTCAGCAACTCAATGCGCCCCGTGCCACGCAGCTGGCGGCTGAGTTCAGCCCCCAGCGGGGTCGTCGTGGGAAAGCCGGTGTAGAGGGTTTTGAAGGGGTAGTCGCCCGTCTGGCGCAGCGCAAAGCCACAACCCGACAGGGTTGAAGCCATGGCGCCAAGCAAGAAAAGGCGACGGGATTGCATGTCAGGCCACCACGTTCACCAGGCGCCCCGGCACCACGATGACCTTTTTGGCCGCAGCGCCATTGGCCGCCTTGGCAAAGGCCTCACTGGCCAGCGCGATTTGCTCGATCTGCGCCTTGTCGGCCGTGGCGGGCACCAGGATCGCGCCGCGCAGCTTGCCATTGACCTGCAGCATGAGTTCAATCTCGTCGCGCTGCAGGGCCGACTCATCGACCTCGGCCCAAGCCACATCCAGCAGGTCACCGCAGCAGCTGGCGTAACCCAATTCGCTCCAGAGCTGGTCGGTGATGTGCGGGCAGGCGGGGTAGAGCACGCGCAGCAGAACCGAGAAGGCCTCGGCCAGCGCGGCAGCATCTTCGGCGCTGTCCGACAGCTGCACGTCTTCGAGCGTGTTGAGCATCTTCATCACCGCCGAGACGACGGTGTTGTACTGCATGCGCTCGTAGTCGTAATTGGCCTGCTTGAGCACGGTGTGGATGTCCAGGCGCAGGGCCTTGGCGGCCTTGCTGAATTCCACGGGCTTAGTGCGGTCGACCGCAATGCCCTTCTTGAGCAGGGCTTCGTTCTTGGCCGCGAAGTTCCACACGCGGCGCAGGAAGCGGTAGCTGCCCTCCACCGCCGCGTCGTTCCACTCCAGCGTGGCTTCGGGCGGCGCGGTGAACATGGTGTACAGGCGCGCGGTGTCGGCGCCGTACTTTTCGATCAG
>JACCDQ010442898.1_pt1 | contig 11433 bp, 9 predicted proteins | sample 7446031 | NCBI WGS metagenome assembly JACCDQ01 (sample SAMN15323442, study PRJNA562643) | freshwater metagenome | isolation source: river surface water | place: USA:Blue River Watershed | collected 2017-08-17
AACCGTGTGGGCAACGACACCACCCAGCGCTTGCACGCCAGCATCCTCATGTCCAGCCGATTGGCCGACGTGGCAGCCTAGGGAGAAGCCCCAATTTCCAACCCAAAACGTTGCATGCCTGCAACATAACCCTCCAAATTTGAGGTGAAAGTTTGAACTGCGGCGCTAAGTCTGGTGCAATTGCGTCACCCCCGAATTGGGGCCGGTTGGCAAGAAAGCCTTGCTTCCCATTTTTAACCTTGGAGAGACACTTCATGAAAAAGACTCTGATTGCTCTGGCTGCTTTGGCCTCTACCGCAGTATTCGCACAATCTTCTGTGACCATCGATGGCGCTTTCCGCGTTGGTTTCGTTGGCGACAAGGCCGGTGTGAACTCTATTGGCGACGACCAGTCCAGCGGCAACAACCTCAACTTCAAAGTTGTGGAAGACCTGGGTGGTGGTTTGAAGGCCAACGCCCGTGCTCAATTGCGCTACCGCATTGCCAACGGTGACAACACCAACACCACTGGCACCAACGACGCTCTGTTCCACCTGGCACACGTTGGCCTGAGCGGCGCATTCGGTGCAGTCGATATCGGCCGCATTGGTTTCGACCAAGTGTGGGGTTACCAAATGAACGGCAGCTCCAACGGTTCCAACGTCAACGTTTCCGGCACCGGTGGTGCAACTGAAGACGGCCAATGGCGTTACACGGCTCCCGCATTCGTTACCGGCTTGAAAATTCAAGTGGGCGGCGCAATGAAGGCCAACACCGCTGGTGCCAAAGACTCCAACCATTTCTTGGTGACCTACGCTGCTGGCAACTTTGCAGCAACTGCTGTCAGCGAACGCGTTCAGAACGGCAACGAGTACCTGGGCGTTGGCGCTTCTTACAACTTCGGCGTGGCCAAAGTCAACGTGATTTACGCTGACGAACAAACCGCAGCTGGCGTGAACGTGATCAACGGTTACGCTTTGAGCGCCACCGTGCCGATGGACGCTTTCACTTTCAAAGTGGGTTTCCGTGACTCTGAATCCGGTGCAGCCAACACTGACACCAGCAAGACTTCTTTCGGCGTGGACTACGCTCTGAGCAAGCGCACTGTTGCTGAAGCCAACACCTACAAGGTCAAAGGCGATGCCAAGCAGAGCTACTTTGTTGGTGTGCGTCACTCCTTCTAATTTGACGCTGGCGCGAGCCAGCTGATGATTGAAAGATCAAAAACCCTGCTGGAAACGGCAGGGTTTTTTTGTTTCCAAAATGCCACACCGATTTGTAAAGAATTCTGGTTATAAGGGTAAACCCGAGTTTTTGGCTTCCGTCGGTATAAGATGAATCCGTGGCCGCAAGAGCCACACTTAAAAAATGTTCGTCAAGTACCTCAAGGAAACCTCATGAAAAAATCCCTGATCGCATTCGCCGTTTTGGCGGCTTCTGGCGCCGCTTTTGCCCAGTCCAGCGTGCAGCTGTACGGCATTGTGGACTTGGTGGTTCACAAAGACAAAGGCAATGATTTGGCACTGACCTCTGGCGGCATGAGTGGCAGCCGCATAGGCTTCAAAGGCACCAAAGACGTGGGCGCTGGTTTGAAAGCCAACTTTGCCTTGGAACAAGGTTTCGACGCGGACACCGGTTTGGACAACGGCGTGTCATCCTTCTCCCGTCAGGCATATGTCGGTTTGGCGGGTGCCTTTGGCGAATTGAAGCTGGGCAAAGTCTACACAGCATACGACGATGTGGCGGGTGCCACCAACCCGGTGTTTGATTCGGTTTTTTCGCCCACAGGCCTGTTTGCAAGCGGTGGCTACGCCGCCAACCCCAGCAACGGTTTGTACTACGCCACGCCCGCTTTTGGGGGCGTTAGCGGTGCCGTGAGTACCAACTTGGAAGCCAACAACACGGCGGCCAAGACCACCGCCTTGCACGTTAAGTACGAAGATGGCCCTTTGTTTGTCGCCGCTGCTTACCAGCAAGATGGCGACGTTGCAAAGACCCATTACACCCGGCTGAATGCTTCTTATGATTTCGGCCCTGCCAAGTTGCTGGCGGGTGTGGCCAAGGTGGGCGGTGCCGGCGATGCAACCGAGGTGACTTTGGGGGCGGATATTCCCTTGTCTTCCGGCCTGGTGGCTTCTGCAGGCCTGGCCACCACCGACAATGGCGGTACCCGCACCACAGGCGTGGGCGTTGGGGTGGCCTACTCGTTGTCCAAAGAAGTTACGGCCTACGGTGGCTTGCGCAAAGACAACAATGGCGGTTTGAGCCGCGTGGGCGCCGGCTTGAAAGTCGTTTTCTGATTTGTGGGTTACTTGCTCGGCGTCAGCACCGTGGGTGCGGCCGAGCCCAGCAATTCAGGGTAGTCGCGGCTGAAGTGCAGCCCTCGGCTTTCTTTGCGCCGTTGAGCCGATTTGACAATCAAATCGGCCACCTGCACCAGGTTGCGCAGTTCCAGCAGATCGCGCGTCACGTGGAAGCTTTTGTAGAACTCCAAAATCTCGGCTTGTAGCAGGGCGATGCGGTGGGCGGCGCGTTCCAGGCGCTTGTCGGTGCGCACAATGCCCACGTAGTCCCACATGAAGCGGCGCAATTCGTCCCAGTTGTGGGAAATCACCACCCGCTCGTCGGCGTCGATCACGCGGCTGTCGTCCCACGGTCGCACGGCGGGCAAAGTGCCCGGGGTTTGTTGGCCAATGTGTTGCACGGCAGCGCGCGCGAACACCATGCATTCAAGCAGTGAGTTGCTGGCCAACCGGTTGGCGCCATGCAGGCCGGTGTAGCTGGCTTCGCCTACCACGTACAGGCCGGGCAAATCGGTGCGCGCGTTCAGGTCGGTCATCACGCCGCCGCAGGTGTAGTGGGCCGCAGGCACCACCGGAATCGCGTCGCGGGTGATATCGATGCCCAATTCGGCGCAACGGGCCAGGATGTTGGGGAAGTGCTCTTGCAGGAAGGCAGGGCTTTGGTGCGATATGTCGAGGTACACGCAGTCCAGCCCGTGCCGCTTCATTTCAAAGTCGATGGCGCGTGCCACCACGTCGCGCGGGGCCAGTTCGGCACGCGGATCGTGGTCGGGCATGAAGCGGTGGTTCCCAAGGTGCGGTGGCAGCTTGAGCAAACCGCCTTCGCCGCGAACCGCTTCGGTGATAAGAAAGCTCTTGGCGTTGGGGTGGTACAGGCACGTGGGGTGGAATTGGATGAATTCCATGTTGGCCACGCGACAGCCCGCACGCCAGGCCGCCGCAATGCCGTCGCCGGTGGCGGTGTCGGGGTTGGAGGTGTACAGGTACACCTTGCCCGCGCCGCCCGTGCACAACACGGTGTGCGGCGCCACAAAGGCCTCCACTTGGTCGGTGGCTTCGTTGAGGGCGTAAGCGCCCAGGCAGTGGCGATCAGCTTCCGGCAGCCCAGCGTGTTTGTCACTCAGAATCAGGTCGACCAGGTTGTGGGTTTCAAAGACCTGCACGTTGGGGGCTTGGTACACCCGGTCGATCAAGGTGTGTTGGACCGCAGCCCCGGTGGCATCGGCGGCATGGACAATGCGGCGTTTGCTGTGGCCGCCTTCGCGGGTGAGGTGCAATTCGCCATCGTGCAGCGTGAACTGCGTGCCCATGTCGCGCAGCCAGGCAATAGCAGAAGGGGCGTTTTCCACGGTGAAGCGGGTGGCCGCCGGCTCGCACAAACCGGCACCTGCCACGCAGGTGTCGTCAATGTGAGCCTGGAAGCTGTCGTCGTCGGCCAGCACCGCGGCAATCCCGCCTTGGGCCCAGCCGCTGGAGCCGTCCTCGATGGTGCGTTTGGTCAGCACGGCGACGCGCAAGTGCGGGGGCAGCAGCAAAGCTGTGCTCAGGCCTGCCAAGCCACTGCCGACGATCACCACGTCAAAACGGTGGGTGGGCGCGTGTTTTTGGCTCGAGTGGGTTGCGGTCATGGGTTGTGGGGTGCCACGCGGCATCAATGGGGTGTGTAGGCGAGGCGCACGTAGATGGGGGCAAAAGCCTCGGCCTGGGTGAGCTCAATCAAGGTTTCTTTGGCCAGTTCCAGCATGGCAATGAAAGTCACCACCAACACTGGCGTGCCCCGGCTGGGGTCAAACAGGTCTGCAAATTCCACAAACCGCTTGCCTTGTAAGCGACGCAACAGCAGGGTCATGTGTTCGCGCACACTCAGTTCCTCGCGGCTGATTTTGTGGTGTTGCACCAGCTTGGCGCGTTTGAGGATGTCGTGCCAAGCTTGCTGCAGGTCAAACGCGTTGACTTCAGGCAGGCGGGCGTGCAGGGCTTGTTCTACGTACACCTGGGCGCGCAGAAAATCGCGCCCCAATTGCGGAGCCACACCCAGGTGCTGTGCGGCCAGCTTGATTTGTTCGTACTCCAGCAACCGGCGCACCAGCTCGGCACGCGGGTCGGCAGCTTCTTCGCCTTCGGCAGTGGCTTTGGGGGGCAGCAGCATGCGAGATTTGATCTCGATCAGCATGGCGGCCATCAACAGATACTCGGCGGCCAGTTCCAGGTTCTGGTTGCGTATCTCGTCCACATAAACCAGGTATTGGCGCGTGACCGCCGCCATGGGAATGTCGAGGATGTTGAAGTTCTGTTTGCGTATCAGGTACAGCAGCAGGTCCAGCGGGCCTTCAAAGGCTTCCAGGAACACCTGGAGTGCGTCTGGCGGTATGTACAGGTCTTGGGGCAGAGCGAACAGGGGCTCGCCGTACAGGCGGGCCAGAGCCACCTGGTCGACCACATCGGGCAGGTGTGCCTCCAATTGGGCACTGGGCTGCAGTTCCGCTGGCAGCGGCAGGGCGGCCGACATGCGTTGCGGGCCAGCGGGGCTTAACGCAGCGAAGGTTCGGTTTGGTACACGTAGGGCTTTTGGGCCACTTGGGCCTGCTGGGCCTGGTCTTGCTGCTGCAGGTCTATGTGTTTGTCCCACAACAGTGCGCGTCCCTGCCGTTGTTCGGCTTCCAACGACGGCTTGGCGGCCTTGAGCGATTCAATGAATTGCGTGGCGTCGGAAGCGTAGTGGGGGCGGGCAAAAATATTCATGGCTCAAGCCTGTGGGCACAAAAGCGCTGATTTTACCCGCCGGGCAAGGGGTTGTGGGGGCTGTGCTGCTGGAGCTTGCTTGCGAATCCAGATCGTTCGATCAGCGACAAAGGTTGCGGGTTGAGGCCGGTCATGCTGAGCGTTCCGCTGCGGCCGTGCAGGGTTTTGTGGAGTTGCTCCAAGGCGTCGAGCCCGGTGGTGTCCAGTGACACAAGCTGGGTGCAGTCCAACACCAGTTGGCTGCCCTGTGCAGCCGCTTCGGCCTCTGCCTGGATGGCGTCTATCTTGGCGACCGCCCCAAAAAACAAGGTGCCAAAAAGCCGGTAGGTGGTTTGCTGGCCGTTGCGCGACACCAGTTCGGCCCGGAACACATCGCTCTGCCGCCGCACAAACAGCACCACGGCCAACAACAACCCCAGCTCGACCGCCACCGTGAGGTCAAAAATGACCGTGACCAAAAAAGTGGACAGCAACATGACCCGGTAGTGGTTGGTGAACTGGCGTAGGCGCACAAATTCGTGCCATTCGCCCATGTTCCAGGCCACAAAAAGCAACACCCCTGCAAGCACCGCCAGTGGAATGTGTTTGGCCAGGGGTGCGGCCACCAGCACCACCAGCGCCAGCGTGGCGGCATGCACCATGCCGGCCACCGGCGAAAAAGCCCCCGAGCGTATGTTGGTGACGGTTCGGGCAATGGTGCCAGTGGCTGGCATGCCGCCAAAGAAGGGCACCACCGCGTTCGCGATGCCTTGCGCCATCAGCTCCTGGTTCGGGTCATGTTTGGGGCCGTCGCGCAGCTGGTCGGCCACCCGGGCGCACAACAACGATTCGATCGCCCCCAGAACAGCAATGGTGAGTGTGGGCGTGACCAGCAGTTTGACGGTTTCCCAGGAAAACTCGGGCAACTCGAATGTGGGAACGCTTTGGGGGATGCCGCCGAAGCGGGAGCCTATGGTTTCCACCGGCAGGTCCAGTGCCCAGGCCAGCAGTGACAAGCTGACGAGTGCCACCACCGGCGCGGGCAAACGTGAGGTGGCCTGAAGCGCGCTCACGGTGTTGATTTCATCGAGTTTTTTGCGAAAAGCCGAATCCACGGCCCAAAGGCGTGGCCACACGAACAAACCCAGCACGCACAGTGCCCCTAGGGCAAAAGCGTAAGGGTTGAAGGTGTCCAGGTGGCGCGACAAGGTTCCGATCTGGTTGAAAAAGTCGCCGGGCATTTTGGCTATGTTCAGGCCCAGCAGGTCGCGCAGCTGAGACAGGGCTATCAGCACCGCAATGCCGTTGGTAAAACCGATCACCACGCTGATGGGCACAAAGCGCACCAAACTGCCCAACTTGAACAGACCGAGCAAAAAAAGCAAAACGCCCGCACTGGCGGTGGCGATCAACAGGTTGGCAACCCCGTATCGCTCCACAATGCCGTACACAATAACGATGAAAGCCCCGGCGGGGCCTCCAATTTGCACCGAAGAGCCCCCCAGGGCCGATATCAAAAAACCGGCAATGATGGCGGTCCACAACCCAGCCTCGGGTTTGAGGCCCGAAGCAATGGCGAATGCCATGGCCAAGGGCAGGGCCACAATGCCCACCGTGGCGCCTGCGCCCAGGTCGCGAACGAGTTTTTCGCGGTTGTATCCCTGCAGGTCTTGGAGCAGGCGGGGCCGGAACAGCGCCAGGGGGGGCAATCCTTTGAGCATGCGCCATATTAGCGCGCCCAGCGATCAGGGGGCAATCAATGGATGCGCATGCCCGGTTGTGCGCCCGGCCAGGGTTGCAGCACGTAGATGCCGGGTTGGGTTTTTTCGTCGGCGTGGCTGGCGGCCAGCACCATGCCTTCGCTGACGCCGAACTTCATCTTGCGCGGCGCGAGGTTGGCCACCATCACGGTCAGCTTGCCGACCAAGTCCTCGGGTTGGTACATGCTGGCTATGCCCGAGAAGACGTTGCGTGTGCGGCCTTCGCCCACGTCCAAGGTCAGGCGCAGCAATTTGGTGGAGCCTTCCACCGGCTCACAATTCACGATTTGGGCGATGCGCAAATCGACCTTGGCGAAGTCGTCGATGGAGATGGTGTCGGCCATTTCTTCACCCCCGGGCACGACCTTTTCGGGTTCGGGCGCCGCAGGCGGTTCGAACAGGGCTTCGAGCAGCTTGATGTCTACCCGCTGCATCAGGTGCTGGTAGGCGCCAATGGCGTGGCCCGCGCCCAGCGGTGTGGCAGCGTTGACGTAATTGAGCGGTTCGCACTGCAGGAAGGTTTCCACCTGCGCGGTCAAAGCGGGCAAAACCGGCTTGAGCAAGGTTGTCAGCACGCGGAAGGCTTCAATACAGGTGCTGCACACGTCAAGCAGGCGGGCGTCCATACCGGTTTGTTTGGCCAGTTCCCAGGGTTTGTTCGCATCCACGTACTCGTTCACCCGGTCGGCCAGGGTCATGGTTTCGCGGATGGCCTTGCCGTATTCACGTTCTGCCAGCAGTTCTGCAATGCCGGGCACGGCCTGTTGCAGGTGGTCCAGCAGGGCTTCGCCGTCGGCCGACAGGGTGCCCAGTTGGCCAGCGAAGCGCTTGGTGATGAAACCGGCGGCACGCGATGCGATGTTGATGTACTTGCCCACCAGATCGCTGTTGACGCGGGCCACAAAGTCCTCGGGGTTGAAGTCCACGTCCTCCACCCGGTTGTTGAGCTTGGCGGCCAGGTAGTAGCGCAGCCATTCGGGGTTCATGCCCAGCCCCAGGTACTTCAATGGGTCCAGACCGGTGCCACGGCTTTTGCTCATCTTCTCGCCGCCGTTGACGGTGATGAAACCGTGCACATTCACCTGACTGGGTGTTTTGCGGCCGCTGAAATGCAGCATGGCGGGCCAGAACAGGGTGTGGAAGTAGGTGATGTCTTTGCCGATGAAGTGGACCTGCTCGACCGCTGGGTCGGCCACGAACTGCTCAAAGGTTTGTGCGGTGCTCGATGCGGCGTGCCAGTGTTGGGCTGCCTGGCCTTTGGCAAAATGGTTTTTCAGGCTGGCGAGGTAGCCTATTGGGGCGTCCAGCCAAACGTAGAAGTATTTGCCCGGTGCGTCGGGGATTTCAATGCCAAAGTAAGGCGCGTCGCGCGAAATGTCCCAGTCGCCCAAGCCGCCGTTGCCTTCCTCGTCTTTGGCGAACCATTCCTTGATCTTGTTGAGCACTTCGGGTTGCAGGTGGCCGGGTTCGCTGGTCCAGCTTTCCAGGAATTCGATGCAGCGCGGGTCGCTGAGTTTGAAGAAGTAGTGTTCAGAGGTGCGCAGCACCGGTGTGGCGCCCGACAGCGCCGAATACGGGTTTTTCAGCTCGGTGGGGGCGTACACGGCGCCGCAACTCTCGCAGGAGTCGCCGTATTGGTCTTTGGCGCCACACTTGGGGCATTCGCCTTTGATGAAGCGGTCGGGCAGGAACATCGACTTTTCCGGGTCGAAGAACTGCTCAATGGTTTTGGTGCTGATCAGGCCGTTGGCTTTGAGGTCGAGGTAAATGCGCTGGGCCAGTTCGTGGTTTTCGGTACCGTCGGTGCTGTGCCAGTTGTCGAACTTGACGTGAAAGCCCTCCAGGTACTTGGACCGCCCCGCAGCAATGTTGGCCACGAACTGTTGCGGTGTGACGCCGGCCTTTTCTGCCGCAATCATGATCGGCGCGCCGTGGGCGTCGTCCGCGCCCACAAAGTGCACCTCATGCCCATGCATGCGTTGCATGCGAACCCAAATGTCGGCCTGGATGTACTCCATGATATGGCCAATGTGGAAATTGCCATTGGCGTAGGGCAGGGCGGTGGTGACGAAAAAACGGCGCTGGGTCATGTGTGGGGTCCTGGCAGGCAAGCCCTCGATTTTAATGAGGGCTCTGGCAATATACGTTAGATGCATTGGACAACGCATTAGACTCACGGCAACCGATTGTTTTGTGGAGACATGCACCTCATGGCCTTAGACCAACAAGCGCTGCTGCAAGCGCTGCAAACCGTACTGGACCCCAACACGGGCAAAGACTTTTTTTCCACCAAAGCGCTGAAGAACTTGCAAGTGCAAGAGGGCGACGTTTCGTTTGATGTACAGCTGGGCTACCCGTGCAAAAGTCAGCATCCGGCGTTGCGCAAAGCCTTGGTGGCAGCGGCCAAAACGGTCGCGGGTGTGGACAACGTTTCTGTGAACATGCAAACCCGGGTGATTGCGCATGCGGTGCAACGTGGCGTGCAGCTGCTGCCCAGCGTGAAAAACATCATTGCCGTGGCCTCGGGCAAAGGCGGTGTGGGCAAAAGCACCACCACCGTCAACTTGGCGCTGGCGCTGGCTGCAGAGGGCGCGCGCGTGGGTATTTTGGATGCCGATATTTACGGCCCCAGCCAGCCCATGATGATGGGCATTGAGGGGCGCCCCGAAAGCACCGATGGCCAGACCATGGAGCCGTTGGAGAACCATGGGGTTCAGGTCATTTCCATTGGTTTTTTGGTGGACAAGGACGAAGCCATGATTTGGCGCGGCCCCATGGCCACCCAGGCGCTGGACCAGTTGCTGCGCCAGACCAACTGGAAAGAGCTGGATTACCTGCTGGTGGACATGCCCCCCGGAACCGGCGACATTCAGCTCACACTGAGCCAGCGGGTGCCCATGACCGGGGCCGTGATTGTGACCACCCCGCAGGACATAGCCCTGCTGGATGCCCGCAAGGGGGTCAAAATGTTCGAAAAAGTGGGTGTGCCCATATTGGGATTGGTGGAGAACATGGCGGTGTACTGCTGCCCCAATTGCGGCCACACCGAGCATATTTTTGGGAGGGATGGGGGCAAACACATGGCCGCTGAATACGGCATGGACTACTTGGGTGCCCTGCCACTGAACATGCAAATTCGGGTGCAGGCCGACAGCGGAACCCCCACCGTGGTCGCCGACCCCGATGGCGAAGTGGCTGGCATTTACAAGGCAGTGGCACGCAAAGTGGCCATCACCGTGGCGGCCAAGGCCAAAGACTTTTCCAACAAGTTCCCCACCATCAAGATCAGCAAAGACACCTGATGCCCGATTTGCTGGAAGGCCGTATCAGCCCACGCCTGAGAAGGGTGGTTCAGGCGGGGCTGTACGAAACCTTTGCTGTCATGTTCGTCACGCCAGTGCTGGCTTTTGGGTTCGGCGAATCAACCACCTCGGCTTTCGCCTTGTCGGTGACCATGTCGGCCATTGCATTGTGTTGGAATTATTTGTTCAACGCGGTTTTTGAGCACTGGGAAAAGCGGCAAACCGTCAAGGGCCGTTCTTGGCGCAGGCGGGCGGTGCACGGCGTCCTGTTCGAGGGCGGTTTGGCGCTGTTTTTGGTGCCCTTGATGGCTTATTGGCTCAACACTTCGCTCTGGGTGGCTTTTTGGGCCGATTTTGGGCTGCTGCTGTTTTTCTTGCTCTACACCGTGGTGTTTACCTGGGTGTTCGACAAGCTGTTTGGCCTGCCGCAATCGGCCCGTCCAGCGGCTTAGTGCTTGGGTTCACGGTGTGCGCTGTGCCTCCAGGTCACGCAGTTTGAAACGTTGTATCTTGCCAGTGGCCGTTTTGGGCAGTTCCGCCAAAAATTCAATCAACCTGGGGTATTTGTAGGCGGCCAAGTGCTCCTTGCAGAAGGCTTTTACCTCGTCTTCGGTGAGGCTTTGGCCGGGTTTGGTGACAATGAATGCCTTGGTCTTGGTCAGGCCGTCGGCGTCGGTTTTGCCAATCACGGCGGCTTCCAGCACGGCAGGGTGGCGCACCAAAGTAGCTTCCACTTCAAAGGGCGACACATAGATGCCGCTCACTTTGAGCATGTCGTCGTTGCGACCGGCGTAGGTGTAGTAGCCGTCGGCATCACGCGTGTACTTGTCGCCACTTTTGGTCCAGGCGCCCTGGAAGGTATCGCGAGACTTTTCCCGGTTGTGCCAATACATCAGTGCGGCGCTGGGGCCTTTGATGTAGAGGTCTCCGATGTCGATCGAGCCGTCGGGGTTGGGGGGCACCGGCAGACCGTCTTCGCCGCGTATTTCCACCTCGTAGCCCGCCACGGGGGTGCCCGAGGTGCCGTAACGCACATCGCCTGGGCGGTTGGACAGGAAGATGTGCAACATTTCGGTGGAGCCGATGCCGTCGATGATCTCGGCCCCGTAACGGGCGGTCCAGCGTTCTCCAATGTCGCGTGGCAGGGCTTCGCCGGCCGATGAGCACAAGCGCAGGGCCAAGTCGGTTTTTGGGGGCAGGTCGGCTTGCGCCAGCATGCCGCCATAACCCGTGGGGGCACCGCAAAACACGGTAGGTTTGTGGCCTGCCAGTGCCGGGGTTTGGCCGGTGAAGCGTTTGAACACGGCTTGCGGCGTGGGGCGTTCTGCCATCAGCACCGCGGTGGCACCCACGCTGAGCGGAAAGCTC
>JACCDQ011382837.1_pt1 | contig 11429 bp, 23 predicted proteins | sample 7446031 | NCBI WGS metagenome assembly JACCDQ01 (sample SAMN15323442, study PRJNA562643) | freshwater metagenome | isolation source: river surface water | place: USA:Blue River Watershed | collected 2017-08-17
ATTATTAGGTGTGACTATCCCAAGAACTCTTCCTAGTACAAGTTGGAAATGTGAGTCTGTTAGTAACAGAAGACCACTAACTTACAACAACTGGTCCAAAAGTGAACGGAAGTCTTAGTATCGGTGATATTCACACTTAATAGTTATCTAAATTTTTGTTCCATCTTTTTATCCATCCCATGAAAAAGTATTTTAAATCGTTAAGCCTAGAGAGCGTACTGCTCAATTTTCTACTAGGTATGTTTATCGTAGAGTTCTTTATAGCTCTCGCTGAAGGTCAGTATATACGCGCTCTTGAGCATTTTACTGCTGCTGTCTTGACTGCTAACATCATTCTAAAGAATAAGACTATCACTAACTATGTAAATCTTACGAACTACTATGAGCTACTTGTAGCGTCATATGATGAGATTCGTGATCACAGGGTTACACTGATAGCTAGGCTTAAAGAAACTGTTGAAGCCAGAAACCTGGAGATTGTCCAACTTACTACTGCCCTATCAAATGAAAGAAAGAACAAAGCGAAGAAGCTTCCTAAAGAAAGTAAATGAGCAGTTTCTGCATAAGCTGTCAGTCGATGACTTTAATCGTTTTACCCATAACATAGGTGGTTTCATACAAGTCATAGAATATGTAGAATCCAACCAGTTTGAAAACGGCTATGAGTTTATGAATAACGCTTTTGAGTGGGCGCAAACTCCTGAAGGACACAACTACTGGGCTAATGTAGCAAATGTTCTCAGAAAGGTTACAGTAAACTATAATGAAAACGTAACTGTCGATCTAGATATCGTAGATAAGCTCAAACAACAGCTTAATGAGCTATCAGAAGAGAATCAGAAGCTAAAAGTAGACCTGTATCAGGCTAATCGTAAACTTAATGAACCTTCTAAACCGTATGTATCTGACTGGGATACTATCTATCAGAAGATGAAGACTTCTAAAGAGCTCCGTGGTTATCAGGTTATATCGTTAATAGACGGGATTTTATGGTTAAGTCACAAATTTTATCCACCTGTATCAATAAGAGGCGATGAAGATAATTAAGCAACCTGGGCAGAATATCTGGTTTACATCAGATACCCATTACGGACACAAGAATATCTGTAGAGGTACTACATCATGGACAGACGCTGACCGGCTCACCAGGGACTTTAAAACCCTGGAACAGATGAACGCGGCTATCGTGGATAATATCAATGCTTACGTACAGCAGGATGATATCCTGTTTCATCTAGGAGACTGGTCATTCGGTGGTCTGCATAACGTTATCGCATTCAGAAACCAGATCGTATGTCAGAACGTACATCTTGTTTTAGGTAACCACGATCAGCACATCGAGCGCGATCACAATAACCTAAAACACCTGTTCAGCTCTGTACAGCAGTACCTGGAATTAGATGTACGCATGTATGATGATCCGATAAAGCAAACTAAGCTGGTTATGAAGCAGGAATTCGTGCTGATGCACTATCCTATACAGAGCTGGAATCAGATGAACTATGGTAGTATTCATCTACATGGGCATGTTCATTTACCACCGCATCTACGTCTAGGCAAAGGAAAGATGATGGACGTAGGTGTAGAAGGTAACGACTTAAAACCTATCTCTTTACTGGAAGTAATGCAGATCATGGCTAAACAGCCTATCGCGTCTAACTTACCATTCGACCACCATATTGAGCGTGTCTAAACTTCCTTGTCCAGGACAAGCGGTTTTAGATGTTTACGTTCCGCTCTGATAATGGTATTCTTAGAGAATTTAGACATGGCAGCTCCTAAAGAAGAGCAAATAAGAAAGACAGCGAGAATTAGATTTATCATAGAGTTATTGTGTTATTATAAGAAATATAGCACCTGAAACTGTATAAAACTAATATCGATTGGATTTTCCCAAGATGCTGCTACTAGTCCTTTATATTTTCATATTTAACTAACTAACAATGGCAGACTTTGCTAAAATAGAAGTGGTCAACGACCAGTACGTAATCTCTACTACATCAGATGAGTTCGGAGAAGACAAATTTTCAAGTAATGTGTATGGCTACCATAATAAGCAGATCATGTGGGGTAAGCGCTACAAACAAGTACGCTACAAAACACAGAAAGACGCTGAAGACGGTCATAAAACCTTAAAACAAGAATTTTCGAAATGAGCCCAGAATACAAAAAAGCCCTGGAGAAACTCGTAGAGTACAGCCAGGAAAATGAGTACGATCATTTAGTAGAAGAACTCTATAGTTCAGGTCACTACAATGATATAGCTGACCAGCCAGAATTCGATATGATGACAGAAGAAGAGCTTTATGCTTTCTGTATCAATAACGACTTTGAGCATATCTGGACCAGCATCTTTGAACTTAAGACTTATCTAGGTTCTGTAAAGTAATGGCTCGTTTCTATCCCAAGAACCGTAAAGGTGTATCAGGTAGACCTTTTGCACGCAGGACAACCCACAAATTAGACTGTGGGTGGTGTGGTTACGTTCAGGATCCTGAACTAGTAACTAAAGTAATCAAGGATCGTTTACGTCTAAACTACGCTTGCGACAGATGTACGCGATCTTTGGTTATTACAGTAACAGCTAACGGGCTTTTTACAGCCTCCGCTTCTTCAAAAGCCAGATACCTACGCAACAAAGCGTTAGGTAAAAACAGAATCTAACATGACTAATCATCAAATAGAAAAAGACGCTGCATTTAATAAAGCGTTCTTAGGCGGATTTACTATCGGCCTCGTAACAGGAGCTTTATTCATAGTTACGATGATAGCTATCTCTTACAGATCCTTTCAATTATAGTCCTAAAAATCACATGAAAAGACTTCTTTTTATTCTTTCGTTTATTTCGTTTAGCGCATTCAGCCAGAAACCCTGGCGAACGCTGACGTTAAACAACAACTTTGGTGTATCGGCTGTCAGACAGCCTTTTAACCAGTTTTCAGCTAATCTCTACTACGAGATTAATCCCAAAGTATACGTCACCAACTGGACCGGTGTAAATTATACCTTCCAAGGTAATAATACCTGGTTAAGCTCTCAAGCGCTCGTTATGAGGAAGTTTGATAAGCTCTCTATCGGTGGCGGATTACAGTATGGTGCTGCTTCACAGGCTGACTTTATGTATAGAGATAATTCTACTTATTTCATAGGGTCAATCACTTACCAGATTAAGCTCTAATGTGGGGCTTTGGCGAGCTATCAGTAACTGACCTATGGTTACTGGTACCTAACCTGTACATGGTTATCGTAATAGGTATTCAGGCAGTAATGTCTTTCCGGGTATGGTACGTGTATACTCATTCTAAAGAGCATAACCACCATTATGACCGGAACCCGCGTGTTTCTATCGTAGTACCAGCTTACAACGAAGAGGTTACTATTTGTGACTCTGTAAACTCGTTGCTAAACCAGACGTATTTAAACCTGGACATCATTATTATCAACGATGGATCTAAGGATCATACACTTGATAAGTTAATCGATACCTATCGTCTAACTAAAAGCCAGGAGTTGGCTGATCACTGGGCGAGCAGATATCCTGGTACAATGGCTTTATCGAGAGTACGAGGTTTTTATACCGACAAAGCTGGTAAGATCTTACTGATAGATCAAGCTAACGGAGGTAAATCAACTGCCTTGAACGCAGGTGTGCTATTATCTGACTCTGAATACGTGCTCAACGTAGATGCTGACACATTACTGGTATCTGACGCAGTGACCAATACATTACGTAAAAAGAATGTACACTCTGACGCAGTATCCTGTATGGTAGGTATCATTAACGGCAACACGTTCAGTAACGAAAATGTCAAGCATCCTGTTATTAGCCGTAAGTTCTTAGTACGCAGACAATGGCTGGAGTACCTGTCAAGCTTCATTTTATGGAGAGCTGGTACAAAGCGTCACAACGCTGTAACAGTTATCCCAGGAGCTTTTGGTCTTATTCGCAGAGAAGCGATCCTAAAAGTGAACGGGTACAAGAAAGAATGCCTGGCAGAAGACGGTGAGTTAACCCTCAACCTGATCAAACACGGATACAGAGTCCAGTTTATCGCTGAATTTATGGCTTGGACCGAGGTTCCGGAGTCTATCCATACACTGGGTAAACAGCGTTTAAGATGGTACCGTGGTACGTTTCAGAACATGATCATGCACCGCGACATGCTATTTAGCCGTAAATACGACTTCGTATTAAGCTTTGTAGTTCTTCCGTACATCTGGTTTGCTGACGTACTCGGATCCTGGGTAGAGATCATTACCTGGTTCATGTTAGGATACTATCTAGTAATGGATATTCCGGTTAACTGGACCTATCTGATCACGATTTACAGTCTGATCCTGATTACCTATGGTATATCTATGACAGCGATGATTCAGTTCATTAAGCGTAAGCTAGTCCCAAGAGAGGAGAAAGGTAAGTTCAAACGACTGATTATCATCGTTTTACTAGAGCTATTTAGCTATCACTTCCTTAACCTGTTCTGGATCTTACGGTCTCACGTCAGAGAGCTTCTAGGAACGAAGCATAACTGGAATAAAATCAAACGTAAAGGCTTTAAAATAATACGATGAGTCAAGTAATACGTCAGAAAACTAAAACCCTTGTTACCAAGGATAATGGGAGAAGCTCAGATGCAGTTTCTCCCAATTTTATTTATGGCTGTCTCGGTGGATGTATGGACTCCTACTGTTATGTAGGTCGTTTTAACCACGATAAAGTCTACATCAACGAGAATACAGACCAGATTTTGGCTAGTATCAACGACTGGGTAGAGAAACAACCCTGGCCTAAAACACCTAATCAGTGTGATCCTGTATACTACACGATCGACATAGGCTGCAGCACAGATGTTGCTCTACACAGTAAGTTTTATGACTGGCAGAAGGTCTTTACATTCTTTAACGAGCATCCAAAGCTCAAAAGTACGTTTGCTACGAAGTATCCCAGCAGGTTTCCGCTAGACAAATACGACATCGACCCGGCTAAAAACAGGATCCGTGTATCACTGATGCCACAAGATGTCTCTAATGTCCTGGAACCTAATACGGATCTTATCGCTACTAGAATAGCGATGATCCCTAAACTACAGGAGAAGATGGAAGTTCATATCAACTTCTCTCCTATTGTGGTCTACAAAGGCTGGATAGAAGAGTATAGAATACTGTTCTTTAATCTATTTAACAAGAACATAAGTCTTCCCTGTGAATGTATTTTCCTTACGTACAACGATAAGTCTTATGCTCGCGCCTCTGATGCTGTAAACGAGCTATGTTGGAAGCCTGATATCCAGGAACACAAAGATTCCCAATATGCAGCTGATAACATTCGTTACGAACGACAGCAGAAAGCAGAGTTCATACAGACTTTTAAAGACGAGTACCAAGGGTATTTCGATTTATCCAACATCCGTTACATCTTTTAACTAAACTATGAAAAAGAAGCAACCCAAAATCGGTTTTGACCGAACTCCTATGGATTACCTTATCGAAGGTGTTATCATCAGTGTTATGATCATAACAGCCGTGCTCCTATGCATCTATTTTGATGACGTAGAGCAAAAGCATGAAGACATTCTGAATAAGTACGATAGCATAACTGCTAAATTACCTAAAGAAGAAAAGATTGTCAACTTTAACGACGTTCCTAAGCGTAAGTACTACGACAAATTTGGTATACTAAACGTCGAATACTGATGAAAGAGCCCTACGACTCCAAATTTTACGATTATCTCATCATTGTAGCCACACTCTTACTGATTGTGTTAGGTTACTTTAAACAACTTTTCGAATGAAAAAGCTAATTATTGGTCTATTACTACTTATCAGCTATGCTGGTGTAGCTCAAGACGAACAAGTGTTTGTCGCAACCCAGATTACCCACATGAAGTTTAACCAGAAAACCCAAGACTGGGACATCGTTGGTAAAAAAACCGGGTACATCTCTATTACCTATGGTAAAAACTACATGCAGATAGGCGAAGATCCAAAAGCTAGGTTTACCTTATTTGGTGATGTTGTTAATCACGAAGATGACCAGGCTATGTATGTTATGCAAGCATGCTATGACTACCAAGGAAGACGAATGACTACTTCTACCATGTATGGTAAGAAAAAGAAATTCATCAAGATAGGCGTAGACATGAAAACCGATCTTTTTATATACACGCTTCAGGGTTCTGAAGAATAAATTAATGTTCCATCCTTTTTTAAATCCATTATGAAAGTCAACAATTGGGTGTATAACTCAAACGATTACAAAATCGCAGAGGTATCACAGGTGATCGATAAATTACCTGTTGCCGTTTACAAAACCCAGATCGACATGTTTGATAACATCTATCTAACTAAAGTATCTGAGAAGTTCGAAATGCCTGATAAAATCTATGACGTACAGCGCCAGTTTATCGACAGAATCCATAAAAGCTGGGCAGAAACAACCGGTAACCTGGGTGTACTGTTAAACGGTATCAGAGGTACTGGTAAGACGATTACTGCTGAGTTACTAGCTAACGAGTCTGGTTTACCAGTAGTGCTGGTTACTAATAACTTCAAAGGTTTAACTAGCTTTCTGAATGAGTTTCAGCAGGACTGCATCATCTTCATTGATGAGTACGATAAGATCTTCGAAAAGCATTCTGATACGTTACTGACTATCATGGATGGAGCTCTGAAGACTAAATCTAGGTTTATGTTCTTACTTACGACAAACGAGTCATATTTAAACCAGAACATGTACCAAAGACCTAGTCGTATCCGGTATATCAAGCGCTTTGGTGATCTTCCTTTAGAAGCCATCATCGAAATCGTAGATGATATGTTGATTCACAAGAACTTACGTGAAAAAGCCATTGAGTTTATCGCTCACATGCCTATTATCACGATGGACCTGGTAAAATCTGTTATCGAAGAGATCAACATTCATAACCAGGAACCTGAGTTGTTCAAAGAGGTATTCAACTACCGTAATGACGATACAGATGTCTATACTGTGCATAAACTACAAGCTGGCGAGATCGTTCAGACCTTCAACAAAACAGCTACCAGTCATAACAGTCCTTTTAGTGCAGGAGACATCGGTGATGACTTTGACATCGCTTATCGTACAGTAGGCGAAATCTGTGAAATCATCTCTGATAACGAAGTTATGGTTCGCACCTCGGAATGGTCCGGTGATAATCATGAAGAAAAGTTCTATGTATATCGTATGGAGCTTACAAAGCGTAAACACAAATCTTTTAACCATTTAGCGTTTTAATCATGGCTAAAACTAGCGGAGTAACTTACATGACCTTCGAACATCCGATCGATGGTTCAGTATACGAAATCCAGGTATCCTGGACGCATGACTATTCACCAGCGGTAAACTACTTACCAAATGGTGACCCTGGGTATCCAGAAGAATCTGATGTAGATTGGAAAACAGAATTAACAGCCATAGATGGTGACGAAGTAACTCCAGGTACAGAAATACCAGAATGGATTACTGCTGACATGATCTTTCAAGAACTAGACTTAAACGACTACTACGATGGATACGATGATTAATTTCTTACAACAGTTTAAAAACGCTGTTGTAAAGTCTTGGGAAAGAGAAGTACTGGTAGATCCTACGTACTATAACCTGGTTATCAACGATCATATTTCTCGTACGAACAAGACTATGCCTTTTAATACAATCAAAGACGCTATGAGTTATGTTCATGAGAAAGATCTTATGAATAATCCTGTTATAGACGTCCAGATTATTCAGATCAACCACGACGGTAAGAACCACGTTCTCCGTGTAACTACTTCTAAGTATGTTCCTGAAGAAGCATAGAGTATTCGTATACTTCAGACAAAATATCGACGGCTTTCTTAAATTCCTGCACAGCGGCATAACACCTAAGCGCAAAGAGTTTAAGGAGCCATTCGATGACTGCCTGGAGCGCTACATGGAACTGATCAAGGATCCGTACCTGTTAGCAAAAATCGAAGAACTGGCTTATTTAGAAACAGTCTTAATACAGGCTAAATGTATGTCAGGAGTTAGTCCAACGCTGTCGATTCAGCCCAATAAAAATCCGTTGATCTATGCCAGGAGTTCTTATCCGTCTCTTAGAAAGAATTACAACAACGTAACGATTTCCATGGGACCGGTAAAAAAGCAGACAAAGACTATAAATCAGCTTAGTAATGACCCTGAATTCATGTATGAAGCTCAGAGAAAAGTCATGAAAAACATGAGAAAAGACTTTCATTACGAAGAATACAAGCTAAAATTCCGAAAAGATGTCTGAAAAACAACTCCCAGAGACGCACCAATTAAGCGGTGTTTACATCCGTTTTAAAAATCCTGTTACCGGTGAATACGAAAACCGTGTATTCGAGGATCTGCCTGAGTCAGTTATGCGCGCTACCCTAGAAGGTCGTAGCGAAGACTGGCTAAAAGAAATGGTCATTATTATGGCTAAATGCTTACACACAATCGCAGATGAGTTTCAGATCCACGCCAGCGAGCCAAAAGATGAATCTAATTTGTAGAAGTTAAAGAAAGTCTCTAATTTTATTCCCCCAACCTTATGGAATTCCCAAAGTTAAAATTTGACCACGATGACGACAGCTTCGTGGAGTCTATCGGTATGACTGAAGAGCAGTATGAACTAGCTCGTTATACTATTGTTTATGAGATCGTTAGCCCTATCGTTCTAGAGAACGAGCTCGATATCGAAGTTGAACATGCAGGTACTAAATCTGCCATACTGGAAAGAAGCTTAGCACGCTTTAAAGCTGATGCTGAGATGACCTTTATGACTGTCTTAATGTTCGATACAGTACATCGCGACATCAAAGAGCAGATGCAGTTTATCAACAAGATGGGTGAAACGATTCGTAAGAAAAGTAAAGGTGGTGACCTCGATGATGCTATCTCTGTTATGAAAATCAAAGGTAATAGCCTAGAAGACGCAATGGAGCAGATCAAGATGGTTATCCAGGCTGAGAAGATCATGAGCGTCATGAGCTTCCTAAAGGATTCTAAATGCGATTACGATAAGTTTATCGATTACACGGTAAACGACAAGAGTCGTAGCGAGGTCCTGGGTATTGTCGACGAAGACGAAAAGCCCAAAAAGAGTAAAAAGCGTAAAATAGACACCAGCGACATCGACGATCTTATTCGTAGAGCTTTTATGAACAAAGACGACGATGACGATGATGACGAATAGTATTTCTTTCATATAGTGTATCATACGTGGGGGCAGCTTGTCCTCACGTATATCTAACCAAAGAAATCATGTCAGAACAGTTCGCACAAGTATCATATTCAGTTATAGACGATCAAGGTCTGAGTTGTCAGGCCAGGTTCATCTATGTGATACTGTGCCGATATGTAGACAACGGTGATTATTCTAAGCCGATCTTTATCTCTGTATTGAAACTATCAGAAAAATGCCAGATCTCACAGACTAGCGTAAAGACCGCTCTTAAACAGCTGGTAGAAAAAGGATACATCAGAAGAGAAACGCGTTATAAGCAATCAGCCTATACGTACATTCTAAAGTAATTACTATTTTAGTGGGGGAATCTGGGGGAATTTTAAGCCTTTTTGATTCTTATTACTTAAATACTGAAATCGTAAGACGCTGTAAACTAGTCCGTTAGCAAATCTCAAAAGCACCGTAATTACGTTCGGGACGAAGAGGCCGCAAGTTCGAATCTTGTCATCCCGACTGTGTCGATGAGCTCTGGTCTTGGTTTCTAGCGTATGACGATTTCTCCTAATTACTCACTTTTTAACAGCTGGGCGAAGAATGGGGGAATTTTTGAACGTAACCGTCAGTAAACACGCTCAAGGTGTACGCCTTAGATGGCGTACTTCAGACCGTAGACCAGAGCTTTATATCAACCATTCTGTACCTAACTACCAGTTGGTAGCTGCCAGGCTAAAGCAGGTTATCGAAGATGACTATGCTGCCGGTCGGTATGACAGCACCCTGGAACGGTACAGGCAGATGGTTAAATATTCCCTGGTACCGGAAGTCACACTGTCTAGTAGAGGGTTAGACCTGGTTAAGGAATTTAACGCCTACCTGGGGGCAAAGTCTATCCGTATAGGCGATGATCTACCTAGCTATTACAGTCAGGCTAGAAATCTACTACAACAATCGGGTCAGGTATCCCTGGACGACATTCCCGTATTACTGGCTAACAAAGACTATTCACCCCGGACATTCAACGACCGCAGAAACTGCCTCTCCAGGTTTTTTAAGTACCTGGTCAGAAAGAAAAAGATCCTTGACAACCCCTTAGAAGAGGTTACTACAAGGAAACCAGCCGACCATATCGAGAAGAGAGTTCCTTTTACCCAGCAAGAGATACTACGTATACTCTCTGCGCTTAAAAATGACACTTTTAGAAAAGGTCGCTACACGCATTCTCAGTACTACCCTTTGGTAGCATTCATGGTCCAGACCGGAGTCCGCAACGCGGAGGCTCTTGGACTACAAGTTAGAGATGTTAAATTTGATACCGGAGAACTCAGGATATGCAGATCTCTGGCCCGTACAAAAAGAGGAACCCACGCAGCTGCTAGAAAGGAAAAAGGTACTAAGACCGATAACATCAGGTATATCCCGATGAACACATTCCTTATAGATCTGCTTGTTCCTCTTTGTACAGGAAAGACTGATACTCAATTAGTTTTCATCAACCAGAATGGTAATAGTATTGATGACAAGAAGTTTCAGGACCGCGTCTTCAAACCCGTTCTTAAGCAATTAGGTATTCCTAACCGTGATCTGTATGCCGTTCGTCATACTTTTGCTACCCGAGCTGTACAAGCTGGTATGAAACCTCACGAAGTTGCTTATCTTATGGGAGATAATTTAGACACGATCATCAAAAACTACTATCACAAGGAGAAGATCCAGACTGTACTACCTGACATGATGAATATTATTCATATTAATCAGATCAGAGTATAAAAAAAGATGTTTAACTTGTAGAAATTAGTACTTTTATTCTCTAATTAGTAAAAAACATTAAAACCCGTATATGGCTAAACGTTTGTCTATAGAACAAATCGAACGGATGAAGTCCATGGTACAACAAGGTGTGGCACCTGAAGACATCAGCAAAGAATTTAACATCGCTGTGTCCAGTGTCCATAACTACAAAACCAGATTTAAAGAAGAAGGAATGAAATTTCCAGTTGTTCGCGGTAAAAGACCTTCCCATGGTAAGATAGCAGCTGAACCTACACAGGTAACAGGTGTTGTCAACCGCGTCGCTGGAGAAAATTTCAAGTTTATCGTTAACGGAATGTCTGTAGAAATAACAGGACAAGCGAAAGCTGTTAACATAAATAAAGATTCATTCGAAGTTAAATTCTGAGTAAAATATTATTTTGTTTCACTAAGACGATAGGTATTCCCTGTCGTCTTTTTTA